>Ga0209363_1000926_pt1 | contig 12927 bp, 6 predicted proteins | sample WorMetexBAHAMAS3_FD_187385 | JGI IMG/M metagenome (GOLD analysis project Ga0209363, IMG submission 187385) | Marine gutless worms symbiont microbial communities from Max Planck institute for Marine Microbiology, Germany - Inanidrilus exumae... | ecosystem: Host-associated > Annelida > Digestive... | reverse complement strand
GCCCGATCCAGTCGACTATGTATGAACTGCTCATTATATAGGTGTGCATATGATGTGCACAATTATGATGCACAACAGCACAGAGCTGGTCAAATAATCCCCCCTCTTACCCTCCAGACAATCACCATAGCTCTGATGTTGTCTGTTGGAGGGGAGGGGGGTCAACATTTTAGATATTATACTAAAATGAATACTAATTAGGACACAAATTAGCAAATGGGTATAGACAGCTATTATTGTACCTAGACTCGAGTCGATTCTTGTCGATATTGTGACATTGTTGAAATGCTTGTGTGACATTGTAGAAATTTGTAGGCTATGCTAGTTAAGTTAATTAAGATGTATTTCTTCTTTCGTATATATTTTCTATTGTACTGCTGTATTGTTCCTACCACTATGGTGAATAAAGAAGAATATATTATTGCGAAGTCTCCAATACGCTATGTGCGCAGCGACTGCAGACACTGTCGAGGAATATGTCCGATACAAGTTGAACGATTCTTTCGACAAAGTCGAAACAAATTGAGCATGTTCAGTTTGTTTCGACTTTGTCAAAAGGACAAAATTTGTTGCCGTTTTTGGCAACGAAGTCGAATGTTGCTTCGACGACGACCGCATCTTTTGCAGCTGCCTGAGCATATGACTCAATTGTCTGATTGTAGTTTTTTGATGCGCATGCTGTACAAAGATACTTAGGCCTACTGACTCTCATTTTCTGTTCTTTTCTCTTGTTTATTCTATATTGTAATGGCTTGCGTTATGTCATGCCTTATTAAACGACGATTGATTGATTGATTGATTGATTGATTGATCGATCGACTCTGTTGCTGGTGCGGACGAGGCTTTACGAAGACTGTCTGTGGTAGCGTGTTCCAGACCGTCGGAACAGCTATGAGAAGGTTGTACGAGAACGGCAAATCAGCGATCGTCGGTAGAGTGCTGATAGACCGCAGATGCTGCCGACGGGCAATGTCGGAGATCATGGTGCAGCACTGCATCATGTAGTGTGGAGCTCTGGGCTGCAGAAACCGGCGAACACTGTTGCAGAGAGTTCGTAATGCACTCACAAAAGTGGAACCGGCCCGCCAGCGCAGCGTCGTGCAGTAGCGAGGTGACAATGACAAAACAAGCACCGTCGTACTCGCCAAAGTGTCCGAGGACGGCGGAGTTCAGTACTCGCGATCGTTAAATCTCGTTTATATCGCACGAACTGAACTAAACCGACCGTACCGAACCGGAGTCACTAGGTCCGTGTACCTACCGTTATTTTTGATTTCCACTGGCAATGAAAGACTTCCGTACACAACGTCACCGTAGATTTACGATAATTTCTCATTAAATGTCCAACGTATTCTTTTGAGATTACGACATTTAGGAAATGCTAAAAATATACATTAAACGGAAAATAATTCAAAATCGTCGTGACAAATCTCGGTGACATCAGTTTGAATTTGAAAATGAAAATGAATATTGATATTTTATTTTTAGCGCTCGACGCTACGCAAGCGCGGTATATGCTGTCGTCATGTGTTCGTCCGTCTGTCCGCCCCTCTGTCACACGCCGGTATTGTGCTAAAACGGCTAAACCTATAGAATCATGCAAACATCGCCATGCGATAGCCCAGGGACTCTGGATTTCTGACGAACTGCTAACGGGGGCGCCAAAATAATAAATGTGGGGTATGCTAAAATCGGCGATTTTTGATACCATGGTATCTCGCTATATCTCAGAAACGGTGCAAGATAGGGACATAGTTACTATGAAAGGCTAATAGGAACTCGTATGCGCTCTATCGAATGGCGCTATTTTCATTGACCTTGAGTAACTCATATAACTACCCTATCCAAACTACCCCATTTTCGATATTTTGTGTCGACTTTCATATCTTAGTAGTGGGTGAAGATAGACATTTCAAATTTGGCAGATAGGTTGATCGTATCACTTGCTAACCGAAGGATGGCAAACCATCAGGACACGTGAATCATTTAAATTTTGGTGGGCACCAACCATACCTTTGGAACAACTGAAGCTAAAGTCACCAAATTTTGTATGCAGGTAGAATATATCATATGCAAGCTTCGAGATGACCGACTATCCCCTAATTGGCATGGTTAGGGTCACGTTACGCTTTTTCAAAATTTTGCCCCAATCATATCTTTGAAAATTTGTGAGGTTAGGTATTTCAAATCTCGTGTGCTAATTAATGCACAGGAGTACTAGTGGGTGATATATTACCCCCGAAAAAGATGTGTCCAGAGTCACATGTCCTCTTTACATTTTGGGAAATAAGTGAAAATAGGCTTATCTCGTTAAAAGTGCACGATAGAGACAGTTGCGAAGGAACACTAATAGGAAGTCGTATGTGGCCTATCGAATAACACCACTACCAATGCCCTTGAATAACCATGAAGGTGATCTTCGCTGTTTGAAACCTTTAACTCCTATATCTCGTGAAGCACAGCACTAATTTACTATCACAGCGCGTTGCGCGGTTTCTCTGCAATAGCTGAACTTCTTGTTCACTTTGCGTACAAACTATAATAGTGATGCGCCGTTTGTGGAATATCGCGCGACGTATGGACGTAGGATCGGCATGTGTGGATATATAGATCAGTCCCCACTGGCGTTATATTGACGTACATGTTAATTTGTTTTTCATAGCCACGAATTAACAAAACTGTTGACTGTGCTTCGCCACGGTCAGTTATCTCAGCACTTGCTGAGCTCTTGTTTGTCTATACAGTATACATTGCTCTATGGTCACCAACTCTGTGCTCTCTGATTGCATGTCAATTAAAGAAACATTGTTGCTGGCAGGAATGCCAAGAGGTCAAAAACGAGTATTTAATCTACCGAGATCGAGTTTTCGGTAAAACACTAGTTTCATCTGGATGATTTGATAGCTTTTGCTCAACAGGTTACAGGTGTAAAGTTACGACTAGAGGGCCTTTATTGCCTTTACCATTGTTTTCTGTCTGTATGGTGAGCATTGATTAAGTACGAGCAGGATTAAGTTAGTCGTCGACACTCTAGCCACGGCTATTAACACAATTGTGACATTGTTCACACGTATCAAAGCGGCAGTATTCGGCTCAACGGATATCTAGTATACAATCGTTATTGCAACGCCTTGTCGGCACTCCCTACGACTTCTAGTTGGTTACTTCATACATTACTGAATTGCTTGTTGCATTTCGACTTTGTAAAAGCGGCAGGAATTACAAAATGCAGACGGAAACGGCAGACTTCGCCCCAGGTGGCGCCACCTGGAGAAGTGAAAGAAGCACGCGAGCGTGTCGTCTTTGATTCAGGCCTATTCGCTCCACTAACTGCACGAAGGCCAATAACTTGGCATTGTTGGCAAGGACTAAATTTTTAAGGTCAAGGCCAGGACCAAAGACTCAAAGTTCAAAGCCAAGGACAGGACTAAAGACCGAGATATTGTCCTTAAGGACAACCAAGGACCAAGGCCACGCAAAACATCACCAACAATAATGTGCGTTCGAGACCAGGGTGCTCAAGTTATTACTTTGTAACTTTTATAGTAAGCAGTAGAATTTCGTGTATTTTGAGCCGGAGGTATGCCAAGCTATGCTACATGAATTATATCAGAACTTTGCATCGTATCTTTAACAGAAGACTCGTATTATTGCACAAGGGCGTAACAATAGGGTAGGCAGGGTAGGCAAAGTCCAGGGGGCCCCCGAGCCAAGGGGCCCCCGAGTGTCGGGAAAAATTAAGGCCTAATTATTTCTTAGTAATTACCGTAATATCAACAGTTCCTGAAAATTTTCAGTTTTGACTAGAACTCTGATGCCGTCAACTCTTGGCCATGGCCTCTTGGGGCTGGGCCCCTATAAACCATTAAATACAACCATGCTCACAAGGCCCCCTAGCTAGATCTTAGGGAATTAGGGGTATCGACCCCAGTGAAGCAGTTATTGTGCCTAGGGGCCCCCGAGTTCGTCGTTACGCCACTGTTGTTGCAACGGATACAGGTGGCAGCCAATTTATGGTGACCTTTGCGTGTTATTGGCGACGTCACGGCGCAAGAATCACGCTTATTGGCAGCGTTGCCATAGGTGAAGGTTGCTAAGGGTCCCGGCGATTAAACCTACGCAATATGGACAACAGTATAAGCTTACAATTACGTGCGATGACATTTAGACGACACAAAAATTGACAAATGCTGCTGATGTGGATTGGGGATGCACTTATCGTTTAATTTAGTAAACGTGCACGTGAAACGTGTAGACGTTTACTAAACATTTACACCCAATATGGCGGCCAATAACCGAACGCAGGTGGTTCTCAGTCACGATAACGGCATTATAGTAAGTAACGGCCGGTGACGTCATCTCGGCAGCCTTCATTGAATTATCGCTTAATTTTGCATTAACTTGTCAAAATGTCGTGTTGTGATATTTACTGCAGCTGTTGTCGATTCTTAACTTCTCAGCGCCGAATTTTGTCACCGCAGCCATATTCCTTTACAACTTGATACTATCGTGTAATTTTATAAATGTTTAGACAATAGTTATTGTGTACACGTTTAAGCATATACACGCGCACATCCCTAATGCGGATATCGCCGCACGCGTATGCACTGAATACAGACGTAAATCTACCTTGCCGCCGGTCGAACACAGCCTTGACAACATTAACAACAGCGGAATAACGGCGAAGCCAGCAGCGCCAAGAAACAAATCGATTCACGTCTGTTTCTGTTGGCGAGCGAAATTCAGAAAAAAACTTACTCGAAAGCGTGAACATTTTCAGACGAATGAAAATAGTTTGTTGAAACGGCACCCTTAGCACGGACTATGTTTTGAGGAATACTTTCTTCTTCTTTCAGCAGAACATCTGATACAGCTACGCATCATCCTAGCATACCGTTCCAAGAAATGGCGTGTTTCACAGTGCAGTCCAGTTTCGAACGCAGCAGACTTGCGTGCAAGGAAGCCGCTTAGTGACAGTGATGACTCGAAGCAACGGCAAATTAAGACGTGTAGGAACGAACTTCGGCACAGAACCATCACCGAAGCCTTTGACCAGTAGGGAACAATGCAGGCATGGTCGCCACAAGGGGAACTTGGGGGCACGTTCATCCCACTTTCGCCAGTAGGCGTTCCTGAGATTGATGTGGATCGGTTTACTGAGGTAAGGGCAATAGCGGCGAAGTGAGAGGGGTTAGCTAACCCTCCAGTGACCAGTGTTAGAGGTGGGGATAAAGGCTATATCTGTGACTCCAATAAACCGTGACGAGGGCACATTTTCTTACCTAACTGAACCAAAATGCACGATTTGGACCCAACATTTTCCGACTTGTGATAGACAGACACAGAGACACGCGAGGACAGCAAATACCGCGCTATGGCGTGGCGTCGCGCAGGTAAAAACTTAAAAAGGTGAAGGGCGCCACACTCCTGAAAGAGAGGAGGTATAAGGGGGTAAGCTACCCCGGGCTCCACAGTGTCAGAGGAGCACCGCGATCCCTCAGAGTGATTTTTTTTCTCTGTCAGGGGCCCCGTGAGTGCGCGTAGTTCCCCCGGGCCCCAGACTAACTCTCAATGGGCCTGCGTTTCGTGTACACGTTTACTAAATTAAACGATAGGATGACAAATCATGCAAAATGAGTCAAATTTGGTCGGGTGGAGAGTTTCATTTTAATTTCGGATTGGGTCGGGATAGGTCGCTTATCCTATGGGCTGGTTTAGGTAGGGTCAAAAAATTAGACCGATGTCCAACAGTCCAACTCTGGTGTATTTTCAGACAGTGTAGTGTAGAACATATAAAACTAGATGGAAAGTACTCTGGGAGAGTACAAATCCTCGCGAAAGCTTCTTTGTCGCCAACACTAAGTTGGCAACACTTGCCGCACCTACTATTTTGCGGCCCGCTAGTTCCGAATTTCCCGACGGAGCTATTTTGTAAACAATGGCCGTGTTACGGAGTTTTTTGACCGTTACTTCCACATCCCTCTACCGATCGTAACGAAACACGAACTTGGTTTTCCCTTCCCCCTGGGGAACCTTTTCGTAAAATTTAATGCAAATACGTCCACAATTTTTTCAGTTATCTCACAAACAGACAGGTAGACAGACACACACACACACACACACACACACACAAACCAACGCCGGTGAAAACATATCCCCTCGCTTTCGCGTGGATAACTAGAGGAACATGTCCCGGGATTCGTTCCAGGATATGTTCCGGAACATATCCCCAATGTGAAGGCACTTTTACTGTTTAGTACTATCACAGATATAGGCAGACATATTACATATTCTGTGCCAAATTTCGTTGTAAATGTGCCACCACTGCTGTATATGGCGGAACACAAAACAGAATGTCAATTACGTCATGAAGAATTACTAGCTAGCAGTGACGATCCGTCCGTTGTTCTAATCGCGTTATTAACGATTCAGTGCTGTATTGATCAATTAAATCTCTGTCGCTAAGCTGATGTCCTTTCACTGCCGAGAGAAGGGTAGGACGTGCAAAACAATGATGTGTCACTAGTGGTCAAAGAATTTTGACGACAGACCGCATTGCAATGGGATTTCTACACGGGAAAATTAATGGAAGTTACACCAGTCGGTCGTCGGTCGCAATGCAGTCGGCTGCAGCAGTCACGCTGATGCCATTATTGATTTTTCCTGCGTACACCGCAGCAGTCACTCACAATGCTCTACAGTGAGCCAAACAGTCCCACAAAATTGGCAGTTGTTTGAGGAATCTGGATCCATCTAAAACATGGTTCTTTGGGCCCACCCGAGTCAGTTCCCCAAGGGCAGCTCGATCGGATCAGCTGTTTTTGCAGGTCTCACCCTTGTGTCCAACAGACACACAGACACACACAGAGAGACAGACAACGCTATGTGTGACATCTGTCGAAATAGGCTGTATCTATGCAATGCATGCAATGGGTCTAAAATTTAGGGGTATGAGAATATACACATTTCAGTCAAAATTGTCGAAACCGCGACAAATCTGCTCGAGGGAAAAACATGCCAGCCGTTACAATTTGAAAGCTCTAGCCTATTCTGTCTCATATTAGTGTAATTTAAATTTAAATCAGTTTTAAAACGAAGCATAAGGGGCCGTACACATATTATATAACTCGCTATGGGTGGTGCAGGGGATACAGGTTTTGTTATGTTGTGTTATATTGGGAGGGAATTGTTATATAACACATTTTTGCTTCTTAATCGGCAGCATTTTATAGTGACTTCTGGTAGGCGTAAAGGCCTTTCATGAATGTTGTGGAGTTAGTGAAAGATTTCATGTGACTTGCTTGCGTGAGCATTTTTATTGGTGGTGTTCTTTCATGCGCCATTATACGACAGTGCCACTTAATGAAGCTAAGTTTACTGTTGTGTGTTAGATTTCTAGTTAATCATTTCCGAGGGGTGACTTTGTTATATAATTTTAGGGGGTTAGAAAAATGTTATATATTGTTAGATATGTGTACGGCCCCTCGGCCTACACTGAACTCGAAAGTCTGGTTAACTTTGACTTCAGATCAACTGTAGGCCTACAGCGAAGCATAAGAAGTTACATGTAAGATTACATTAGCGTCTTTCTCACTCGCACTGGAATAAACCTTGCGCCACGCAATGGACAGTAATGGACAAGACTCGGACGGGCAGAATGTCCACTATCTTTTCAGTCTGTTCCATTACTTCCCTTCCTATCATTTCCCACCAGATCTCCGCCTTCCCACACGCCTGCAGCCTAAAGCCCTGTCCACACTAGTAGCAACAATGTCATTGTTGCCGGTGTGAACCGGGCTTAATACAGCTACTAAATGTAAGCGATAACGTTCAATCAGCCCTAAACAACTGCCTTGCAGCCGAGACTGTAAATACACCAGGTAAGCTTACACCAACAATCTGCGTAAATCTATTTCTGACATTCACATTATGCGTATGTTTTGCGATAATCAGAAAGCGCTGCGAGATATGTATGGGACTATTTCCAGTTGTTTTGTGGCTTGTTAAGTTTAATTAAGTTCTTCTCTGTTACTGCTTTTTTGTAGCATTGTTTTCTTTCTACCGTCAAGGTGAATAAAGACGGATTTACGCCTACAAAAGACTAATAGCTAACGTCGTATATATCGACCGCATTTGTGCAGAACAATTGAAGCCCACAAAGGCGATGGCGGAAAAGCGATAATGGAAAACTGTTGTTTAGCGATCTGTAGAAAACATCGTTTCGCACATGAATGACAAACCATTCTTGTGTGGAACGTGGCCTGACATTGTGCACGAGGTTGAATGCGTCACATCAGGGGAGGAGTCTAACAATCCAAAATGTCAAAGACAACGATCGGGCAATTTCAAAAATGCTCCGAAAAAGTTGCCATATTTCACTCTTTTTTTCTCATATTTTATTTATTTTTAATTTGTTTGCATGAATACTTTAGTCCGGAAGCATTTATAATATTTTTTCTCATTGATTATGCAACAGCAAAAAATTGACACCAACTAGGCTATTGTGTACTAGAAGGTTGTATTGTGTTGAATGAACACAATACAGTAATCGCGTCTTATTGCGAGGCTCTACATAAAGCTATAACAATCTATTACTGCTCAACTGAAATTTTTACTAAAATAAAAGTAAAACAAAATGTCAGTCAACTGTTGCGCTGACAAAATGTTTTATTATTTCAGGTTTGTTTCAGCGTCCGCACATGCGAAACAAACTGTTTTACTTACTGCATTCGATGAAGCATAGTGTCACGTGGCTCAACAGTTGATGGTGATTAGCTACCTGCGACTGACTGACGTCGTTATCCGTACGATACGATAATGATATGTAGTTATGGACGTGGCGAAAAAATGGGGTGGGCTTCCTGTACGGAGCGTACGGCCCAGGGAAAAGACTTCCTTCCTGCTCCTCACAGTCAGCTTCTGCCGACAATTGTGCGCTTTTATATGTACTTACTTAAAGGTAAAGGCTTCCCATACTCGTTACCGAGCATTGGGCCCGGAGCTGATACCGGTGCATAGCCCGCAGGTGATCCAGTAAGTCAACCAGCGGACGGTGAGCTGTCATTACTTTCCGCCAGGCCTGCGGTTACCTTCCCAGCCGCAGAGCATCATTGCTTTTTGGCTAGTGCTCATTTTACCGCCTCACAGAGGGTAGAAGGCTTACTTACTTATTTAAATTAGTTTAACTTAAGATTACAACAATTCTAACGAATTATAATTTGGTACAGTAACGATAGTAGGCACCTTGGCCGGCCCCTCCCCTGTATGAAGAACCAGTGTACCTCCGTCATAGCATCGTCTAATTACCAGTAGGTTGAAAACGGCTAATTGCTGAATATTGAGAGAAGTACGTGACACACGTGACAATTGCTTACGTTTGTTCACGGTCCTTGCTCCTGACGGGATTGCAAAGTTGCCGCCGCGGTTAGCATGGCCACGTTGAATGTCGGCACGAACCTTTTCGGCGACTGCAGCCAACTACACCGCCAACGCACAGAGGAAGTAAGTAAATAAGTAAGTAAATGTCGCAAATGTCGAGTTTTACAGCACAGTTACCGTATGTAGTACTCTTCTAATGAGCTATCAACGAAACGCTAGCAGCAGCAGCGGCAGCGCGTGTCGATATAGACGCAGTAACAGCAAAACAAGGTGTCGCTCTAACGGGACGAAACTCTACTGGCCCGCCGTGGAGTGTTACAGACGACGATGACAGACGACAGACGACGACGACAGACGCCAGAAAGCATCATTAGTCTGCCCCTACACTATGTGTAGGCGGGCCAGTAATGATGGTGACCTACAGGTCGGCAGTATACACTGTAGTACGCACCAAAGGGAATTCCATAAGAGAAATTTATGGGTTCCAGGGGAACATGGTCATGCAATGGCAGACTCTTGCCGTCGAAATATCGATCTTTTAGCAGGTTAATATTAGCTAAAGTAATTCCAGTTACTGTCTACAGCCGGGCCGAAATTTCAGGGTTGTATTAATGTTAAAAACGTATTATAGCTCATAAAGTGACAATCTACACCTTTATTCAACAAGGCAATCGTAGATATCAGACTTCGCCCGCGTTTTGCAATCCCACCACTTCCTTTACGGCCGATAAGCCACATCTCCTGCTCCCAGAACTGTTCCGAATACTATTTGCGCTTGCCTGGCATACTGAGTGATCCCTTCTGCTGCATGACGCTATTAGCGATTGAATGATCCCGCTTGCAGCGAACGCGACAGCGACGTTGCAGCGACCGTTGCCAATACTTTTGAATGGTTCGGACAACCCCCGGAAATTACCCCTTTTCCTTGGGGGATCTGCACCCCCATCTAATACATGGTTTCGTGGGCCCCCTAGTCTTCATTCAAAACGGCATGTCGATCGGTTCAGCCGTTTTTGCACAGCGCACGGTAGAATGTCCCATTACTTTAAAGTAAGTAAAGTAAAGTAAACGTTGATTTGTATAGCGCATCGTCGTAACCACCTCTAATGCGCTAGGGAATGGTACGTGTTAGAGGGATCGCAGAGTTTAACCTGCCATCCAGACGTTTATCCACGAATGGAATAAACCATCGTGCTTTTACTCCGTAAGCATTCACCAGATGGCACCATCCGAGCCAGGTAGCGTACATCCGATTAAAACACACTACTCATTTAGCGACCTCGAACGGATAAAAGGCTGAGTTGGCCTAGTTGGCTGACCATGTAGCGGACAGGTTTACCCACTTAAGTGATCACCCATCAGCTTCAGGTCGAGCGTAGGATAGGGAAAGTTCACCGGTCACAGACCGACGTTCTACCACTATTCCACACAACCAACAACAATGGGCCGCTACGGTTTCCCCCAATAATTGGCCCTTCCCCTTGGGGAATCGGATCCCCCATCTAACACATGGTACCTAAGGCCCACCCGAGTCATTAACCCAAACTGCATCTCGGTCGGTGCGGCCGTTTTCGTATGGTTCTCAAATGCTCTGCTGTACAATGAATTGTCAATAAGAAGGAAAACCCCCAAAACTGCCCCTTCCCCTTGGAATTTCGTCACCACGCCGGAGAAGGACTGAGCTACGGCGATAGGCAACAAGCACAAAATGTTGGTCAAGATTGCGCGTGTGATTCGGGAGATAAGCTCGTGGAAAGACACACACACACACACAGAGTCACACACACACAGACAGACAGACAGACAGACAGACACACACACAGACGCGCTTATTACAATACTTCGCCACCGCTCCCGCGGGCGAAATAATAATACGTTGCATAATACTTAGTCGTGGCTACCGGTGTTTCTTTATTCAGTTTGTTTGTTTGTTTGTTTTATTTCGTATTTTCTCTGATATATGATAAATAATGTTAAATATATGACGTCCCATATTATTTAAAATGCATAGGTCGTGAAGGACATTCGGACATACAACGAAAAAGGTGCATGGGCAAAAATATAACTCCCCCACTCGTTTCACCCTCGGCTTATAACCCACAAATCATTTCCACCACAGACATTTCCTCCTTCATGACTACGCCCTACCTCCACGGAAGTATGAATTATGTATGAATATCCTCCAGGATAGTTTATTATAATGCTATAGGCCTATCGGTTTTTGTTTTTAGTTTCGTTCCTTGTTTTTCGGATTTTGGTTCCGTGTGGCAGATTAAGCTGGCTATGCTATCTTTTGAGCGCACGTAGCCTATCGTACCCTAGAAATTTCAGCTCCGCATGTACATACTCAATGCAGTGCCACCGTGAAGTGACGATTCAACGCAATTCTGTGGTGGTGGTGATGGTGATGATGATGGTGATGATGGTGGTGATGGAATACCTGAGCCGTCTTCTCGCGCAGCCACTGAACTTCGGCGGCGAGTTCAGTGTTCATCTCCAACGCCGTCTCTCGACCGGCCACTGACCGTTCTGTCCGGCGTTCGGCTGGACCACCGGCTACCAGTGTCCAGATACTGACCGTAACGACCACGCAGCAGAGCAGAGCTTTACCCGACATCGTTGCCATTATACTGCACACGAGATAACTGTTCACTAGTAAAGAATGTAATGCTTCGCAGAAAAGCGTGGCGGGGTGCTTAACTGCCTACCTCCCTCTGTTAATAATGTGTTCAAAGTAATTTGACAAAAGGCCGCATCGCCGTTTTCTAGCTGCGAATGAATTCGTCTAATCTTGACATGGTAACTTGAGTCAGGCTCCTAAACGGAGTCTCAATCGGTTCAGCCGTTTTGCACATCAGCTCACCCGTGTGCCAAACACAACGACAGACACACAGACACACAGACCGCGCTATGTGCGACATCTGTATCGTGGGAGCAATGGGCCTAAAGCTACTTACTCCAGTGTACATGCCTAAAAAGAGATTGCCAGCGAAAGCATGCGCATGTGTAAGCAAGGCGTACAACCGTTAAAGATTAGCAAATTTCTAGACAGGCGACCAACACTGGCGCATTTAAGGCGGCCTGCCACCTCGAATATTTTCAAGAAAATTTTAACTGAAAAATTGACATAAATTCGTGTTCAAACGTCATGGTCACGTTCGTTAAGTGAACTGTAACAGTTAAATTAGTGAAGCAGACGAATGCATCCTTTGTGAAATCCTAAACGCGCTCCGGTGATAAACCGCACCCCAATATCGGGTAGGCTCTCTGCCATTTTATGCCCAATGGCAGCGTCGTGTTTATGAGTGTTCAAACTGTTCGGCCAAGCACAGTCCAACAAATATGAGCTTCCACGTTCCAAAAAGTTTTTTCTGGTTCTTTGGGGGCAATATAGTCCGTCGCTACACATACAGGGTGGGCCAAAAAAAGTGGGTGTTTTCTTTGTATAAGCATAACTTAACGTAGAGAAGACCGATTTTAATATTTTTTTCACTGTTACAACCAGAAATTTATAGCGCACAAAGTGGTAGTTAGGCCTGTAGCATCACC
>Ga0209363_1000925_pt1 | contig 12928 bp, 12 predicted proteins | sample WorMetexBAHAMAS3_FD_187385 | JGI IMG/M metagenome (GOLD analysis project Ga0209363, IMG submission 187385) | Marine gutless worms symbiont microbial communities from Max Planck institute for Marine Microbiology, Germany - Inanidrilus exumae... | ecosystem: Host-associated > Annelida > Digestive... | reverse complement strand
ACCCATAGCGGACGGTTTACCCACATAAGTGGTCACCCGTCAGCTACAGGTCGAGCGCAGGACAGAGAAAGTACGCCGGCCGAAGACCGATGTTCTACCACTGAGCCACGCAACCAACCTAGTTGAGTGTGTTATTGTGTCGTTCAGGAGCATTGGCATCTTCGTTCAGAGCGACGTTCCGTGGGAACTGCGACTTGTGCGCGGTGCTGTCATATCGGTTGATAATTTCATCAAAACTACGGAGTTCGTTCGTTTCTTTCACGTCCTTGCAGGTCACGTTCTTGACCCTGCAGACGGCGGCCATGTTGATTTGTTTCTGCCACTCAGCTCTTGTGGTCAGCCTTTCGTTCACTGCTGTGTATGGTAACATAGTGGAATGTGTATACTTTAAATTTAATTTGTATATTTTGCATTCTACACTGTGAGTCAAAAACAAGCCACTATGCTCTTGGCTGTTATCTTCGTCAAGTTTAGATCAGTTTGCAAAATTCTTTCACTGAAAGACTGGTTATTAAATTGGCTTAATTTTCAGAAAAGTGATCCAGCCAACGTTGTAGTCGCGCTAGAGAAAAGTGCACAACTTACAGCCTTTTACAGAAAAACAACATTTCTGAGTTCTGGAATACTGTGTATTCAGGGAAATGTGACTAGCATTTTTTTTAAATTGCATGAATTGCATGCTAAATATTAATTGTGGAATTTAAATTGTAATATTTGTCTTCAACTTTCATGTAACATTTCTTGTAATTTATTTGTGACTATTAGTAGTTTAGTTTTGTCTTTTCACTCTCATTTTGAAAATATTACGGTAGGTTTGCTTGATTTGGATGGATCATTGTTTATATAATTCAATAATTTATTTTAAATTTTAACCTTTTAGTAAATTGTAAAGAAAGGGAACGCTTTGCTTTTTACAGCTGCATATAAACTATGTATAGTGTTTAGTTGAATTTGTTATTTTAATTTCCCTGTCTACTCACCTGTCACTTTGTAGAGCCAGGTATGGAGTTAATGAGAGAGTTGCGGCAGCAGACGCATATGTTGTACACGTGCCCCATTGGTCTTGTCGGCAGCGCCAACCATAGTCAGTCGCCACGCTTTTTTTCTGTTTTTAACATCCTTTATATGGAGCCTTTTGTATTTTTACTGGCCTGCCTACACATAATGTAGGTGGCCAGCCTAGTAGGTCCCTATAACGGTCGCTAGTGTCTGTCGGGGTCTGTAACACTCCACGATAGGCCTGCAGGTGGCTTCATGCGTGCAGGCCAGGCGATGACGTCATGTAGCCTGGCAGCTTTGGGCGCGATATACAACAACATAAACTAAAACTAATGTAATAAAATTATGAAAATTAAGGATTTTAGTTAAGAAGGGCATTAAAAATACTTAGATAGACAATTGGTGAGAAAGGACTGCTTTTGAAGTTTGTAATTATTATAGTTGGGTAGTTCAAAGCCATGGCCTGTTTCACAAAGAGTTTGGTCGAATGGTCTTCGAGGTCGGAGGAGGTGAAAAAGACAGTGATTAGGGGCCATGATTTTCTTGAAAAGATCGTTCGTGGTTTAGCCTATAAAGGTATATATCTCGTAAGTTTGTAGGTTATCTCATTGCAGGTTAGCAATGCAGTGATGACGTTAGCAATTACAACTGTTGGGTTTTATCTCTTTGTATTTTGTTTCCGTTTGTGTTAATTAAATTAGGCATTATTAACTTTGGTCACGCCCACTTACACAATCGCACAGATAGCCGAGCTATTCGAGCCGAATACTGTGTTGTGGACATTCTACTCAATACAGCCATCTAGTTTGAGAGTTTTCCATTCAATGTATATTTTTCTCAGACACAATTTGCATTTACTTTGGTCGGCATACAAACCTTCGTTGTTTAGAAAAGAGGAATATTTTATTTTGTGAAAATCTTGTATTTTAGCATATTTAAATGGACCAATAAAACAGTGAGTAGTATTTTAGTGATATACCGTAAGTGGTGGACAATGGTCACGATGTTTACTGTTTATCACTGGTAGTTGATGGTGAGTGGTCGTCGTCACCAGAGGGCGCTACAGCATCTATTCCATCGATGTATTTCTGCGAGGCAAAACTGGCCGTGTGGTCGAATGTTGCTGATCGAGCGATTGAAGTATGTCGCATGACGCACGATGTCGTCAGCAGATATTTTGACTCCTGTCGGCACGATGTTGTCTCCCAGATTGTAGGTATGATTTCTAACCAGTTTTCCTTCGCAATCGACCCTGACTTTGTCCATATATCCATACAGCACATCATTTGTAGGCCGCATCGCAGCGATAGATAGTTTTTTTAGATACATGCGGCCTGTTGCTATAGACGGAGTAGCGTGGTCAGTCTGTCTGTCTGTTTGTTGGTTACGTCCGTGAGGCTGAACCAATCGAGATGCCGATTGGAGAATAGACTCAGGTAGGCCCAAGGAACCATGTCTCAGATGGGGTCCAAATCCCCAAAGGGAAGTCGCAATTTTGGGGGTTGTCCGGCCCACAAAAGCACTGTGAGTAACTGCTGCAGTGTACGCAGCAAAATTGTCGATAATGGCATCAGCGCGACTGCTGCAGCCGACTGCATTGCTCCCGACTGGCCGATGTCACATTAACTTTTCCCCGTGTCCCCGTGAAAATCCTATCCCACTGTGATGCAGCCTCTTGTCAAAGTTCTTTAACCACCTGTTTACAGTTGCCGTTGAGCTTTGGTCATATATTTTGATTCTTTAACATTCTTGTGCATTTCTGGGATATTTTGAAAATTATTGTATAATGCGTAGTGCAGCAGTGACTCACAAGCAATAGGCAAGAGTAACTACTGGCCCGCCACACATGGTGTAAGGGGGCAGACTAGTAACCTTCGTTGGTGTCTGTCGTCGTCGTCTGTCGTCGTCGTATGTAACGAGGCCGCCGGGTGCGTGGGCGGTCGGCCGCCGCCGGGCCGGCTGCCGGGCACGTGGGCGGTCTTGTGGCCGACACTGCACGGCGGGCCAGTACGGTTACGTCCCTATCGCCCGTTTTGGCACATCTTGTATCAGCAGCAGCATTAACACAGGACCTAGTCGTAGTATCATAGTTTTAATGATAGTAGTTGTTGTTGTTGTTGAAGTATTACCGGTAGTTCATTGTCCTTTGCTGTTTGCAGGTGAAACAGTGTTTGAAGCAATGAGCAGAGGAGTCGTTCACTGCAGTCGTAAAATCTCTGAAGTTCTAATTGATGGTCTCATTGACATTGACCGACAGCAAAATGTACGCGTCATGCATGCTTTGTTACTGGCCCGCCTAATAGGCCAGTATTGTTATGCTCGCTGGCGTCTGTCGTCATCTGTCGTCGTCTGTAACGCTGCCGGCAGGCAGGCCGACCGCCGGACGCGTTCTCGGTCGGGCGGCCGACACTGCACGGCGGGCCAGTACGGTTACATCCGTTAGGGCGACACCTTGTTCGGTCCGGTGCGTGTGTGTCTGTCTGTCTGAATAACAACCTTGACCTTCAACCTATATATCTGGCACGCCGCTTCATTGACCATCTCTAGGTCAAAGGTCACAGGATGAAAAACGTTCCTTTTTTCAGCTATAGTTTCACGTTACGAGTTGACACAATTTTATGGATACACGTTACGACTTGACATACTTTGGGTTGTTAGTTGAGCTCTTGGTGCTGAAGTGGTCGGTGCAACCTCGAGTGACGGCTATAGATGTCGCACGTAGCGTGGTCTGTCTGTCTGTCTGTGTGTCTGTCTGTATGTTAGTCACTCGGATGTACTGTGCGCAAATGGCTGAACTGACTGAAATGCCATTTGGAAGACGACTCATATGGGCCCAAGGAAGTCGAAAGAACCATGTAGTAGATGGGGGTTAAGATCCCCACGGGATGGGGCAATTTTGGGGGGTTTTCTGGCGCATTGAAAAAAAACATTGGGAGTCTCTGCTGCGGTGTACGCAACAGAAGAAATCATTCAATCCTCAATAATGGCACGACATGTGTTGCGGCCTTGCATCAAAGTGCTTTGACCAGTTATTTACCACGCGACGCTACGCTATAGTGCGGTATATGCTGTCACTGTGTCCGTCCGTCCGTCCGTCCGTTGCAAGTCGGAGTTCTACTAATGCGGTGCTGACATGTGAAACAAAACTGGTGCACTGTTTCATCGAAATAAGTACAACCGGACCTTGATTAGATTATTTGGAATAGTGACAAACGCACACATTCACTTACAATGAAACGCAATGAATGATAGCAATAAACAACAGTCACTCAAAATCAAACATGTCAGACGATAACGCGGAGGACGATGAACTGTACGAAGTCACGATAGCAGCAGCTGTTGTCATAGCAGTCACTGCTAGAGATCACGTGCCCAGGCGACGCAACGTGATCGGCTGAAACAAGTTTGTCTTATGAATATTTTTCAACATGAGAATAAATATGATAATTAGCCTGAAACAACTGTGAAACAACCCTGAAACTGTTTCAGTGTGTTATTTCTGTTTCGCATCAGATGTACGTGCGCCTTAAATAAAACTGAAATAAAACTGTTTCATTTACCCGTAAGTTTTATTTCACGTGTAAGTGCCACACAAGACGCAATACCTAGGATCACTGAAACAACGCCGGGACTCTTTGATTCTGGCTTATTCCTGACGTCATTCACAAAACCGGAAGTACATAACGTAACACATTGTCGTCAGAGGAGGACCGAGCCACGGTCACAAGTAGGCCTAATATGTACCGAAAATTTCGTGAAATCTGGTCTTGTGATTTTTGAGATATTCGAGTAGACAGACAAACAAATAAACAAACAGACAAATAGACTCACAGACACGCTGCAGATTGCAATACTTTGCAGCCCTACCGGGGCAAAGTAAAAATAGATGAATTGTGCTAACAGGTGCTGATGCAGGTGTTGTGTATGGATGATGTAGGTACAAAACCCGGTCTACCTGCTGGGCGAGTATCTAATGCACATGTCTGCAGTTGAACAGCTTGAGAGAAACCCGCTGATGTTGCCCGGTGTTAAGAACAAGGTTGACACCTGTATTTACTCTATGATAAACACACCTAACTAGCTGTTACCACTACCGCTACAGTACCGTCATACCTGTGGATGCAGGCTGCATCCGAAAAGTCTTAGGAGGATGACAAAAATTAACCCGCTTTAGCTCAGTGTTCTCAAAATAGCTACACTAATTTAATGATTTGACGCCAGGCTGGTTAACCAACCTGTTTTCATTTTTGACTTTCCGGCACTCTGGCGTGCCAGAAAGTAACAAACTAAAATAAAAATGATTGGTTAGCCAACCTGGCATCGAATCCTTTAGTCACTGTCCCCATTTTGGAACTCTGGGCAAAAATAGGTTAATACAGCTTGGGGACGACCGAGTGATCGCAAACAGCAACTTTCTCTTAATCATTATCACCATCGTTTTAACGGCCTTTTCCAGGTGAACCTGTATTAGTCGACCCTTTACGTTTTTTCATCCACCTGTTCAGGTAGAGAACCCTTGGAGACCGGAGATACAGTTATTACGAGCAGTTGTCCTTTCTGTTGCCCAACTAGAAATCATCGGCAGTCGTATCAACATGCAGACCCACGCCGGCAGCAGCAGCACACGGCCGTAGCAGCACGCATCACTAGCAACCGTGCGACCGTGACGGTTTTCGTAACCGTGTGACCTTAACTATTGACCTTTGACCTGTGGTTTAATGCATGCCGAGCGACTACTGTAGAGTATAAGTGTACCAAGTTTGGTGTTGATAGATCAAGCCGCTTTTTTTTCAGAGCGCGGACAGACAGACAGACAGACACGACTGAACGCCCTACAGATGCCGGCGCCTATACAGCCGGCGTGGGTAACTAACGCTGAAGGAAACTTGTACTGATGATGTGCAGATGCTCAAAATGCATCAAAACCGTTTGAGGCCGGGGCTCCGCCCAGGATGCTGATTGATAGGATAGCTCGCGATGCTCCTTAACCCCCTAGTTTGTTGGTAGGGGTTAGTGGTAACCCGCCAGGAGGAAAGACCTGGAGAAAAGCGGAGCGGACGGTAAATTGTGTAAACTGATTAGCGGGGTGTTAGGCACCCCTGACTACAGTGATTCAAGCGTCTTCTTGGACTACTGCGTTTCTCTTAACTCTCATCATTTTCCCTTGTTTGAGCTCCGAACTAACTTTTCCACAACACCTTTTCACCGTCCTTCTGTGAGGACTGTCTGCTTTTTACCAGGCGGCCCTCGGTTACCTTCCCTGCCACAGAGCACCACCGTCGTCTGAAAGGTGAAAGATGGCAATGACATACCGTACATACCTGTAGAGGAACGTAAGCGAGCTGTTCATTGAGCTTTTACGTTGATATATCACAGACTCATGGCTGACGTGATGCCAGACCTAGGGTTACCTTCCCAGCCAGTGCCTCTTAGCCGGTACTGATTTTCGATGTCCTCACTGAGGGTAGCAAGCTGAATCGGCCGTCGTCAGTCAAATATCAGGTTATAGTGTACAGTTAGCTAGCAGAGCCGTGGACCATTTGTGATGCTAGGAGTCGATGCAGACTCTGAAGCCGACGATGTCACTGCGTCCTGGGACACTCGCCAAACACCTTCAGTTGGACGAGAAGTTCGCCAACAGTATGGACAGTGGCGCCACCTGGAATATCGATGAGGAACCGTCTAGAAAGCAAGACGAGACTGGGACCTTCAGGTATTATTAGGTTGCATCGCCTACATGCAGTCCATGAGATGCGGCCTGTTGCTACAGACGTCGTACGTAGCGCGGTCTGTGTGTCTGTCTGTGTCTTGCGCACTCGGGTGAGCTGTGCATAAACGGCTGAACCGATCGATATGCCGTTTGGGGCTGACTTACGTGGGTCTTAGGAACCACGCGTTGGATTGGGGTCAAGATCGGACGAGTCCATTCGCCGCCGATGGGGTGACATGACGACTATGCGGCCTCTTGCCAAATTACTTTGGACATTTGTTACTGTCATCGTTATTGTTGTCATTGTTGTTGTCGTTTCTTCGCCTGCGGGAGCGGTTGCAAAGTATTGTAATGAGTACATCTGTGTGTCTGTGTGTCTGTGTGTCTGTTTGTGAGGATATCTCCGGAACCACACCGCAATCTGTAACAAATTTTTGTGCATGTTGCCTATGGCCGTGGCTTGATCCTTCTCTGGCGTCATTGTGATATGTTATGTACTTCCAGTTTTGTGGATCACATTATGTTCTTTTTCTGTAATGGGCCATATAGTGGTATGAATTTCGCTACGATGGACTGATTTTGCTTAAATTTACTTATTTACCACAAAGTCGGATAGAATTCAACTGAGCCTGTTATTGGGCATAATTTTGACTAACTATTTTGAAATTACTTGTAAACTGAAGTAAAAGATGAACAGAGAAATTTGACGATTAATGGGAAGAATTACCGAAACGCAGGTTGCAGTAGCCATTTTTACTACGTTAACGGTGAACGTTTGCGGAGAAACAAATATACTTTGATGCATGGACGTGGGAAAGTGAAGTTAATTTAGCGTTAATGGGACTTATAATAATAATAATAATAATACAACATTTGTATAGCGCCATAGTGTCCTATGCGGGATGCAGAGGCGCTTAAGTTAAGGAAGTATGTGGTAATGGTAATGGTAAAAGTAGATTTGTATAGCGCATTGTCACAAAGTCTCTAATGCGCTATATGTAGAGTTAAGGGTGCGATTATGTACGATTGCCTTGTTGTTGTGTGATTGTTGATGTTGTGTTGCTATCCCCAGCCACAATGAAATATTCGTCAAAACTAGCTTTGATCGTTATGCTTTATTAAATTAGTTAAAACGATGCTGTCTCTTTAGTGTTTACAACTAAACATTTATGACTGGATTGTTTGGCATGACCAAACGTTAGTACACTGGCCGCGCCTAACGTAATGGTCTGGCGTCCGTCCGTCTGTCTGTCTGTCTGTCTGTCCCGTCTCCCGTCTCTTTCTAACCTTAAGAGAGCGCGCGGCGCATAATCACCGTGACTCACCAGGGCGCAGCACGCGACGCGGCCAGCGTACATTTGAGCTGAACAACAATGAGGACCGACGTACTTGTTATAATTGTTCAGTGTAACTAACTGTGCGTGCAGATATGACAACGGTGAGTTTGGGCGAGTGAGCTCGGAGAACGACGACCAAGCATCGAGCGATATTGCCGAGGAGATTGACGCGGAAGACGACGGACGCAGTGAGAAAGCCGATCAGCAAAAGAAAGTCTCGAATCATTCTGAGACGGAGAAACGGCAGAAAACGGAGATGTTGAAGCTGATGAAGCGATCAGGCACTGGTTAGACCACACACACACACACACACACACACACACATGGACTGCACTGTCCAGTACGATGGACTGCTTCATCGATGGGTACGACGATGGGCAAAGAGCCCAATTCTGGATGAGCAGATTTTGTTGCAACGATCACACGCCATGCCGTGTTGGTGCTGCTGACGACCTGGTGCTTGCGGGCTGCCTGTTTCCACACACACACACACTCACGCACAAACACAACCACAAACACCGTTTCAACAGCTCCTTTTCAGGTGAAGTTTGAGTCTCGCATGCTGGTCTTTCCACCTGGAACGCACGTCTTTACAACATTTGTGCCAAGACTCATTTTGCCAAGTTCCGAAAGCTGTTTAAATCGGTCACACTATTTTAGCGTTGTTTTCAACATTCGTTAACTTTAGTCGTTTTTAGCTCATAGGCAGTACGTAAATAAGTAAGTAAAAGTGAATTTGTATGGCACATTATCGTGACGCCTCTAACGCGCTGCACGCATTAGTAACGTGCGAAAAAAACGTCTTTAAGTGCTTCCTGGATGTGTCCCTGCCGACTGCCGGATCACTCAGGTAGTCCAGCAGCAAGTTCCACACCGACGGGCCAGCCACAGCGACAGCCCGCCGGGCAAATGTACCACGCCTAGCGAGGTACTTCCAGCAGTCGTCGACTGGCGGATCTTTGATCTCGCCGTGATACGACGTTGGAGGCTGGTTGACAGACATCCGTCAGGTACAGGGGAGCTTGTCCGTGCAGACAGTTGTACACCATGATGCCGAGCTTGTACGTGACTATCTCTGGCACGTCAAGCCAGTGACTTTGTAATACACCTACGTTCTATTACCTGTAATAGGCGCACTATAAATTTTCCGTGATGATGATGATGGGTTAGTCGGCTGCCTGAAGTTACCTATCGCACAGGTTTACCACCGTGCTGTGATAACGTGTCAAAATTTTTGTTACGCTGGCAACGTCTAGTAGAAAGCGTAATGTAACGGTCTGGCGTGCGTCCGTCCGTCCGTCTGTCTGTCTGTCCCGTCAGCATACTCACCGTGACTCACTGTGAGGCAGCGTGCGATGCGGTCAGCGTACATTTCGGTCCGACAATGAGGAGGACCGACATTCGTTGTTTTGTTAGGTCCAGAGACGTCAGACGCGCTGCTTGGCAGGACTTTCGGTTCAAGCGACACCCTGACAATGACGAATTCGCACATCTCTGCCAACAGATGGAACTCAACAGTGAAATCGACCGGCCTGTCCACGGTTCGGTTTGTTTGCTCTGTCACGTAGGCCTTTCAGACCGGCAGCATTGCAAGACCGACACAGAAACCGCCAAAACCGGCGATTTCTCCCAATTTGTAGGCACTTGTGACCTTGACCTTTGACCTTTTGACCCCAAAATAAATAGATTTCCAGGACTCATCGTGAAACATTTGTGTGTCAAAATTAAATTAAATTAACTTCACAAAGTTAGCATCAGTACAATGAAATCCAAAAAACTAAAAAAAATCATCATGTGTCTGTCTGTTTTTCCGCAGGATATTTCAAAATCCGATGCAGCTAGGATCACCAAACTTGACACATAAATGTTTCACGATGAGTCCTGGAAATCTATTTATTTTGTGGTAAAAAAGTTCAAAGGTCAAGGTTACAAGAGCCCCCAAATTGGGATAAATCGGCGGTTTTTGGCAGTTTAGCGGTTTCTGTGTCAGTCTTCAGACAGCAATGAAATGTAATTTCGGGATTTTTCTTCTTGATACTTGATACTGATTGTATTATTATTGCAGCAAGTGCTGGATTAGTACATATAATATAGGCTACATGATGAAACCACGTGCATAAAACGTAGCATTTAAAATACATACATAAAACCTGATGTTAAAATGTTCGTGGGGTTTATTTGTAACGGCTACTGTAGGCGTGTAGTTGAAACTTCAAAGTTGAATTGGTTCCTAGTATTAGTTTCCGTCTTTGACGACATTTTGTCAAATTTATTTTGTCAGTCATTGTCACACACATACGTTATTTTATAGCAACTGTTTGGCTGACATTGGTGCTTGATTACTACTTTAGTTGGGCTACTCTCAGTAGTCTAGTGTATTGTAATCAGTCGCTAATTTAGTTTAATTTTGTGACAAAACATTCGTGTGAATTGTGGCTGCTTCAGTTTGCCGAGATGGAGGTCGATCGCCGGGCGTCAATAGCTGGTGAGTTGCTGAGAACGGAGCAGAAGTATCTGCGGATGTTGGAGATAGTCCATGACGTGTTCTACACGCCGTGTGAAGCGGCCCTGATGACGAACCGCGCCATTCTCAGCGCTCAGAACGTCAAACTTCTCTTCACCGACGTCCATCAACTGCGCGACCTCAGCCGGTAGGCGTCGCCACCAGTACTCTCTCGTTATTGATCGTACCTAACTAAAACTGTCGCCGCAAAACCGGTAGCATGGCCAGCTACACCCCACGGTCCCACCCCCTGAATTAATTGACACACATTAAATTTGTATGTCAATTTCAGCCTGATCAGTATATTGGCCGTCTTTCGCACAGTCGAGGCGATAAACCGCCAAAAACCACCCAAAACCGCCGATTTAATCCAATCCAATGTAAAAGTTTGGCGGCTCTTGTATACACCCCTGCATGCGAGCGCGGACCCACGTGTACACTTCCACGCCGTATTTTATTAATCATACCTAACTAAAACTGTAATAACACTTGACGGCACTCAGTACAACGCATGCCTCCGCCACTCTATGCTGAAATTGGCACAGTGTCGTTACCACCTATGGCGGCGAGCAGCACATACATGTACATCTGTCGAAATTTTTGCACTTTAACTGGTTTTCTGACCCTAATTCTAACAATCCTACCCTTGAAATATATGCTCTTCTTTGGTCCATAATTCACCCATGTATGCCAACAAACAACTAAGCAGACAGACAGACAAACGGCAGTGAAAGCAATACTTATGCCAAAAGATGCGGACCGAGGTAACAAAAGGTGAGTTGTATGCAATTAAACAGGTAAAAATATGAAAGGTGCCGTATGTATTCCTTAGAGGAGTGTAGAGGTAATATGCCGTTGGAGGGGGGGGCTGACTTACGTGGGTCCACCGTCCAAGGAACCATGTATTAGATGCGGACAACATCGGACTAATCCATTCGCATCTGCAAGGGGAGACAAGTGAGCGATGCGGCCCTTTGCCAAATTACTTTGGACATTTGTTACTGTTCAGTGTGAAAGTCGCTGCTCGTTCCAGCTGTTCGGTGGTTGTCCAGGTGGCTGGTGAGAGCCATGAAGCCGCGAGTGTCGTCATGGACGTCGGAGCAGTGCGTCGGTGACGTGCTCGTCGAGTTCTCGTCGCGTCTCAAGTCGTTCGTTAACTACTTCCAGTCGTACGCTTGTCTGCTCGTTCATCTCGAGCGATGCCGTGAACAGTTTCCCGCGTTCAGGACGCTGCTGCGCAGACGAGAGCGCAGCGCAGACACCAACATGCTCACGTGAGACCGTCCGGTCACTGTCGTTTTACCGCGCGACGTTTATACAATGTGCATAGTGCGGCATATGCTATGGCCCGGTGACCGTTATTGTGTAGTTTCTCAACGGCATATCAGCACACTGAGGATATTCATTGCCATAAAAGATGGGACAAAAGTCACCGCTGTCGCTGACAGACCCGCGCGACACAGAGGCTCTGTGCATGCTAAATATTCCGTATCGCATGATATGGTAATCAAACCATTTCTTCTACTCAGCCTAGCTGCTGAATACAGATCTCGACCGTGGGTGTGATCAACAGTTGTACGACGACCATCACATGTTTATAACACAGTGACCCAACAAAATTTGAATGGTTCACGTGACCTAACCACGACCACCTAACCACGCCTGTTTCAGGGGTGGTTTGCCATCCATGGGTCAGCACTTGCAACCGTCAACCTGAACCTACCTACCAAATTTGAAGTCTCTAACTCCACTGACTACGAAGATATGAAAGACGAAACAAAATGTCTAAAATTGGTTGGTTTGGGGTAGTTAGGGTCACTCAGAGTCACCGGAAATAGCACCAATCATTAGAGTAGGCCCACATACGAGTTTCTATTAGCATTCCATAGTTTAACTATGTCATTGTCTTGTACCATTTCTGAGATATAGCGAGATATTGGTCGAAAAGCGCCAATTTGAACCTACCCCACCTCTATTCGGCGCCCACGTAGGGGCTGACCCCGTTGGAATTTTGCTGAGACTTTTGGCAACAGAAATCTGGGCTATCGTATAGCGTTGCGTGCGTGATCCTACGTTTAGTCGTTTTTGTACAGTGCCGGCTTGTGACAGACGGGCAGACAAGCATATACCGCGCTAGCATAGCGTCGCGCGGTGATAACAAATAATGGTGACCGTGTGTCTGTCACAAGCCGCTGTTACGTCGAAACGGCAGAACGCATCTAGGATCCAGCTGGTTTTTGCCGGTTGTTTTTACTGGTTGGTTGCGTGGCTCAGTGGTAGAACGTCGGTCTTCGGCCGGCGTACTTTCTCTGTCCTGCGCTCAACCTGTAGCTGACGGGTGACCACTTATGTGGGTAAACCGTCCGCTATGGGTCAACC
>Ga0209363_1000924_pt1 | contig 12929 bp, 8 predicted proteins | sample WorMetexBAHAMAS3_FD_187385 | JGI IMG/M metagenome (GOLD analysis project Ga0209363, IMG submission 187385) | Marine gutless worms symbiont microbial communities from Max Planck institute for Marine Microbiology, Germany - Inanidrilus exumae... | ecosystem: Host-associated > Annelida > Digestive... | reverse complement strand
ACTTTCACTGTCCTGCGCTCAACCTGCAGGCTGACCACTTATGTGGGTAAACAGTCTGCTACAGGTCAGCCAACTCAGCCTCTCAAAGTTGATAAATGAGCAGTAAGTTGTAATTGGATGTCTGCTTCCCCATACTTGTGGCGCCATCTGGTGAACGCTTACGGTGTGGCTGACTGAAGTGGTGGTGTGCATGCCGTTGATCAATTGTCCGTTAACGCGGGCAATGAATGGCCACAATTTGCACAGCAGCATCATTGGGGCTCTTGCCAATTAACTGCCACTTCTGACATTGTAAAGCGCGGCTGGTTACAGTTGTTTGCTGTGTAAGTAGCACTATATAAGAATCCGACCTTTACCTTTTACCAAGTTTGCAGGTTTAAAGACCAGTGGTCACACCATCGTGACATCACCATATCAGACACTATTGTATTAAACAGTGTTCACATACCAAGTGGTCATTGACTGAGTTAAGGTTCTGATGTCCCACCCAACACAAGATAGGTCATTTCGGAGACGTTCTTCCCAGCCAATCTTTTGGCTTAGTACTGAAAACAGCGGTCACTGGTTATGACATCGACAAATGACCAAAGTAAATGACCAGTGACCACCTAACAGCAGCTCAGAAGTCTAAATATTGACATCCATTATATGTTTGCTTTTTCTTTTCTTTTCTACAAACAATATTTTAGTTGATCTGATGCTGTAAAAGTGTTATTACTATTGGTGTTTTGGTGATTTGTGACATTTTCATCAAAATTTTTACCTTCACTGCATATACACTTTGGCTTAAAAAACGCCCCCTTATTCACCGATTTCTATAATATGTGGCACACAATGTACTCAGTTAATTTGCTACATAACACTTATATTGTTTACCCACCTCGCCTATGTACTGCTGCTACACTACCCCAGGAAACAAGTTCAGTGCATATTGACTATCTTTCAGTCGTATCAACCAAAAGTTACACATTACAGTTGAACAGTCTACAACAACATCCAGTTTATCTGCACAACTAGTCCCAGTTCAATTACTATAGCAAGCGTTCAATCAAAATGTCCTCCTTTTTCATTCACACAGGCCTGAGACCTCTTCGACCATTTGTCAACAGCATCGTCCACAGTGCTCTGTGACAGTCTATGCCATGTGTCAATCAAGTGCTGTCTCATATCGATCATGTTTCGAAATGGCGTCTGATACACATGATCCTGCGTCACGCCCCATATTCGACAGTCAACAGGATTAAGATCAGGATTATTTGGACGCCAGAAGTCCGGAGGAATAAATTTAAGAGTTTCACACTGAAGGAGCTCAATCGTATTATGTGCACAGTGTGCTGGCGCACTGTCTTGCTGAATACAACAATGTTTTCCGAGGTAGTGTAGCAGCAGTACATAGTTGAGGTGGGTAAATCAACAACTGCAATGTTAAAAAATTAACTGAGAACACAGTGTGCCAAATATTATAGAAATCTGTGAACATTTGTAGAAACTACAGTGATATGAATAAGAGGGGGGTTGTATATGAGTGGCTAGTTTGTAAAAGTTACAATGTGATACTATCGTTAATATGCAGCAACACGCTTCTATCACAGTAATAATGTTAGTTTCAAGCATGCAGAGAATAGTTATACATTATAATTCACTACTTTTATTTGCCAAGCTGAAGAAATGAACTACTGACTAAATGAAACAAATGTTAAGGGCACAAATAGTTTATTGCATAATATGCAGAATCAGCAACGCTGCACAGACCTCATGTCAATTTCATTGAATGTAGTCAGCATTGCACAAGTATTCTGCGCATCTTTGAGTCGCTGTGCTATGCGCTGTCTCATTCTGTTCATTTTTATCTGCACACAAAAATTTCCCGTTCATGACCCAATAATAAATGCCTCGCTAAACAAACTAAAATCACCTGATGACAGCACTGGAATCACATCAATGCAGAAATTCAGAAACCAGTCCACAATTATGCCTTAACCACCCAACCAACAGCGGCGAAGGCATTATGTTTTGCTGTCTGTCCACCGCGTTTCTCCATTCACTAATTCAGACAGATCCTGTTATCACCTGAATGGCTTAAGAATTGTCGATGAAAACTTACATGGAATGTTCAATATCCCCTACTGATGACCTGATTAAATTCTGGAGGTCAAAGGTAAAGGTGAAAGGCCAAGGTCACAGCAGGCAATCAAGTAAAGTAAAGTAAACAAGTGTATAGCAGTTAGCAATAACTTATGCTTCACCACTGCTGGAAACTCGCATGCCATATGGAATCACACAGTGTTACCTGCTACCCGGCAGAAGTGAGAATCCCACCTTTACCCCAAAACAAAGCAGGTACTCAATTTAGCGACCCCGGAGGGATGCAAGGCTGAGTTGACCTATGTTACGTGAAAGCGGACTGGCTGAGAATTGAACCCGCGACCTGTCGGTCACAAATCCAATGCCCTACCACAGCGCCACCATGCAACACGAGGTGGCAAAAGCATCCACATCAATGCTGGGTCTTTGAAGTCCACAAACTACATTTAGTTACATGTGACAAGCTGCTAAAAACACGAGTGATAATTTACACATGCATTTATTATAGTAGCAGTACCAATCATTAATTATTACACCTGTGAATTATATCAGCATCAACAATCATCTGTGAATTACTCAGGTATGACATGTTGTTAAGAGATGACACAGCTTTGTTTTCCGTTTACACATTCATCTGTTCACGGGCTACTGTTCTGGAGGGACAGGAGACTGAGTTAGCCTATGCATACAGTGTGGTCTCATTCAATCCATCTGACAGCTGTGATCACTGCTGCAACTTATCTACACATGTGACGACAGCAGCAGAACTCACCCTCTGCTCTGTTCGATCACCAGCAGTAGGAGTCACAGGTGCTGGAGTTGCCTTGACAGCTGACACAGGTATGCTCGAAATGGGCGCCGACGGTACAGGAGGAACTGGTGGTGGAGACGTTGGAATAGGTGCTGCAGCAGCAGGAGTTGGTGACGGTGCTTCTGCAGGTTTTGGAGGTTCAGGTTCTGGTGGTGGAGCAGCAGGAGACGGAGGAGGCTTCACTTCACCTAAGTAACATACAGCAACAGTCAAAATATAATAATAATAATAATAACACAAAAAATCAGATCAATGGCGATCTTGGACAGAAGTGGATATCTAAACATTTTATTACAAAATAATAATAATAATAATAATGTCCACCAAAAAAAACATATACTACTCAGTGGCCATTTAAAAAATCTCTGTTAGCCAGACCATCATGATTTTCTTCCTCCATTTGTTTCAAAATAAAACTTTTATGACAACTGCAGGTTTTCAGACGGCAGATGTCTTTCATGCTGTCCAACAAACAGCGCTTGAAGTGTATTAGAATATGTGGAGGTCAATGTGAACACTATCTTTGACATTCACTTAACATTTAGTCCATGTTTTCACAACACTTTCACAGACTTCGCTTTTTATATGTGTCTGCCAAAACTCGGCATAATATCTTCAAGGATGACTTTATTGTAAGTGCCCATTTTATCACTGCATTAAACTGAGCAACTCCCTCACCGTCACAGATTTTTACAAGATTCTGCACATTAGTCTAAACTATGGAAAAATATTATAGTTAATTTTTTGGCACACTAAATATTTTGATCACCGATTACAGTGCAACTGATAATCAATTTACAGCCCTAGTCAGGACATCACTTTAGTTAATCATGTACTAAACTAGAAAAAGACATCACTGCAGTTATCCCAATAGTTACCATAACTGCTAAGCTATAGAAAAACTATGCCAATTACTGATTATCAATAGCAATAAAAATTAGCCCCCGACGGGACTGTCAGTTGACTCCTACTTACTGCCAACTTCAAAGTCACATGACACAAAAACTAGGATAAAAATCAAAAATCCGGCCCGATAATTTTTAGGTATTGCCCCCTAATTTAAGAATCCATGGTCGTTTACCATCCCCCATTATAAATGGTGGAGGAGATAGCCTTTGAAAATGGCCTAATATCCAACTTTCAAGGGCTCGTGACCTTGACCTTGGATCGGATCATACTGCATACTGTGATGCATCCCTCATCGACCTCTACCTACATACCAATTTCATCAAAGAAACTTTTTGTGGATGGACGTACATTTGAGACCCACTTTATTAGGTCGACTCGGAGGAGTCGACCTAAAAAAGTTAACTAGTACATAGATCTGGTCAATGGTACTGAAAAAGGGCCATCATATTAGCTAATGCAGTATAGCTACAAAGAGCTGCAGCATATGCAAACCCAACCTCCTTCAGTTAGTCGCAGCTTAAACAGCTCTTGCCCAGCGACAACTTTACTTCCATCTTCCACCAACAGCTCCTCAATCACGCCGCCTCCCGGTGATGGAACTGGAATTGAAGTCTACAACAGTGTCGGTAATCTACACACATTTACTAACATTTGTGTCAGGCAATACAGACACATGTAAGTGTGGTGATCACGACATTAATAAGAAAGAAAGAAAATAAAACTTTTATTACGGTCATCTGAAAGTCACAGTTGCATCATAATCATTGCATAGAAATGCCAATATGACGAAGTAAGATTATGTATTCACAGCCAAACTTGTATGAAGGCTACATAATGGGAAGGAACTCGGTGCGAATCGAGTCTCTTTACTGCAGCTTTGTTAAGAACCCATTCGTTTTCTTCGCTGTCCATGAAACCCGCAGTATCTTTCTCAGCCCTTTCATCTCAAAGGCATCAAAATATGTTTCTCCATTCTTTCTGAGTGTCCTAATATAGCACTCTCCATGAATTATGACAGACCAGATCACAGAAAGTTCCCAGCAGCGAAAATTACCTATTCTGACTACATAAGTTACCAATTTTACCATTCATTTAAATTAAGCAGTACAGCAGACACCACCTTGTCAGTTTCAATTTCACACACAACTTCATCCTCTACCACTGTATCTCCCACAGCTGCACAAACACAAGCAAAGTACATTTCACAACACACACTGGTATCCCGGCTAAAACTGATGCCACATGCCAACATTAGTAACAGACATATGGCAATTAACTACTATTCAATCATTTCTAACTAGTAAAAAAATTAACTACTGACATTATGTTTATTTAGTTACTTACAGTACAGGTGCGGGTGGCGCGATGGCGTAATGGTCAGTGCCTTAGACTTGCGATCAACCGGTTGTGGGTTCAAATCCTACTCGGGGCAAAGCTGCGTAACAATCTTGGGCAAGTTGTTCACACCCATGTGCCTCTGTCACCAAGCAGTATAACTTGGTACCGACCAAGGGGCGGTGATACTCTGCAGCTGGGAAGGTAACCGCAGGCCTGGCGAAAAGTAATAACAGCCTACTGCTGGGTGGATGACTTACAGTCACTTGCAAGCTGACTGCCTGTACACCAGGATCAGCTCCGGGCCCAACACTTGGTAATGAGTATGGGAAGCCTTTACCTTTTACTTACAGTACAGGCTATTTTATTTTCAACCCAAAATAGTTTGGGTTTGAAATAGTTCTGATGGCATTATGGATAGAAATATCTTGTATTTCAAAGTTCTGGTCACTTGCAGTCACACCTGCTATTTTAAGGGTTAATTTTACCGCAAAGCAACTTCTGGTGACATGAAGTAAGTAAACAGCAATTTACAATTAGTTTTACAAATGTGGAATTTTGTTGCTTAATTTCAATGAATTATTAATTAATCTTAAATCCTGATAGGATGACTATTAAAATTTACTCAATAATGCCATCATTCATTAGCAGTTGACATCCCTACACAACAGTGACAAGCTACTCTAAACATTACGAGAACTGTTAACTTCCTGTTTCTTATACTCCCAAACCAGTCAACATACAATGCAGTAAATTTTATTGACATGTATCAGATGTTCAGACACAAAGGTACACAATGAACAGCACTAAAAAGACACTAATGTTGCTACTTGCGACGTTCCACGAACCACGAACCGCACAACTGAGGGAGATCGATCCTTCACTGCTGCTGGTCCATATCTGTGGAACAATCTACCACTTCATCTCCGTGACTTTGAACTATCACTTATGGAGTTTCGCCAGTTACTGAAAACGTATTTGTTTGGCCGTGGCGCCTAGTGACCTATTTTAGATATAGTGCGCCTTATAAATGTACATACTTACTTACTTACTACTGACAAGATGATATGATGCAAAGCAAACAGACTGTCTTGCCTTTAATCCACTTTACGTCACCTTCGGTGACAGATTCAGCAAACGGTGGCGTTGACACCACGTTCACCTCATCACCTGCACAAGCCACCACAACACCTGACAAAATGAAAGCAAAACTCAACACACAAAAGACAGAACCACATCTCGTGTTACCAGAACAGGTGAAAAACAATACATTGTCGATCATTACACAAATTACTTTCCTCTGCCTCAAAACCATATCCATTAACCACTGTTGTCATGGAAGTTCAACAACAAGTCATTAAAGAATACAAAAAATTAACAAGGGTTAATCATTCAGCATGTTACCATGTTGACAGAATGTCACAGTTTAAACTTACGAAAGACTGTTGTAATGTGAAAAGTTCTCAAAGTGCAAGGTACGCCATGCGACCTAAACCATCAACAGACAACTTCAATATATTTCAGTTTCAAACAACATTTCAAAATGATTCCAGTGCATTTGTAACTCTCACGCTCTTAACATAAATAAATACTACAGCGAGCAATCACACGCCATCTCATTAATTCACTCACTGTAATATCAGTGCAGTAACATGTTCAGTCTTCACTGACTTAGTTAATGTTCTCTGGTTTGATGTCAGACTGGCTACAATCAAATTCTCTGGTAGTGACACTGACCCCATCCTTCTTTAACCTACCTTGGTGCATTCTTCAAGTCACATTTCGCTGTTTACATTGACCAATGCCTGGTGGGTGAACAACTAGAAGAGGGACTTCGACACCCAGTGTCGTCATGAATGCCTTTGTCATCACATACTTGAACCAAGGTGTGACCTATGACTTCTAGAATCCAACCAGGTCATCAGTAACGGCTAGTGAATATTCCCTGTCAGTTATATCAAAATTGTTCAAGCCATTCATGAGATATTATGGTAACAATATCTGACTGTACAAACGGACAAATAAATAAATGGATGGACGAACAGGACAGCCTAAAACACATGCATTCATTGACATTGTCGGACGGTAAAGGCATAAAAACCTCATAATACACTTGTCATGCATATTCATCTTTACATCTGCATCATCCTGTAGACATAACAACTACCTACATACAGTGTATTTACGATGATACATTGTACCATAAGACCATTCTCTAGATACTTTACTCATAAACTGCTACTAACCTCTGCAAAAAATGAAGCTCATTTGTTTCTAAAATCAACAAATACATCATTTTCTACAATACTTCAGTGTTACATACCACACGTTTCAGTAAATGGTAAATCGGTGCATAATTTAAAATGTCACAAATATTAAACAGATGACACACTCCTATTAAACGCATACAATTAATGTATGCACAATTACAATGTGCTAATACACTCCTCCAAACTAGAACCTGTTAAGCAGTGACCCCACTAGCTGCAACACCAGCAGGGTGGCCATATCCCCACCGCTAAAATGGTAAGCATGATGTATGCTTTCATGCCAAATTTAAGCTCGATTCTGTTGTCAGTGTGGCACAAAAAGAAACGCAATTTTTCTTAATTTTTAGTGTTGTTACGACCACCGAACGTTCACTGCCACTGCGGTGGTTGGCTACCACCGAACCAACACCGCCATCGCGGTGTTTTGCAGTGTTGTCGGCGGTCTTTCAGGGCGCTGTTTCCTCAAAAAAAGTCAAAACTACCCATCATGTCCACAGAGCAGTGACTCATCTAAATGCCACGTCATTTGATCCCGCGTGAACGCAGCAGAGGCGCGTGAACTCACAGCAGGTCGAGTCCAGTCGAGTCGGCGACATCGCCTGCCCTCCCCCATGCAGCGTCCGCTTCCGCACTCCCAAACGACAGCACTGCCGGGACAGCAAAGACAGTCTAGGCACTGTACTTAGTGAGACCGTCGCGACGGTCTCACTAAGTGCACCCCCCTTGGTCCCGTGCAGTGAGCAATTAGCGCATTCCAGGACAGCCGGAACAATCTGGATCTGGAAGCCGTGACATCCACCTGTTTCGGTCCCTAGCCTTGACACTGACCGATATTCGCCACCGTCACTGGCACCGCGGTGACATGTCAAGAAAAACACCGCCACCAACCGAGTTGCAAATTCCTGCCACCGTAACAACACTATTAATTTTCAACTTCAAATTTTGGGGGCTCATGTACCCACTCCCTTCCCAAATCAGAACTAAATTAGCCATGAGACAGCAGACCAACGGTATGTCATACCACACCAAATTGCATGCTCACTGGTATGTACGGTATGTACTGTCACCCACAGGGGTGAAAAAAACTCAAGAGCAACTGATAAAAACCAAGATTGTTACCAAACGTTAAAGTTTGGGGGCTCCTGTACCCACCACCTTCTCCAATCAGAGCGATATTTGGCATGGCAGAGTGGACCTATGGTGTACTGTACCACACCAATTCTACCTTACAGTGTCTACAGTGTTTAACCTGCAAGGTGAAAAATTGCCAAAAATGTGATTTTAGCCCTATTTTGTACTCTGGGGGTTCCTGGGCCTTCTCCAATCAAGGCTAAAATTGGCACGCAATAGTGGGCCCATGCTGTACCATTGCACAATTAATTTAAGTGTATGTTAAAGGGGACATACACATCTTTCATCAACTATTCTTTATTACATTATCAGTAACCGATGTCATCTGCGATTTTGGATGTTTTATTACTTTGTTTGTTATTTCCATGTATTGTACATGTATGTACATTTTCATTTTATTATTGTTCTTTTTTATATTGAAATCTAGCGGTTTTTATAACTTGCTATTGAAACATTAAACTTACTTACCTAACTTACTTACTTACTATGTTGTTACATATAAACACCCATAGCAATGAAAATCAGAAAATCGGAACAATTTCGGAATTACTGAGGGCTCTCGTAGATCTGTACCAGTACCCACCCCCTTGACTAATCGGGGACAAATTTTGCGTGCGAGAGAAGACCCATAGTCTACGCTTACATGCCAAATTTCATCTCGATTGCTTAGCTGTCTCATGTTTGGGACAAAAAAATGCAAATATGGCTGTATTTTCAACTTCAAGATCACACGGTGGCACCATCCAGCATCGCTGACTAAGTTGCATGTGGATACACAACTACAAAACTTCCCATTATCAAAACAGTTTCTTTATTTCAACACTTTGATAGTGAAGTCGTCAACACAAACTCTACCATTCAAATGTGTGGCGGACAAACATAACAAATTTTGGTGAAAGGCCTCATCCCATCATGCTATTATTAAGGACTGAATGATCCCTTCTGCTGCATGACGTTATTGATGATTGCTGCGTTATTCCTTTTGCTGCATACACCGCAGCAGAGACCTCCAATGCTTTTCAATGAGCCGTACAACCCCAAAAAATTGTCCTTATCCATGGGGGATGTCGACCCCTATCTAATATGTGGTTCCTGGTGCCCACGCGAGTCAGCCCCTGAAACCACGTTTCAATTGGATTTGGTTCAGCAGCTATTTTTGCAGGGCTCACGAACACGACCAAGAGACAGACACACAGACCACGCTACTGTCTGTAGCAACAGGCCACATCTAGTTATTGCTACTACATGGCCTAAAACAGACTTGTTAACTAACAACAACAATAACAAAAACCTACAAAGATCGCCTGACAAAATTAGGTAGGTTGGTTGGTTGGGAGATTAACATCCCCTTTCAGCACAGTAACAAATGGCAGTGTCTACAGTGTCTTCCTAGTTCTGTCTGCTGCATGCAGTTGATTGGTTTCCGAATGAAGCGTGGTTTTGGTTTAGCTGTGACCAAGGCATAACTTGAATGTGTTTTCAACGTTCCGCATGTTCGTTGCCAAAGCAACGTACAGCGTTTAAGTACAAAGATGTGAGATGACTGATGAGTTTCTTGTTTTCTCAGGTAGTGCAGAAGCATTAGTTTTATCAGGTGGGAAAATAAAGCACATTTTGATTGTTTACTTGCTCAACAACGAGCTGTCAAAAATTATCAAAATTGCTTAATGTTTCTCGATGATATACCGACACGAATTTGTGACGTTTTTTGGGACACAGTGTAGTTAAAACAGGCCACTAACAAGAAAGTGTATATATGATATATGGACTGATACTGCTGTTGATGATACTCAACTGTTCATGAGTGTGTGTACAGTGTGTCACTGTGCACAACTGTCGTACACAACACATCACCGAACAGTTCTAATTATTTTCCCACCTAACCTCCAGACAATCATAACTCTGTTGCTGTCTATTAGAGATCGTACCGGAAATGTTTCTGGTGCTGTTCCGGCCCGGAACGACATCGGTTCGGTCCGGTCGCGGAACATTTTTTGTTCCGGAGCTGGAACATGCTAAGCATTTTCTCTGTTCTTAGTGAGACTGTCGCGACAGTCTCACTTAGTGCACCCCTACTGTAGCGAACATACAACACTGAGCAGTCAACACGGTGCCCGCCGGTGGACAAACAATGCAGTTTGGCGATAATCATCTCAACGACGGTCATTTGCCGCCTGAAATACCCCAAATAGACGGCCGCGACAACTTCAATTCCAGGACACAACGGTCGCTCGCGGTGTCCTTTGAAGTGCCGGACGAACACCTACGTCATGGTCGTCCGCGGCGGATGGCTGTGGCAACAGGGTAAACAGGGAAAAAAGTCAGAGTGGGCAAAGTACACATAAAACAAGGCCGCGTCTTGTGTGGCCGTTGTGACTTGTGACACAGAATCGAAGCTCGTGTTACGTGTGTGTGGTGGCAAGTGTTGCGGTGGCATCAAATGACCGTCATTGCTTTAATTATCGCTGTGCCGGAGTGCGACTTGCCACGCAGCGCCGACCGCCACAGCGGTCAGCGGCGTGAGTAGTCCACGGTGGCTAGCGCGGATCTGCATGTGTGGTTCGGTTCCGGCCGGAACAAATTTGTGCAGTTATTGATTCAGTCTCGGAACAGCAGCGGTTGGTTCGTTCGATCACTACTGTCTATTGGAGGGGAAGGAGGACAAATTAACCAGTATATAATTCTGTACACACTATTACAACACAAGCAAAATCAAGTAAAGTATGTTGAGCAATATTACTACTGGTACATAGCTAGCAATGGTCAGTACTGGTCTCGCACAGTTGTTTCAATATCAATTACCAGTTTTATTGTTTGTTTCAACCTACCTGAACGATTGAATGACAGTGATGTGCAAAATCTGCCTAATGATAAATGACAAAATTTCTGTAACACAACAAACCCAACACGATACTGAGTTACAGTTTGACAAACTCCAACAATACATGACCAAAACATCACTGAAACAGACCGCTCTCAAAGCAGCTCACATCGCCAAGAAACATAACGGAAATAATTCATTTACTTACAAAACCTAAGATATACATGTAGAACAACCTGCAGCAGAAGGACAGCAGCACCCAATGAATGTTGATAAAGTGCAGTTGGTGGGTAAGGAAGGAAGCATCATCCCCCTCCACACAAACAAAGTGTTGACATGATAGAGATTTTTAAAATATACACAATTATTATGCCTCAGAGAGCTGTGTTAAAACTACTTTCATCCCTTTAGTATAACTACAGGAAACAAATCTGTCGGTCTACAGATAGATCGCAACATTGCTGATGGCTGTGTACATAAGCCACGCTGGGTTTTCCCTGCTGCTGCAATGCCCCGTCGCACTAGCTATGCTAGCAACACCAAGTTTTCCCTGTGTCACTTCCCCGCGTGTTCTGCTGATGCCATGCGTCATTAACCACATGCAACAGACCACTGGTTTCTCTGTGCACAGAGTTTTTCGCAGTCATAGGGCAGATAGATGGATAGATAAATGGCATACCAGCTATCTGGCAGATGCAGCCAGTGGTAACCTCCCGACGTTGTTGACTTACTGTTCAGCAATGACCCAAAATGGAAAAAGAATAGTGGAGGCTCATTTAAGTCATTACACTAGCACCTACAACAGGGTGCAAACTAACCAACCACCATAAGACCTATCTATCAGTTCATGTGATATTTTGCATAATTGCCGTTCTTCAGTTCCTATAACATATCAGTGCCTAACGACTCTTGTTGTATAATATCTCCTCTACATTGGTATGGCTTTGGAATGCTTAGAACTCTTCTAAGGGTAAACCCAAAAGAAACATCCGTGGAATGCAAACTTTTACTGCATATATTCGCTCTTTGTCGTGAAGCTATATTTACATTTTCTCGGTTTGTGCTTGCATTCAATACAATAAACAACAGCATGAGCAAGCCAAACATTACGCTGTAAAGTTATATCTGTAAGACATTTTGCATACATATAATGACTGTCAAAAAATAGTATCAAAGGATAACTAATAACAAAAGCTAGATGTTTTAATACTTTGCTGGATATCCATCATCGCCTGGTGTTTTGGGGTTGTGGTTTGGAGTAGTGGTAAGTTGGTAACACTTTGGTCTTGATCAATGAGGTTAACCTACGCTGAGCCCGGTTAGTACTGGGATGGGTGACTGTGTCAGGGTTCGACTCCCGGAGGCGGCACTTTATTTTGGTGTGCAACTAGCCACCCAGGTCGACTCAGCCTTCAATCCTGCATGGGACGATAAAATAAGTACCAGCCAAAGGGCAGTGATGCTCTGCAGCTTGGAAGGTAATCGCAGGCCTGATGGAAAGCAATGACAGCCTACCGCCGGGTAGATGACTTAAGTCACCTGCGGGCTGACTGCCTGTACACTAGGA
>Ga0209363_1000923_pt1 | contig 12943 bp, 5 predicted proteins | sample WorMetexBAHAMAS3_FD_187385 | JGI IMG/M metagenome (GOLD analysis project Ga0209363, IMG submission 187385) | Marine gutless worms symbiont microbial communities from Max Planck institute for Marine Microbiology, Germany - Inanidrilus exumae... | ecosystem: Host-associated > Annelida > Digestive... | reverse complement strand
GTCGTAGGCGCCTACATTCGCCCCTAGCCACACCTTCTGGATCCGCCCTTGCATAAAAGTGCAGATCTATACACACTAAGCGCCTTTACGCATCACACTGCATAGCTGCGTCGTCGTCGTTCGACCAAACCGTTAACTGTTAATCATTATTGTTGACCCGCTACGAGCTGCTCTGGAATACTACTGCACAGTCTCAAGATGTTCCAAAATTCCTTGCAGTATACCACGGATCTTAAATGTTCAAGTGACCCAAATTGCATGTTCATTTTTACAGCGCGACGCTATGCTAGCGCGGTATATGCTGTCGTCGTGTGTCACTGTCTGTCCGTCCGTCTGTCTGTCTGTCTGTCCGTCTGACACAAGCCAGCACTGTACCAAAACGGCTAAACGTAAGTGGCGGAAGGGAAAGAAAAAGCGTCAGCGGACTGTGTAGTGTGAAATACTTGAAACAAAACTTTAAATGTCTAGGAACATGTCATTACAAGTGGTCAAAGAATTCTGCCGAAAGGCCGCATCGCACGTCGTGCCGTTATTGAGAACTGGATGATCCCTTTTGCTGTGTAGACTACACCGCTGCGGAAGCTCCCAATGCCTTTAATGAGCCGGACAACCGCCAGAAATTGCTCCTTCCCGTGGATGATCTTGACCCTGTCTAGTAACTAGTTCCTTGGGCCCAACTGAGTCAGCCCCAAACGGCATCTAGATCGGTTCAGTCGTTTTTTGCACAGTACATCGAAGCAACCAACACACAGACACACAGACCACGCTACGCCTGACATCTGTCGCATCTGCTATGCATGCGGCCTAAAAACGAAACCGAAGAACAGAATGCTACTTAAATCGCCCTTCCGCGCCACATCTCGTAAGCTCTTTACTGCCTCATCAGGGTGAACCATGGTCTAATCATAATGTGCGCACAATGACTGTCCTGTCGATTGCTTTATGGTCGAATGCTTTGCTCGCCGGCGTTTCGTGTGCATTGTTCTGGGGTCGTTACGTGCACGCTGCTGTTGCTGCATAATTACCATTGCAGGCATGCGCGCATGTAAACGTTTCGGGCACTGTAAACGTCTAAAACGATAGTGGTAGAGTCGGATTGGGTCATGGGTCAGTGTGCCAGTATACACTCTGTTCCTATTGTTATATAAACCGCCATGGAGAAATTTTAAGAACGTTTATCGACCGGGTCGGGACGGTTCACCGGGTCAACAACCATCGTCCACACCGTTTCTGGTCAAAAGTTCAGATCCGGTTTCGTCTCTGCCGTGACGTCATTCAAGGTTATGAGAGACGGCTTTATTTGATTATATGACTTCCTATTAGCGATCTATAGCAGCCATGTCGGTATCGTTTCTGAGACGTTGTCACTTCTTTAGCGTAGTGACTGCCCATGATCTCAACAGTTCTTTAGGTCGGTAACGACATTTAAAAGTATAGCCCGTGCGCAATTTCCTGCTCATCTACACGTATATCCTAATATGTGCTGTATTTTCCAAGGTATGATTTAGTAAGATTTCAGGTAGATATAGTGACCTTTAAAGGTCATTCCATGTCACTGATACATAGACGGTATTAGCTCGACTGATCGATCGGCTTCGACGTTTCGACCACATGTTTTTGAGATATTGGCCCGCAACAGTTCTCAGTGGCTGAAACGACCTTAATACGTCGATCAAGGTCATCGGCGATATCATCGTTTGATAGATAACACGCCAATTCCTAGAAAGTGTTCCACATTAACTGTGTTATTTCTGCAATATAGCGAGACATTGGTAGAAAGTCGTCAAGTTTTCATACCCACGTGTGTTAGGCTAGTTCCACTGGAATTTCACGATGATCTTTTACGTGAAAATAACTAGCGTCTCTAGGCCAGTAGGCAGCGTCGATCACTTCGTAGTGAGTGCAGCAGTTTTATTATACAATGTGTGTGGCGGACAGACGGACATCGGGCCACAGCATGTACTGCACTACGTATACGCGTTGTATATGCGTCGTGCTGTAAAAAAACTTCTAGTTTCGGCCTGGCGATCGATGTTATAGACTGAATTGGCATAGAGATTGCCGTGGGACATGGGGACATTGATGCTATTCACATAGGGCCCGATGCCCTTCTTTGTTTTCATTTTAAACTTTCAGCAGATTAATAATTTCGCACATGCCCAAATTATATCGCGGTGGTGGCGATGTGTAGAGTGTTGCACAGTCGATGATGCAGACGGCTCGTTGATTGCACCTGCAGCCGTTTATACGTTTAGACGTTTATTCATTAGTACTCGACATGCCAATGGCTTCAGCGACAAAAATGATGACGATAATGCTTATCGTTCAATAACGACAAGACGCTCACGGTCATCGTGTCGCTTTCGCAGACAGGAAGTTGATTAAAGAAAGAAAGAAAGAAAGAAATTCCATCACTGTTCGTCTCTAATTTAACTAATTTTCCGTCCCCTGTCAGAATTCGAATTTTGAACCCATGACTTTGTTCGCAATCCAGTATGCTACCATTTAGCCCCTAACTTCCCAAACCACAGTGCCTCAAACACGCAAACATACCGCGCTTGTATGACAGCGATTATTGAAGGACAACAGTTGAACGGCGCGTTTTTATTGTACTCGCAAGGGGGCGCCTGCTGCTTTCGAATACGTCCAACGAACGCCGTCCGTTGTGCGTCCTGCGACGTTTAAACTTAACACGACTGGACATCTACGGAATATTACAACAAAATGGGACGCTTTTAGCCTTTTAACAAACCAAACACTGCGTATAAAACAAGCTTGATAAGCTCACGACTAAACGTACGAAGGTCTATAAGACCTATAACCGTTACGAAAAATCCCTCCATGTGCTCAAAGTGCTTCGTGTTGTTTTAACAGAAATTTTTGTACTGGAAGGGCAGATAAGCCTACACATAGTTACCAACGCCGGCTGTATAGCCGCCGGTGTGGGTAGGGCGTCCAGTCGCGTCTGTCTGTATGTCTGTTTGTTTGTCCGCGCTCTAAAAGCGCTCTATCAACACCAAACTTGGTACGCATAGTAATCGCTCTGCATGCATTGACCCAGATGTCAAAAAGTCAAAGGTCAAGGTCACACAGTTACGAAAACCGTCACGGTCGCACGGTTGCTAGTGACGCTTGCTGCTACGGCCGTGTGCTGCTGCTGCCAGCGTGGGTCCGCATGTCGATACGACTGCCTATGTTTTCTAGTTCTATTTTATTTCCAGTTGTCTGGCATTATCGATAGGGTAAACGCATAGCCTACAGAAGCATAGGTTTAGCGGTCCCGTTAAAGTGTATAGAAGAGGAACAGATTAGTCATTGTTATGGCGGGGCAACAACGTGGATTAATGACATATATACCAATATACAGACACTAAAACGCACATACTGAAATCGAGTAATGCGTCTGCATTGGTTTCAGAACAGCATTAAACCGCCTGTCTCAGTTTAGGCTGTGACCCTGACAACTTAAGTCGGTTATATATTTACGCCGATAAACGACCGCAATTAGTGACATTTACGACCAATCCCTGGATTGACGATGGGACAAACGGTGATCGATGCATCAGGATTAAGATGATCCTGATCTTAGATTACTGGAACATTTTGTCCGGTGCTGTATCGCGACTGTCGTCACTGTCCGCAAAAACTTCTTGTTCCCAATCTCATTCCCTGGCATTATTCTGGACAACTCGTAGTTACATTACCGTTAGTGGATCCTAAAGTGATTTTTACCGCGCGACGCTATGCTAGCGCGGTATATGTTGTCATCGTGTATCCGTCCGTCTGTCTGTCTGTCGGTACGTATGTCCAACACAAGTCGGAGTACTGCTAAGACGGCGGAACCTAGGGTCACATATACAACTCCCTACGATAGCCCAATGACTCTAGTTTAAAGATGCCAAAGATCTCGGCGAAATTCCAACGGGGTCGCCCACAATGGGAGCCCCAAATAGAGATGGGTAGGATTAAATCGGCGGTGATCGAAGCAACAGGCGATTTTCAATCAATATCTTGCTATATCTCAGAAACGGTGCAAGATAGAGACATACATGTAGTTACTATGGTAGGCTAACAGGAACTCGTATGCGCTGTATTAAATGGCGCTATTTTCCGTGACCTTGAGTGACCCATAACTACCCCAAACCACCCCATTTTCCAAATTTTGTATCCCTTTTCATATCCCGCGCGACGCGCTGCCTTATGGTCATAGCGTTGTACACAAAGGTGGACGCTCATTGTGATAAACTGGCCACCGACGACAGTCGCCAGTTTATCATACTGAGCATCCACCTAAGTTGACAACACTTTCGACGGTTGACATGCAGTTGCGAAATTTTGATGAGTCCGGAGTTTGGGACAAATTTTCAGACGGAAGTACCCTTAATTTTGGAGACACCCGAATTACCTTTCACCACAAGTCAAATGTAACCACTACGGCAAAACGTGCTCGATCCGTTCAGCCGTTTTGATAGAACTCCGACTTGTGACAGACAGACACACAAACAGAGAGAAGACAGACACAGTGCTCTACAGCTAATACCGCGCCAGCATAGCGTCGAAGCGGGTAAAATTCGGCACACGACCAGCTCTGAATACCACTATCGTTATTATCATCGTATTGTTTATGTTTCTTTTTGTATAGTTTCACTTCTTATAAAACAAGGTGTCGCCCTGACGGGATGTAACAATGCTGGCCCGCCCCGTGCTGCCTCCTAACGTTGCGCCGTGGAGTGTTACAGACGACGACAGACGACGACAGACGCCAGCGATCGTCACTGGTCTGGCCCCCTACACTATGTGTAGGCGGGCTAGTAACATTCTAACGTACATGAATTATTTACTAAAAGTAGGCTTGTCACAAGAATAAAAAAGAGGAATAGTAAAACGGATAAGATGTTAACACGATTTCTTCAGAAGCCGTTCAGCCAATTATGCGCTTGTGCAATATGATATTATGAAAACCTATCTAGCCACTATGCCACTGGATTAGCGTCATCCTCTCGCGCGCTGTGCGCTCGCGCGTGCGCTCTCTTCTCTTCCCCCACTTTCTCTCCCCTCTTCTATGCTTCCGTATTCTCCCCTCCCTCTTCCTTGTACATCGATCCCAATCTTTAATTTTCGTAAACATTTGCATCTGTACTTTTCCTCCGTAGAAGGAGACAATATTTCCCAGCTTTTGGTGTTGTCTGTATTCAGGACACGGTAAAAACGAGTGACTTCTTCACGTTACATTGAGAAGCATAATTACAGTTAGTGGTTAATGGTTGTAAGTACGTGTATCGTTGGTCCACGGGTTAGCGAAATAAGTCATTGGTAGGCCTAATACTGTAGTCTAGAGACTGTGTGTCGATACGTCACTGGCTATGCTGTCCAGTGACCCCAGTACCGTCCGACTCGTCATGACCCCTGAACTTCATCCAGCCTGGTCAGTTGGTCATGCGATGACCATTGAAGACGTCGTGCATGACGCCAATGTGTCTACAGACTAGTTCCTGGCTCAAACGCGATCCCTCTTGCAGCTGTTTGTCTAACCGTTCTCAGTCTTCATTGATAGGCTACCTAGCCTACTTATCATCACGTTACCAACTACTGTATAGTGGTCAGGCAGATCAATCAGTCTGATATGTGTCTGTCTGTGTCAATGTGTCCGGACAGTAACTTTTGAACTATATGTAAATAAAGTTGACCTATTTGTCAAGCTGGTGCAACGTGACATTATCTAGGTTAAATTCGAAGGCCGAGATCACAGGTCAAAGTTCAAGATCACATGACAAAGAAAATTTCGCTAAAGTGGTCGACGTGACATCGACTGAGCTAGGGCATTATGGTTTAAAAAGTATGTTTATTTTAAACGAAATGAAACGTTCTCACCGCGACGGAGGCTGTCACATTTGGTGAAGTGAATAAGGTTCAGTTTGTTTGCTTCTTGCAATGTCTGTCCCTTACTGTGCTAAATGTTACAACAAACGCTGTGTTCCAACTATGCCATATCCAGTAAACTAGGACAGCAGTCGATAGAGCGCGTAGCTCCGCCACGCCACACTAAAATTGACAGTGTCGTTAAGATGAACGGCAGGTAGTTCGGCCTACATTTTCCCGCACTGTGCCGAAACTAACTTCCCGACTCCATTTTATTTTCACTTTTTACGTATCAGTCGACTACGAGACTTTCCACTGATAGCAGGTGTGCCAACAATAACTCTCACCATCCATCTATTTCCCAATTTGCATGAAAATCTACCCATAATTTTGCGAGTTTTCTGCTAAGAAACAAACAGACAAAGGGCGATGAAAACAGTAACTGCGCAAAGCAGTGCGGAGATAAATAAACAATGACCGCCATACCTATACTGTTCGTAAATAAATAATCGCCACCTTTAAAGAGCGGGTTGACACTTTTAGTCCACCAGGCAGGCACGCCGAAGGGCTGTGTTGGGCCGATATATTTTTAACGGTCCTCTTAAAGACCAATTATCTCATAAGTTACTAGACCGATCTTCATCCGATTTTCAGGATAGGTTCACATAATAGGGCATGATCAAATCGCGATCGCTCAAGGGACAGTAACCGATTTTGGCGAAAATCGGCGAAAATTGGCATACTCGCCTTCATTCTGTGCGCTGACAGCTCACAAGGGATGGGAAGATCGCAACGTGGATGCATGCGTTGACACCGTGTGAACTTTCGTCCAGTTTTGCAGGGTGCATGCGCGTTTGCGCCGGGCGGGTTACACGCTGAGCTTTACCACGTATTTCTAGTTGTCAATAATCTGTTAAAAACATCGATCTGTTTTATAATATTGTCTCAAATTCACACTTACGATCATCATTCAATAAAGTAGGCCTATGGACCAATTGTTTCGCAGTTAGCCTAAGCCGTTGGCCCATTTGACGTTGCTGTTTTTACGTACATGCTCCGTACAAATTCATCCCTAACACAAAGATATCCGCACCAGCCTTTTGCCAGTCATTAACAACGGTTTTTGTACTCTACAAATTTTCTTACCACATCAGAACTACCGCTAACGCGCGCTAACTTTGTTAATGTAGGCCTAATCTAATTCTGCTACTTAGTCACTCCGCACTAATGCTTACTACTTTGCTCAATTTTCTTCTCCTAACTGGCGGCGTAACTTTTTTCGCAAGATTTGTCTATCGTCCAGAAAGATTTTCCGTTAAAAAGCCGCGAAACTCAAAACGCAAAAACGACTTCGTTCGCAGCATGTCGAAACTGCACATCAACGCACGACGAGGGACGGCGAAGCAAGGCAATTATTTTCAGTGTAAGTACGGCGCCGCGGTCGTTGTGACGAGCTTTTTCAGCTGCCGGTGACGTCGCCGTGCTGCTTAATAGCATTAGGACGACGCTAGTCGGTGGACGAGAGACCGGCGATGGACAAGCTGTGCGATGATGCGGGGTATCAGCATCAGCATCTTGTGGACTGTCACTAAATGTAGGCTACATCCGATGTTGATGAACAGCTGGCTTGTTGTTGCCGACCCACTTTGTGGCCGTGTAGGCCTATTATACATGTTTATTCACCATAAATGGTAGCACATAAGAAAGACAGAAACTTAACTACTATAGTAAACAAGTATTGCAGTCAGTCGACTGTGTATGTGTCTGTCTGTCTGTCTCTGTGTGTGTGTTCATGTGTTCCGACGACAACTGTCGAAATAAGTAACCTCTGAGGTAGATATTTGACACGGTAATTCATTCTGATCCTCTCTATAGGTTAAGTCCGCAGGTCAAGGTCACAGGCCAAAGTTACATGTCACAGAAGGAAAAATAAAGTTTTTCGGCTACAAGTGGAATCGAGAGAACCAGTACGCCGCAGTACCGGCTGACTGGACGACGCGGAATGTCAGAGAAAAGCAGACCTGAATTGAAAACTATAATGAAACTTCCAGTTCGGTGAACATAAATGAATGCAGATTGTATTTCAAATTCTAGATACCCGGTGAAATGATAAGAGTATGGAAAGCAAACTCCTACATTGTAAACGCTTATTACACTATTTCGGTACATGTGAAAATAATGCATTTTGGTGACAATGTACTGAGTTATGCATATATTGTTTACGTTACACTTAGTTAAGATAGTTTCGTTTCTTCGTCACACTGCGTCGTGATTTCTCAAAACCCACATAAATGAGCTTTCAGATATCGCCTAAACTCTCCGTAGCTAGTCATCTGTCGCAGACTTATCGGCAAACTTCATGAAACATATTATTCTTCGGTTGGTTCTGATGACATATTTTTGTTATCGGCAAACTGTTCCACAGACGAGGTCCCGCAACAGCAAGACTTCTGTCGCCGAATATGTTGTGGGTTCACGGAACGGTTAGTGTCCTATCAGTAGACGGGCGCAGGAGACGGCGACCAAACTCGGAGACGAGATGAATGTCAGCAGTCAGGTAGGTCGGTGCAAGTGAAGCTAACGACTGATGTACGAGACACGCCATCTTGAATTCCACTCCTCTCTGGACCGGCAGGTCACATCTGCGTACACTGGTGAGCAGACGAACGGCAGCATTCTGCACTGACTGCACCTTCCTGAGCAGGTTCTCAAACTAAATGAATATTTCAAAGGGCACTGCCACTGAACAGCCTACTCGCGACGCTTACTTTTATCACGTGAGCCTGGCTCCCGAGGTTTTTACCGACCGTTTTGTGGTCCGGATAAAGCAATGGGTCTGTTGCGTGTCTGTCTGTCTGCTTGTCAGGACAATAACCTTGAAACAAAATGAGTTTTCGACCTAGATATGCGGTTCACCTTAAAACTCTCTAGATCAAGGTCAATCGTCACGATCATATGGCAAAGTTCAAGAACACAAAGAGAAGTTTACAAGAGAATACCATTTCGGCTGCGCATTAATGCTTTGGATCTCTCAGTGATCGTCAACCTCTGAGACCTGAACGAATGGATTTGCGTTAATTTTGGAGCCGTCTTTCACGCAGTTTTCTGATGACACACAGAAATTTTACGAATGGAATGTTACGAAACAAGACTTTTGTCTTGTTTCGTAACATTCCATTCATAAAATTTAGCTGAAAAGCAGACCTGAACTGAAAACTGTAAATAAGTGGTCGGAGCGACTTCGAGTGATGACTGTTCTAGTTGTATAAACAGTTAAGCAGCGAACCGCCAGTTCAAATTAGTGACAAAGTGATCCCCGTACCGTAAGAAACCCAACATCACATCTGTCCCCGACACTGTCACAGGGTAGCCTGGCTTGAGGAAATATCCATCACGACAACGCGACCTGGTGCCGCCCGCTGACCTGCCGTCAAGGCTTGCTGGATTCATCCCCATCCCGGTTTTTCCACGTCCCCACTCTCGGCCCTCGTCGGCACCAATCTCCCCCACTCGGGCGAGTGACCCGCGGCGCAAACCTCACGCTCCATAAACTGTCGTCGATATATCAGTGCTGGCAGCTTATCGGCCCCGTTGGTCGCCGGATAAGGACGACCGGTAAGTTCATTTGATCCTTGCGGTGAGATAATATGGCAACGAGTGTTAGGAGAGACGAGATAGTGGGAAATGGCGTTCATTGTGTTAAGCAATTACAAAAGCACGCCAAGAATCCGCGATAGGCTTAAAGCTTATGCATCAAAAGAAGACAGCACTCATAGGAGTGCAAAGACCCACGGCGACACTGTTTTTGTGACTAGTGACTTTGACCTTTTGACCCCAAAAAAAGGATATCGAGCACTCATCGTTACACATTTCTGTGTCAAGTTTGGTGATCCCAGCTGCATCGATTTTTGAGATATCGTGCGGAAAATAGAGAAACTGACGTAAAAAACCTACCCTTGCGACTGCCGTCGGCGTGGGTAACAAGAACACATCATCATCATCATCATCATCAACTCAACATCTCTTATATGTTCCTGAGAGTAGGCTAAATATGCATGCCGTGACATAAGCTGGCGTAAAGTGAGGCCAAACAACAGTGAAACGGGACATCAAGGTGAACACGCACATGAATCTGCCTCTTAACGAACACGCACTACTGATAGGATTAAGTTCGTTAGCCACATAGACAGTACATGTTCATGCAGTTGCAATATTTATGAACAGACTCAAAAAAATTAACGATTACATCTGGGACTTTTCAAATTTTGTGTTAGCAGGCAAGAACTAACTCAGCGATCCGGCAGCCACACCGTAATAGGGCTGTCAATGAAATCATCAAAATATCAGTATTTTCCAATTTCTTCTATTTCTATACGCGTAACAAAATTTAATATTCAACGCCGGAATCACCGAAACGTCGCAAAATCGTTGTTCGTCGGGCCTTGTCGCTGGCGCCCGATCGTTGTCACCGAGTGGTACCGAAATAATTTGCACCGCAGCGCCGGTTACGCCCATAATATGCGCGAGATCGAGCTCGGTTGAATATTGAACGAAGCAAGGTGGCGGCGACGCACATAAATTTCGTAATTGACGCAGCGACGAAGGTACAGAATGCTCAGCTGGCCAACTAGACAAATATTGATAACGAGTCAATCCAGATGCGATCGATTTGCCGCCGGAGCGGTAATAACATAAGACCGATAGGCGAGGCGTGACTACTGACTACTGCCGTCACCAGCCACGGTCTTCATTCTGATGCCGCGAACCACATTCTAAATCAGCGAATACTCGAGGGCTTGGGGCAGCCTAGATGGAAAACTAGTTCCCAAACGGAGTCACTCGCACAGCGGGTTTGTTCTCTTGGGCAAAAAGGCTCAGATGTCGCACATTTCTCGACGCACTATGCTACTGGAAAATTTTGTTGAGTTATTTCTGTAGGCTACTTTTCCACCCACGCCCCTTACCCAGATAATAGCTTTTCTGAGGTCGTTTGACTTGGCTAGTATTTGACCATTCAGTGACTTGTCCTTTCTCCTGATCCTTGAGCATTTGGTAAGTATCCCTTTGGGCTTCAGCTGCTAAGTCAAACTTGTTCATCATGAGTCACATGCTAGATTTAAAAGCGCGTTTTCACGGAAACAAACAGGTGTTGCTTTAGCCCACAAAGCACTGCCATGTCATACCACCGCGACAACATGGCTGCTTGGCACGCAAGTAGGCTACACTGTAGGCCTACTCGTAAAGTGGAACCACCTTCGTTCTCATTACGCGCTTGTCGGCTCAGCTGCAGCAACTGTGGACATCATCAACATCGCATCTCAGACTCGTTTATTAACCCTGTAGATGTCCAGTCAGTCGGCACCTGCCCACCGCAACGGACAATGTAAGAAACAACATACGCTTTTCGTCGTGAGGTAAAAGTGTTGATGTCGAACTAAGTTGTAAGACCGAGACTACAATCGGATTTGATGGAAAGACTAAATATTAAGACTCTACTATGCTACGTGTTTTGAATATTGCTAAAATATAACGAAAGTATTTTGTTCGTGAACTGATGATGAAAATAGTGATTGGCGGTCTCGATTTTGGTATCGACACTTTACATGTACTTACTGTACTACTTACTTTGTTACCGGACACAAAGTTTGACCTTGATTTCGACGGTCGCGTTTATTCCGTTTTTATAGAGGAAAATACGTAGAAAATTTTCGTGAAAATGCATCCACCATAGTAAAAAGAAAAATTTAACTAAACCATAAACATAATTACGTATAAAAGACAATTTGTAAAAGTGCGAACTCGGTGAACTATGTAATGCTACACACAAATTGATAGCCTACAAAACCATAAAACACGATGCAGTCGGAGACGGCAGACTTCGCCCAGATGCCGCCACCTGCCGAACTCGACAAAACATACGCGTCGTCTCAGATTATGGCTTATTCGCTTCCTTATGCGAAAATACGACGTCATCTACAAAACTGGAAGTACATAGCATTGCCGTCATAGAAGGATCAAGCCACGGTTATAAGTAACATGCACAGACATTTCGGTGAAATTTGGATGTGTAGTTTTTGAGATATGTGAGCGAACATACAAACAGGCAGACAGACAGGGAGATATACACACGCTGACCGAGGCGAAGTAATCACATTTGAAATTTAATTCCATTAATTAATCAATCAATCAATTTAATTCGCACACATTAGCACATAAAATCAACGGCATCCACAAAACCGGAAGTACATAACGTATGGCATTTCCGTCAAAGGAGGTCCGAGCCACGAGTCCTCCACGACCACAGGTAACGTGTGCAGAAAATTCGGTGAACCTTTGACGTACGTGTGGTTTTTGATATAGCCGAGCGAACAGACAAACACACATACAGACACGCTGATCACAATACTTCGCACCCATGCCGGGGCGACGTACTTAGCCTATTATCTCCACGACCTCTGTGGCAGTGGATCATGAGATAAGTAAACATCGGTGTCACGGCTTGTACGGTAGTACAAGCTGTTGTAAAAGCGACTAGCCAAAGTAATGGAAAGTGCCAAATTTTGACCCCCTTGGGTTTCGAAACCCTTGAACGGATTTCGATGAAAGTTGGAATATATAATCGGGTCGCGGGTATGCCCACACATGCAAATCCATGTGGCGCTGCGACAACGTGGGCAAATACGTGAAATAACACGTGTTGTGGTTTCTTAGGTATACCTTTTTTAAATTTTTTTTTGCATTATTCTTCGGCTCGCGTCCAGCCAGCAAACGTGGACCGATTTTGACGATCTATACGTCATACGACGTGTTTCCGCCCAAGGATGTGCCTTTTGGGGTCTCGTTCATACTGCTCCCCATTTTGGGGGTAAAATTTCCCCAAAACCCCAATTTTGGGGGCGTGAATAGGCATTTTCAAGCTTAACGTGGAAAATATTAAAATTTGCATACTGTCGAAAATTCTGCACCGATTACCACCAAATTTTGTACAGTCACAAAGACCACCAAGTACTCTTCGTGGGTGGTCCCAACACGCGTAAAACCAATCCAAGATGGCGGACAGCCGCCATCTTGAAAAATCGAAAAT
>Ga0209363_1000922_pt1 | contig 12944 bp, 10 predicted proteins | sample WorMetexBAHAMAS3_FD_187385 | JGI IMG/M metagenome (GOLD analysis project Ga0209363, IMG submission 187385) | Marine gutless worms symbiont microbial communities from Max Planck institute for Marine Microbiology, Germany - Inanidrilus exumae... | ecosystem: Host-associated > Annelida > Digestive... | reverse complement strand
ATCAGTCATGTCAGTCACTGAGTGATATCAGTGATATATGATGTGATATCATCATATCAGTTATGTCAATCATATGATAATATCAGTCATCATTCATCAGTCGATCGTGCTAATCACCGGTCATCTTTATCTACAAAGGTCCAGTAAGTAAAAACTTATGTAAGTAAGCAAACTGAATGTGAAAACGCGTCACTGAAATCAACAGGCCTGTGTAGCTGTCCGAAGGGACTGAGTGTCACAATTACAACAGCAATACGGACTTACGGAATTTGGCCGTTGCCGCAGAATTTCCGTGTTTACGTGGAATTCAGTGAAATTCCGCGGAAACACGGATATTCCTCGGCAACGGCCAAATTCCGCGGCTCGGTTCGAAATTCCGCGGCTTGCGGAAAACTGTGGGCCCTAATAATAATAATACTATTGTCAGTGTGTCTGGTGTTGTTGTAATAGCCACTGCCGCAGTTCGTGTGGTTCATTTGATGAATGCAGTCAGCACCAGGCAGATTAAACTTGGCAGTCTGTGAGTTGGCGTATCCACGAGTTGTCCAGTAACCCCCACGTCAATCTACTATAGACATGAACTACTGTTGATGTAGCATTTAACTAAAAACTGAGCTACCATTATATTTCTTCAATTTGAAGGGATGTCTCTACCTGAGCAGAGTGCTTGAAATTAAAGTGCTTAATTCCTGATGTTGATGTCACCAAAGTAGTGACTGATGCCAAATTTTATGACAGTCTGTTCAGGGGTTTCAGAATTCTGATACCCCCACTTTTTCTATTTTCCCTAGGCCATTATTACAGTGCGAGTACTACCGTGCTACACTGTGAAGGGGTGGAGACTTCATGTTGTGTGCGTGTTGTATCAGTGAAGTTGGTCTGTCTTTCTCTGTGTGTGTCATGCTATGTAAACGTTTACTGTCTCTGGAGCTGGAGTCTTGCCACGCTCACTGCTGAAAGCTGCATCCAGTCGCTGTGGGATGCTGTGAACTGTCAAATGTGCAGGCGATGGTAGTTACGGAGGAGTCAACATTTGGCTGGCGCAACATGTGCCTTCTCGACAGCTCGTCGCAGTTAAATCTACGGATTTTGACAAGTGTGAGCTACCATACTCACTAGTTCAGGTATGCAGTGCTTGAAACGTTCACCACGTGTGACCTAGTAGGTTGTGCATTGATCAAGTTGATGATGGTACCACCTCAACACCTCTATCTTAGCTAGTCCTGGGACGATAATCGGCATCTACATCTTCATCGCGATGTTATACAAACATCCTTACACATCCCCACTGCGATGAATCGGCTTCCAATTGAAGGATGTTGGTAGTAATATAGCTGATAAGATCGTAGCCGGCAACACATTAGGAAGTCACTCGCCTATCAAAGTATGTTGTTTCGTCGACTGCTGTTGAGTGCAGGGCTATCACGGGTGTTGTATGTGGGTGGTGTGCAGCTCGGTTCTGTGGCACGCCATGCACAGTCTGCATGACAGCATGAAGGGTTGTATTGTTATGTACGGTTGAGTTGAGTCGGATTGGCCGCTCTGAACTTGCAATTAAGTCCAACTGCATTGAGTGCCGGCTGTGTAAAGTAAATGAGTTGGCGACGCCGCTGTGTGAAGCTAATCTATCATCATCATCATCATCATCATGTTCGTTTATTGAGGGTTGTCATACGCAACCGAACATATAAAAATATTACAGTGACTAAAGCTAGTAACAGTCAATTATAAAAGTTAAAGTTAAAATTGCAGTATGGTGCTGAAATATACACATAAACATGCTATGTATAAAGTGAATAGAAAGCATTATACAATGAATGCAATGGCTAGTAGAAGTGTTTGTAGAGCAGCCGGATGATAAAATCGGCATCGTTGAGATGTTTAGTCTTGTTACTTAATGTCATACGATGAGAACGAGTACGGAGTTGGTAGGGAATGTCAGTGTTGCCAGGGAGGTACGGATGCAGAACATGATTAGAGTTCGATTTGACGCGGTGGAATAACTCATTGTCCGCGGTGCTGAACAGGTCGGCAACGGCCGGCTGATCATCGCTACAGTAGCCGAGCCGCTTGCTGCGACGCAGCATTGAGTCAAGACGCGCGCGGTCAGCAGCTGAGCACATTCCAGACCACGCTGGCGCTGCATACTCAATCCGCAAAGCGACGGTGGCATGGAAGATGTCGTGCAAGGACGTGGTCGGTGTGCCTCGCGTGCGCAGCACATGCATCGCGTAGAGCATGCGGCTACATGACGACAGCAGCATCGTAACGTGGTCAGCGGCCGTGAGCTTGTCGTTGACGATGACTCCAAGAATGCGCAGACATCCTCTGCTGTTGCTTTCCTCCGCTTTTTCTGGCGGAGAACCTTTGGGATAAATAATGATGATGAAAAGTGACAAAAATTTCATTTTGTTGCATCATTGTAAGGAAAGTGCTGGAGCGAGTGATTTGCATTAACTGACAGTGCAACACTTGATGTATTAATCCCGCATTTCTTCTGCTGGTTTGACGGCCAGATGAGCTGACTCATGTGGCTGTCTGGTCAGTTATTCTTCTTTCACTTGTTGCTGCCTCTCATCCTCTCGTCACTGACCGAAACTGTTCATATTTTCCTTGGAAAACCATCTCACATCGTATCTTCCTGAGACATCTCCTCCGTCTCTTGCCGCATTTTTTTCACATTTCTTCCACCTCAGTCTTTCTGCCGCCATCATTGTCCAAATTAAATAACACCAGCTGGAAGATGGTGAATGTGACTTCGACTGAGGTCTGCTCTAGAGTAAGTTGTTCTTATTGTTGTTCTTGTTGTTTGTTTGTTTACATCCTTCTTATCTTGTTATGTTAGTCTAGAAAACATGATGGCAGTGGTCCTCGCAGTGGTTATTGCCACTTAGGCCACTTAAAATTGTTTATTTACATTTTTACATTAACTTGCTTTAACTATTTTACACCACCTGAAAATTCAGAACTAGTAGCTAGTATGGACCAGTCCAGTCTTATCTCAAATACGTCCTGGGTATGTATGTATGTGTGTGTGTGTCTGTGTGCTGGATACGGATGTTGAAAAGATGACACAGATGGAGCAGCATCCTTTCTGTTCAGAGTCAGTGAGTGAAGACAGCATGAGGTTTAAGAATGGTGAGAGAAGGACATTGTGTTTTACATCAGTCACTCTTGTAGATCTAGGGATGACCTCGGAGACAGCTGACTACACGAGGAAAACATGCGTTAAACTGGCGCTTGTGTATTTGTTTGTTGTTACGCAGCATGAAGTCCGCATGCATCGGCTCTTGCAGCACAAAAACATTCTATCAGCTCTGGGCTGTTTCACGCATGGCATGGAGGTCTGGATGGTGATGCCGCTAATGTCGTACGGTCTGTATGAACATCGTTTTCTTTTGTCATATGTTGAGTCTTTGTCTTTGTCATAGTGTCATGGATTTTGCTGCGTGGATCTACTCGATATAACATCCTGTGTTGAATGGAGATCCAGTACTGAGTGACTTTGACAGTTTGACCAGTTAATTGTACATTTGTACTTGAGGTCGTCAACATAGTTATTGACACGACCGAGATGTCAAAGTTGTTGACGACAACAAGTTCGATTGATTTGTTTACATCCTGTGATTGACATGTTTACGTTCTGGAATAAGTCTGCACTTAGGTCTTCTGTGATTGGACGTCAGCTGCTGAGGTCACCGTGTAAAGGTCTTACATTGGCGATCATAGCATCTGATTGGCTGTTGATCTCGGACCTAGATGGGACCACCAGCAGTGTTGTCGGCGGGAAGGTCACTTTCTGAGCTGGTGTCGTAGCATACAGACTTACAGTAGCATTTATTTTCTTCCATATTTTCTTTGGTTTTTATAAAATTATAAAAAAATCATACAGTCGTCTTGCCTACCACTCTGGCAGAGACATATTATCATAAGTTCACTTACCCTGTTTATCAAAATGCTGAGGTTACACATGTGTTGACAGAATTTGAAAGATCATTATTGACTCAATGTCATTTCACTCATTGTATATTCGGCACTGGGCTAAAAGCAGTAAAAATCAAAATTAAGCTGGCTATGTGTAAGCTTGTTTGCTTACATTATGCATTTTTGATTATGTCATGATATCTTGCCTTTTCACTGTTTACTTTTATGTCTAGTTATGAATGTGTACAGGACAACTTGTGTTAGCCAGCACCTTCATTTAAGAACCAAACGATTTTGTTTAGTATTACTGCTGACATAGCCTTGATGGTGACAACCAGTGCACTTGGATTAGTTGCTGCCTACACCATCTCCATATTGTCGTATAATGTACCGTAAAAAGTGCATGGATGTGTGGAGTAGTTTTATGTGTGTGTGTGATCTTGTTTGTGATGTCAGGATCATGCCGGGATCTGCTGCATGCTCACTTTAAAGACGGCTTGCCAGAAATGGCGGCTGCTTACATTCTCCGAGATGTTTTACAGGCGATCGATTATCTACACAACAGAGGCATTATTCACCGGTAAATATGCTGTAGGTGAAAGTTGAGTGATATATCAATGCAGGTCTTGAATCACTGTCATTGCGATTGCTGTGATCGCTCGTATTGGAGAGCCGTTCAAAGGGAGTAATGTCCCTTTCATGAGTCATTTTGTGAATGAATTAATGATAATGAAGGCCGTTTGCCACTGCATAGGGCATCTGTCCACACTGAACATCATGGGCACTACACGCCATTGAGGTACACTCTGAAAATTAGCGTTAAGCCAGTATTTATGCCCCGATGTGTGAGATATTGTCATTATCATGATGAGCCTGTCACTCACTGCCTGTGTACAGTAACACTAACAGGTGCCCTGAGAGACAGGAAACTCCCAACATATTTTAGTTGTCATGGCATTTGTCCGTGATGTCCATGCATTTACCAATGTGACTCTGACGATTGGCATCCACTTTAGACGTGTTAGACAGAAATGTTGAGTGTGTGGTGGATTGATGAGTAAGAAGCTGTGAAGGTTTTTACATGTGCTCAGTTGGTATGACACATTCAGAAGCATTTTATGTCAGGCTGTGTGTGATGTACTGAGTATTGTCACGGCCATTTTACTGGGTTGGGGTTGCAGCAGGCTGCCATTTCATTGGAGAAGGAAGGTCCCTGCTTACCACCTAACTGAGGGATTGATGTGGATGTACAATTGGCCAACATTTGGATTCAGCCTGGAGGAAGGTGGACAACCATATGCTGTGATGACTTATCATTGACACGGCAACACTCCAGTGGGGCATACTACAGGAGAAGAAGCATTAAAAGAGATGTGACCGCTCCAGCAGATTCACGTGCCAAATGAGTTGATACTCATTTGCGTGTTTCATTGTTAATGTTCATGGTCAGGAGCTCCACGTAAGGCAGACTGCTGGTAGTTGTCAGAACATTTCAGAGTCATGGATGGACTTCATGCATGTACTATTGCTACTGTTATGATTATTATCTTTATTCACAGTGTACTGATCGGAGTGACATTCGCTGTGCAATGCCGTGTACAGTGACATCAAGGCAAGCCATATCCTTGTGCAGGCCGATGGTGGTGTCCGTCTGTCTGGCTTCCGTCACTGCCTGAGCATGACTCTACATGGACAGCGGCGCCAATCAGTTCACGACTTTCCCGACTTCTACGTTCACTCACTGAACTGGGCAAGTCGCGAGCTGCTGGAACAGGTCTGCCGCAGTGTCGCTTTAGTTCGGACATAATTCTTTTTTATCTTCTCTTGTTCGTTGTCAGTGAATTGCTATTTTTGTCGTTCTTGTTTTTGTTCTTGTTCATGAAAATAATGCTCTTTCTTGGTCATGTCATCACTCATTCTACAGGGTGGAGTAAAAAGCTGTTGGCCACTGAGTCACAACGTGCCAAAAATTTCACAAGGTAGGGTTAGTGATACAGTTAAAATGTGGTAGAATTTTTTCAAATTTTGCTGCTGAGTCTGTAGATGTAAACTGGTCAGCATTTGGCAAAGTTACGTACGAGTAGAAGTATTGTTATTCACTGTAGCCGATGACCCGTTTTTTGCACCATCCTTTAGTTGGGTGTCTGTCGCTCAGCATTCTTGACCACCATGCAGTAACCAGACTCCAGAACATCATTGCTGAGAAATTTGAAGATCATGGCATGCAAAATACTTAGAAGCTTAGCAAGATTAAAGAGGAGAAATTTTTAACTCAGACTACAAAATTGATGGCAACCAAAATGCACGTCAGTGTTCAGTTACTTACTTATTAAATTGCATCAGTCAGGCCTACAGAAATGTAGAAATGCAAAAGCACTTTTAAACAGCTTCCAGCTGCAGTTAAATTTTGTATCAGTCACCCGTCAGAATCAAGAGAAATATGCCTTTTGAGGTCGATAAATTGAGTAGTAAGCTGTAGTCAGAAGTTTGCGTCCTCACACGGTAGGCGCCGTCTAGTGAATGCTTACGGGGTGAAGGCCTGGTATGGTTGATTGGAGCGGTGGTGTGTTTGCTAGCTGCATAACACGGGTCCAATTGTACATTGGCGCATGCAATGGATGGCCACAATTTGTGCTGCAGCACCATTGGTTCTAATCTTGCCAATCAACTGTCACTTCTGAGATCATAAAGCGTACTTGTCCAGTTATTTGCGTAAACTGTGCTATATAAGAATTTGACCTTTTTGGTAGTGGAAAATGGCCCTTCTCCAACCAGGCAGAATCACTCGTTGGTTTCATATTGTTTCATCCACCTCTGGACTGCTGAGGAAGAATTGTTGCATCCTTTATGCCGATGACGTGATCTGTCAACCGGGTGTGTTTGTGATGTAGAACTTGAGTGGCTATGACACTAAGTCAGACATCTACAGCATTGGAATAACAGCGTGTGAGTTGGTGAACGGCGTCGTCCCATTTCAGGACATGCCGCTTACGCAGGTTTTGGCAACTTATGATGTTGCTTTGCTCTGTTTGTGTATTATAAAGTCATATGTGACCAACTACAAGGCATTACACTAATCTAGTGTGAGGTGCAAATTAGCTTTGTGTCTCACACAGAAAACTTGAGCATCATTTATGACTACTGTGATGCTGTCTTGTTTGGTGCTGTCTCTGTAACTGTCACTTATCAGCTCCAGCATTGCTGAATTCTTCAGAGGGGTTAAGGGGTTTGACCCTCTCAGGAGACATAGCTGAGCTGACCTCCTACTGAAGACTAAGAAGAACAGTTACGATACAATATATTTACGTGCGCTCAAAAGCTGACGATATGGCCAGCTTAGTCTAGCGCAGTAGTTAGAGGTCGCACGTGAACTCCCACAGACTCCAGTCATGGGTTTTACGATACTATACGGTTGATTAACGTGCGCTCAAAAGCTGACGAGATGGCCAGCTTAATCTAATGCACGGCCCAGAAACGAAAAATGAGGAAAAAATAAAATCAAAAACCGAGTAGCTCAGAAGAAACGGTGCAGGCAAAAGTTCGTGGTACAGTGTACCTGTGTACATTTGCTGTAATGCAATGCTAACCATGATTATTTGATATCTGCAATTTTATTATTGAGCCTTAAGTTTTTGCTATGTTGACAGTAGTTTATATCATCTCGAGATGACTCTGTTAGTATTTCTGCAGTGTTCAGACATGGCATATTTCACAGTATTGTATACGTTTTAATATTTAATGCGAGTTTGATAGCCGCGATGCTCTTTGTGAGCTGTAATTATGGTATAGTATTATAATAATCGTGAACTGAGTCTGTTTTCTGGTTGTTACATTTGCTCGTTAGCTTTCAGCGGTGGCGGTTTGGCATGGTGGTAACGTCGTTGGTCTCGATTAACGAGGTTAACCTACGCTGAGCCCGGTTAGTACTGGGATGGGTGACCGTGTCCTGGTTCAACTCTTGGATGCGGCACTTTATTTCGGTATGTAACCAACCACCCAGGTTGACTCAGCCTTCTACCCTCCGTGGGACGGTAAAATAAGTACCAGCCAAAGGTCGGTGATGCTCTGTGGCTGGGGAGTAAAGGCAGGTATGGTGTAATTTGCTGGTAAATGTGTGTTCCACGTCTGAGCACATTAGAGTAGTTACGACAGTGTGCTATACAAATCGACGTGTACTTTACTTAACTTTACTCATTTGTTAATGGCATGAAATCCAAAAAATGCTCTATGTAGTACCAGACCAGAGGCATAGCACTAGCTTTACAGTGATTGAATTTAACTGCTGTATCTCTGCAGTCTGTGGCATCATATTCTGTTTAAAATATGTAGCATACATTTTGGCAGTATAACTGCCATTCTGGACAAAATATTGCTGTGCACCAGTAAAATGCTTCAGCTTCTGGGGAGATTCATTCCCAGACCCCCTATTGGGCTTTGCTCATGGATCCCAGCAAAAATGTATCAAACATAGGCGAGTGATGATGGTTACCAATGGTTGGCATTCACGTGACGTTCATTATGAATTGCTGCAGATGCTGCTGAGTAAGATCGAGGGAACGACACCTCGCCTGCTTGATCTCACAACTATACCTGAGCTTAATGATTCAGGTTTGTCATCATGATGCACTGTTTGGACATGTCGTCTGTTGGTTGACTAACGGCCGGTTTTTTCACCGCAAATTAATCTCCCATTGACGTTAATGGGAGATTAATTCATGATGGAAAAAGTGGCCCAAGGTCTTGTGAGTGATTGATGAGGGCTTTTTCACCCATAAGTCACCACTCAAGTTTATGAGGTCGTGATTGAGAAGATATATGGATTGAAGATTCAGGAGATCTATACCGTCTTTGGTGTTATACAAGCTCGTAGTTTTACTTCTTTCTCCCAGACTGCCTCCACGGACTTTTGCCTGCACCGTTTCTTCTGAGCTATTCGGTTTTTGATTTTATTTTTTCCTTATTTTTTGTTTCTGGGCCGTGTGCTAGATTAAGCTGGCCATCTCGTCAGCTTTTGAGCGCACGTTAATCTACCGTATATGGATTGAAGATTCAGGAGATCTATACCGTCTTTGGTGGTATACAAGCTCCTCTCACTTATGTACTAAGTTCTCACAACTATCCAACCTCCGTACCTTCATAACCTCATCTCCATTCAACGTCCTCGCAGTATTTACTCTTTATCCGTCGTTACTCTTGCTCCGCCACCTTCATCATCCTCTCTAAAATAACTGATCGCTCCTTCCGTTATGCTTTACCTAGTCTCTGGAATCAGCTCCCTTTGTCTCTTTGCAAACCTCATTCTGGTACCAGTTCTTCCGTTTCCTACTCACCTATTTCTTCACCCATCACTTCTTCCCCTACTGATTCACCACTCTGTACATCTATAACCTCATCTCTCGTTCACTCCCGGCTTAAAACCTACCTCTTTCACAAATACAACCCCCCGTAGTTTCACTTCTTCCTCCCGGACTGCCTCCACGGACTTTTGCCTGCACCGTTTCTTCTGAGCTATTTGGTTTTTGATTTTATTTTTTCTTTATTTTTCGTTTCTGGACCGTGCGCTAGATTAAGCTGGCCATCTCGTCAGCTTTTGAGCGCATGTTAATCTACCGTATCATATCGTATAGTTGTCCTCATGGACAGATAATCATGCAGCCTGTGAAACAAAGTTCTCCAGTTCTTAGCTGAGTCTGCTGACCAACAGTACACACGTTGACCGTTGTAATTGCCATAAAATGGTTATCGTTGTTGTTGTCGATGATAATGATCAATTCAGCGACAGTACAGAAATGAACCACTGCACATCATTGTTGTTGCTGTTGCTTTTATTGTTATTGTTATAATTATTATTATAAATTTGCAGTGGTTGATGTTGTTGGTGACGGTGGTGTATGGAAACAAACTTCCATCTTAGTGTTTTCAATAAGGAATAAATTTTTATTACTATTCGCCCGATGCTGAATATATAGTGTGTCAACGTCGAATTTTGCTGACATCTTAGCACATTACCCTTGTTGTCAATTTTTGTTGACACCCACACCCCACCCATGCAGTTGACTTTAGTCAAAGTCAGTGTTGAAAGAGTTAATTCCAAGCCAGTGACATTAGTAAAACACTTCTAGGCTGGTCTAAAAACACAGCTTTTTTAGCCCATAACAGGCAGCCGTGAGAAAGTTGTGATTGGTTGGTGATGTTTGACGTGGACTTGTGATGATGTGTATGTGGCAGATTCGCCCGAGAAGTCGACTGAATGTCGATCGTCGCTGCTGCTCTATCAGCGTACATTTTCCAGACAGTTTCACAACTTTGTCGAAGTCTGTCTGCTCTCGGAACCGATCTCTCGGTGAGTCGTGGCAATCTGTGATGTCGGCTTTTGTCCTCTGTGCTGATAATGAGATGATGTTGATGATGATGATGATGATGATGATGATGATGATGATGATGATGATGATGATGATGATGATGATGGAATTCTGTTGCTGTAACCTCATCTCAGCATCTTGACAGGTCTTGTTACAGTATTTCACAATTGTTAGCCATGAGAACCAGACTCAACATACATTGGTGGTGAGCAACATTGGTGTGTTTTTCATGGTACAGTTGGTTGGTTCTGACAAAAACCAGTCGTCCAGTGGTGAAAAGTGTACCTTTGTATCCTGGTTGATGACGAAAGTCTCGGTTAAGTGTTCCGCATTCCAAAGTGATTACACATGTGGCATAATTTGATGGTAAAGAGAGGAGTTAATACAGCAGATGAAACAATGTGTGTAAATGTAAGTTAGTTGTTGGTAATCATTGTATGGTAGCAACATTACAATTGATCATTCCATGCTCGGTATTGTTGATATGATATGGTTGTATAGAGTCTTGAGGGTTAAGGACGAGACGTTGTTGAGAAGAAACACTGTGGTGGCTAGAGGTTGGGGTCGTCATCATTAAAACTGAATGACTCATGTATAAAGACAGAGTTGAAGCTCTGGATCAAGGTTGACAGATGCTGAAACAAGAAAGAGCCGCAATCGGTCACCAGCTGCAGCACTTAGGCAATCGTCGGCCTTGTACAAAAAGTCAAAACCAACCATACGATTTTAATGGCTCAAGGGACTCATGCAGTTGGCTGAAAGATACAGTTCAGGAGAAGAACAGATCGTTTGGGGATGAATTCATAGATTTTATGGGGCAGATGCCCTTAATGTCACTTGTCAAAGCACTTAAGACAACAAAGTGAATGAAAATACTGCAAACAAAAATCAGTTGGCATCTGTTCCAGTCCAAGTTGTTGATGGAGGCAATTGTGAGGGTTGTGTTTGATGAGGATGATGATGCTAATGACTGCAGGCCAACAGCTGCGGCTCTGAGTGGACATGAGCTGCTGAAGCAGATTCATCGCAAACACAACCCGCCGCCACTCACCGAACTGCTACGGCCGTTGAATCCGATCAGTGCCACAAGCATCTCTGTGCCAGGTGAACCGCTGTCTGCGTGTTGTAATGCTTTGCTTTCATCACATGTTCACACCAAAAATGGGTCGTTAGTGACATGAGTCTAACAGCTGCCAGAAACTTCGCCAAACGTTGACTGATTTTCAACATTCTCTGACTGCGACACATGGCAATAAATTTTAAAAATCAACCACATCTTAAACCTGTTGCCATACTACCTTGTGATAACTTGTTGACCAATAGTGGCCATTGGCCTACTGTCTTTCACATTACCATGTATTGTATATCATTGTTATGGTTGGTAACAGTTTCATAAAAGCTCGTCAATTCTTTGAATGTCTCTAATTAATGGACTGAAATCAGTGAAAGCCACTGATTCAAAGTGTGCAAATATCCAGTCTTTCTGCGACGTCTTTATGCTGTGGGTTGTTGTGTCGTTTATGTCATAAACTAAAGTTGGGCAAATCACAATTATTGCAACGATTACTTCTGTAACTTGCATTCACTTAGAACGAAAAGTAGTAATATTCCTTCAACAAGAAGTCATCTGTCATTTTATGGTATGACTGGAAACATACAGTCTATCAGAACAATACTATTACTTCTGTCTTCCAGATGTACTTGGGTCCACTTTTGTTTGATCCCAAAGAGAACATCTGAGGATTTGCTGAATGGCGTTTTTACTGGATGTTCTTCCTGCCACCCAACCATCAATGTCACAGCACTGAAGCAAACACGAAGCACTAACCGTAACCAGTGGACTGTTTTATCCTATCTTCAGCCACTACTGGATTCCTGATGGAATGGGTTTACACCGGCTGTCTGATGCCATCACGATGTTAATAAGAAACAGACTGCGAGAAGTAAGTAAGTATCATTAGCATCAAGAGTGTGTGATTTGCCGATGGCCGTGGTTGTAGATGACTCGGTCGTGGAGACGTTGACAGAGAGACTGGATGAGGTCGGCATTGAGGAAGACTGGGTGTTCTGATGTCGCAGTGTCCAGCATTCTGTGATGTTAACATTGGCGTTGGCCACTGCCGTAGACGGTCGATCGGTCGCGCTCCAGCAGTTGACTGTCTTGACTGCTGATGTACTGTTATTTTCGCGTTGTTCTCCTTGCCGTTTGTTTCTCATTTTGTTTTTTTCTAGACAATTTAATGTACAGTACCGTGCACTAGAGTCCGGAAGTTAGAATGCAGTTGTTTTTGAAGTGGCCTGTCATTCCCATCTTTCAGTTTGTTCCTGTTTTTCCTTTCCTGATTTTTCCCTTCTCATTCAATTTTTCCGTTGTCATTTCCTTCCTTCATTCCTTTGGCTTTATCTTCCCTGCTGCAAATCGGGTCCCGTGAAGCTGTCTGTGGGGACTAATGCCAGCTGACCTGTTGACATGATGACCGAGGCACGTCCAAACTGAATTTGGTGTATTCTAACTATACTAAGAATTATAAAAACAAAAACTGGCTTCAGTTTCTCTTTATTGTAAAAGCCGCCGTTCTAAAACAGCAAATATCAAAATTTTATCCGTAAATTCAACGCACAGAAGCTAGCGATCACATTTATTTCAGTCAGCGGCCT
>Ga0209363_1000921_pt1 | contig 12944 bp, 6 predicted proteins | sample WorMetexBAHAMAS3_FD_187385 | JGI IMG/M metagenome (GOLD analysis project Ga0209363, IMG submission 187385) | Marine gutless worms symbiont microbial communities from Max Planck institute for Marine Microbiology, Germany - Inanidrilus exumae... | ecosystem: Host-associated > Annelida > Digestive... | reverse complement strand
CCCCCGCTCCCCTGCGATACGGCCTTTCGTCAAAATTTTTTGACCACTTCTTTTTACAACAACTGACAAAATCCGAGCTGCAGATGATGTGGCGACATCGTCGCCTGGCGATGAGAGAAGCTAATGGCGACATCACCGGTCACAGTGACCACGGTGGTCAAGCGGTCAAGTGGTCAAGCTTCTGTTTCGTCCGTGCTGCTGTAACCTTTCAGTCGCAGCCGAGCGAAGTCTTCGAATATGAAATCGTCTTCCTGGTTGGCATAGTAACCTTCGTCACTAGGCAACAAATTATGCCAACAGTTAGCACTGCATATACAAGAAGAATAGATAACAAAACAGTAGTGATACTGCAGTCGTGGGCGGTCTAATCACGATACGATACGATACGATACGGTAGACTAACGTGCGCTCCAAAGCTGACGAGATGGCCAGCTTAATCTAGCGCACGGCACAGAAACGAAAAATAAGGAAAAAATAAGATAAAAAACGAGTAGTCTCAGAAGAAACGGTCCAGGCAAAAGTCCGTGGAGGCACTCGCTTTCTAGCCGAACGTGTAATGGGTCGCTATGATACTATCGTCCCCGTAATGAAAATGCATAATAAATTGCCATATTTAAGATTTTCGCCACTTTTATCAATACGCATTGACATCCGCATTTTACCCGCGGCCATTACATAACGGTACGAGAGGAGTATAGCGGTTTTTTATGCGGTGTGGCTTTCTCTTGTCACCCAACAGACGACCTAACGTTTCATTATCAAATAAGCGACTAAAGCAAATCTCATTAGCCCGGTTACGTTACGATATGGCATGAACAAAACAAGTACGTCCGTCTTCGGAAACAAACGTATATCCACACATGCCGATCCTACGTCCACACGTCGCGCGATTTCACGAACGGCGCATCTCTAGCGCGGCGTGTGGCCCGCGCGCTGGCGCTCACTGAACTATAAATAGAACGTCGCTCTGACGTTAGTCAGCCTATGCCTGCAGACAAGTCTAGGCTCCTTCCAGTTCTATTTATAGTTCATTGCGCGCGCTGGCCGATTCGCCGGCCAATTTTGGGCTCCTGGGGAGCAAAGTTCCCCAAAATGTGTCATTCCCTGCCTTGAACGCCGACGAACCGCCGTGCAAAATATGACGCCGCTAGCTTTATCCTCGGCGGAGAAATCCGTAACCTTACAAAATTACAAACAAACAAACAAACAGTAAACGATATCTACGCCTTGCCTATCGGTATGTGTGGATAATAGATTACAAGGTGATTACATGAATTGCAAATACGAGGCGTGGATCACCTGGTGTCGATGTGGATAAGATTAGGATCGACCATTAAAGGTTTGTTGTCCTTGACGCCGGCGGCCAGTGCACCGTTGACAGGCGATGCTCTTGGTACAGCTGACACCATCATCTCCTCGGGAGGCTTCGGGTGAGTCAGGGTGAACGGCAACTCCACCGTCACGTCGCTGACAAGTTACAAACAGCACGCCAAGCCAACGTCCAGTACTCACGCTCTTCGTCTTAACAGCAATAGGCCGGGAAGACAGCGTAGATAAAGACTATAGGGACGGACACCGTGTTCAGCAGTCCCCGAGTTCCACCAACAAATTCTGCTCGGATTACGCCGTCCATGATTAATAAACAAGCCTAATCGTTCATTGCTAACAGTCCCACAAATGCCTGTCACTCAACATTTTTCAAACGAAAGCTTGAAACTCAACAGCATCCGTCGCCGCTGACTGACGTGGGGTTAGAACTGTGATTTTAATGCCGCTCGCAGCTACGAGTGTTGTGCATTGCTTAGTTACTTACTTACTAACAAAACTGATGTTGTTCTAAGTCTCTGTCGCACGCATGCACTGACCTGCACCCGAAGCCGAGAATTAGACGGACCTTCACTCGGTACTGCACGGTGATGCCGAGGTATTCTAGCGCGTTCTTGTCGGTAACGCTGCAACAGTAGAAAAACATGCGTGGAATAGTACAATATTACAACAAATGTTCCACGATGAGTCTTGGATACCCATTTATCTTATGGGGTCGAAAGGTTAAGGGTCAAAATCACGAGTCGGCCAGCGTGGGTGTTTGCACTCTTGTGATGCTGCAGGTTTATTCTATTCCATGTCTGGCTTGTATGTCAAGTTTGGTGGTCACAGATGCATCGGTTTTTAAAATATTGTGCGGAAAAACAGACATGCGGTGGTTTAAACCATTATGCTCCGCTACTGCCGTCGGCATGAGTAATAACTACCGCATCTAAGATGATTCATTTTCCTTATTGTGATATGCTTGTATGTCTGTCTGTCATATTCACAAATACTATATGTATATATTCAGACGACCAGCTTTGGTGGAGTATTCCTTCTGGTTGCCTTCCACTGTATTGCTATAATTTGTAATTATTGTTTCTCATTGTGGATAATAAAATATCTATCACTCTATGCCTATATCTATTTCGCATTCAGTGGTTTGAGCAAAGTGGTAAACTTTCACATTTTCACTGACGAGCTGAGGACTCGATTGTGTTTCAAGTTTCAACATAAGAATTTGGAATGATCTTCCCACACATGTCCATCAGCCGCATTTAACAGTGGAGTGACTGGGCAGTTTCTGCTGCAAACTGAAAACGCATTTAATTGTTCGATGCACCAACGCCTAGTGACTTTCGGTTTCATTCTGCAAAATTTAGTAACATTTTCGTACATAGTTAATATTCAAATACGTCCAGAGTCATTACTTTGTTAACGTGTCACTTTTAAAAGCCTATACTGACGCCAGTGTGAGTGCGGTCGATAGCTTATAGGCCTACACGTGAGTAATGTTCAGTAAACTGACATGGCTGACGAAGCAAGGTTGGTGTCTTCGTGCTTGAGTTTTCCGTCGAGCGCCAGGCCGCGTTTGTCTCGATTGTTCGACAACAGAGGCGTCAGGTAGTAGACCTTACAGAACCCAGTCTGGCTCGGCAGGATTGGAAATCCATCCCTACAGCAGACGGTAGCAGACGACAGACGTTTTATCCACCGGTAAGAGTGGGACTCTAGAACAACTGAAAATGTGGGAATGGGAAAAGCCGGACCGCCGAAAATGCAAGGGTGGAAAATGCAGGACTGGAAATTACAGTACCAACCAAGCATTTCTTTAAAACGTTATATGTGTGTATAAAACACTTTATGTTGCGTTGTTTTCGCCGCAGTATGCCGCATGAGTGAGAACTAATGGGACAGGACAGCGCGAATCGAGCACGTAAAGAAAATTCGTATGCGTATTGTTGCCTCTAACTTTGGTAAATAGTGACCGGTTTTCAAAATTCTTTCACCGACAGACTTAGCAGTAAATTTATAGTAAATAGTAAAGCGATAAGACAATATCCCATCACCCATCAAATGCGTCGCTACTAACTACGTTGTGAAAAAATTAGAAAAACAGCAACAACTTGAACGTATACGGCGATTAAAGATATATCAAAGGTAGTGTATTAACGTGATTTAGGAATGGTGGGATCTTTTACTAATACTTTGTTACAAAGTTACAGCTGAGTCTGCCTTGAAACAGTTTTAAAAATCAGTCGATATCTGGCGAAGTTATCGGTAAGAAAGTGTGCGCCGGACACTGTCCTGCGGAAAGATGATAAGCTCGCTTGAGATCTAACGCATGGCGGGCAGTAGGCCTAACTGTTATAATAGCATCGCGTTACGATAGCAGCCCTCAATAACCTTGACTCCGTGATCGACAAGACTCAAACTTGTGTTTTCGACGTGCGACGACGCGCGGTACCGTGCGTTGCCTTGCATTGCATTATCGCGCCGGATCCGGTGTGAATGCGGCTGTCAAGAACTAGAGTATTTTATTAAAGCAACGTTTTACTGCCGGCATGTGCCTGCTTGACGACAAGGGAGAAGAGGTCAGAGTTTTCAACGATGTAACCTAACGTCTCCGTACCATATTAGATTATTGATCAACTAAGTTACCACGGCACGATGACAGCGAATCAGATAGGCTGATTTGACCAGACGTTACGGAATCAATATAATAGTAATAGTAGGCCACTAACTCGCATTCAATGTCGGCGACGGTGCACTTGTAGGTAGCCTTACTGAACAGTAGGATGTCAGCAACTTGTACAACTGCAAAACAGGCACATATTATTTATCGTATAATAGACTGAAATGGTCTACTAACAGGCAACTCATATTCAGCAATGGAGAAGTCCACAAATACTGCGAACAAGTCTAGTTTAAAAAACTTCTACAAAAAAAATAAAGAATACTAAAAAGAACTCGATAGATGGTGGAGGTCAGACCGACCGCGTTACTGCGTTACCACACCCATATGCGCTGGATATCGACCTTGACCAATGACCTAAACTTTTAATCCCAGGTGAGCTATGGTCATGATCCAGACCACACTCACACATGCACAAAAACTCAAGTTCAACAGTCAGTCGGTTCAAAGGATAGAACGGAAACGGACAGACGTACAAACGGACGGACAGACGGACGCTATCGAATCGATTGCTTTGCCTTCCCGGCTAACGCGGTCGTTAAAAATTCGCGAGTGAAATGAGCCGTCCACAATGCACAATTACCTGAAATTTTGACTTTCTTGACGTGTTTCGGGGTGTTGTTGTTGACCAGGATGTTGACCGCAATCGATTCACCATGGTAATATTTCTGTCAACATTACAACAACAACAAATTTAGTCTATACTTGTGCGGCTTCTTGGCCTCCGAAATATCCCAGATCGTCTGCATCGTCAGAACTGTGCCAGGTCCTAGCAAAAGCAGTTTAGGCCTAAGCCTAAACTTCCAGTTTGCCGCACTGAGATATCAACAAAACGTAACGTACCATTTTACTGGGCCAAGTGACGTGGCATGACCGGCCTCGGACAAAGTTGTAGGCGACGCACATTATTAACAGTCATAAGTATAATATTTCAGTTTTTATCCAAAATAATATGATACACCAGGCTTAGACAGTTTGGCTAAATTTTTTGTTATGCATATTTGTTTATTTATTTATTTATTATGCCGAAGTATAGCACATCATGTTACAGAAACATAGAAACATAATAACATGCACATAAATATGAATCATACTCAAATTACACGCATGCAAAGCCGTTAGTACAACAGCAGTACATTTACGGATTATTAGAATCCACGCAATTTACCACTGGTGATTGCTGAACCCAGAGAAGCTTCCACGTCTGTTCACTAATACTGAAGGTGAAAGACAGACTGAATGATATATTTTGGCATCATCTTTCCAATACGCTTGTTGAAAGTGGAGACTACACTGATGTATCACAAATACGGATCTTCTTCATAAAATGAGTTTTCCATTTATTAATTATGTAGACAGTAATGACAATGCTTCACCGTAATACGACAGCACTCAACAGGATTATCTGCTGTCAGGTTGTACTTCTTCAGTTTCCTGTGTATGACTTAATGTCGCGTGTGATTTGAATAGGCTACATGACGAATGCGCTGATACTGTAAGCTGCTAATCCTCGCCACGGCATCATAGATACTCGTACGGCTTGTGTTCAGGTCACCATATAAACCAGCTCAGTTTCTTACGTAAATTAACCCATTTTAGATCAGTGTTTCCAAAATAGCTAAACTAATTCAGGGAGTCGACGCCAGGCTGGCTAACCGACCATTTTTAGTTTTAGACTTTCGGGCACTCTGGCGCTCAAACCTGAGCAGGCTGAGCGCCAGAGTGCCCGAAAGTCTAAAAAGGGCGGTTAGCCACTAGCCAGTCTGGCGTCGAATCTCTTAGTCACTGGCACTATTTTGGAACTCTGGGCAAAAATGGGTTAATCGGAAGACGTACACATTGATATCATACACCACAGCAGCGTTCGCTGGCCCGATTATTATCCTTCATAAGGCAACAGACGTTACTGCATGAGCGGGAATCCGTCCACAAATCAAGAAATGCACATAGTTAGACAAATTCGCCGTGAATTTAGTATTTGTCGACCGTCAATGCCATTAGAGTGCTCTATAGCCTACTGGCAGAGCAGCTCGTCCACTGCTCGCTGACAGCTAATGTGCCGAGCACGGCAAAGTGCAAACACGGTTACGTTGCTTTTATGCGTCGCAGCGACATAACGTATAGGCTAATCCCGGAAAAGCAAAATGTCACATTACAGAAGCCCATTTCTACGCCGCCGAAGTGTCACGTGCTCGTAGACCTAATGTATTTTGGACATTACCAGGCCAATTCAGAATCGTGACCGTACATTATCAGAGTCCGTCCGTAACTACTTTCCAACGACTGCTAAAACGTTTCTTGATTACTTCTTGCCTTAACTAGGCCTACTAGTATTTCTACCGCACGGCACTATGCTAGCGCGGTACGTCCTGCAATGTGGCCCTGTGTCAGTGCGTCGCTCTCAATGTCTGTCCGTCTGTCCGTTACAAGTCAGTGTTCTAACGAAATGGCCAAACGTAAAAAAATGACGCAAATAACGATATACGATATCCCGGAGACTATAGTTCTCTGATGCCAAAGATCTGGGCAAAATTCCAATGGGGTCCAAACTAGAATGCTAAATACAGATAGGGTTTTTAGATCACTATCTCGCCATATCTCAGAAACGGTGCAAGTAGTGAGATATATAGTTAGTATGAAAGACTATTAGTAACTCCTGTGTGCCCAATCGAATGGTGCTATTTCTAGTGACATTGACTGAACTATGACACCCCAGACCACTCCATTTTCTACACTTTGCGTCGCCTCACATATCTTCGCACCTGGTCGAGGTACAGACTTCAAATATGGTAGGTAGGGTGACGTACGGATGGCAAACTACCGGCAGATCCAGCGGAATTTAGCAGAAAACGCATTCGTTTACGTTAGCTTTTATCATACAGTCACTTCTGACATTTCATGGACTGTAACTGAGTCTCTATAAATCTGCAGACAACGACGGCGACGACCACCACGATGATGATGCTGACGATAATGATCAGATGATGATGAAAGGGCCGTGTGTCACGTGACCGATTTGAAATTCTGGGGATGCTAATCATATCGCTGGAACGGCTGATTGGTTAAGACTTGACAAAACGATTAATTTGAAGGGCTATGTGTAGGCCTAGCCGCCTAACGTGAATACGCAGTGTCATAATTTAGAATTTCAGAAGGGGTCCAACCCCCCTTATAAAATTTTAATGTTGCTGTTCACTCATGTCTGTTCCCTGGACGGGACTTCCGAATGTGAATTTATCATTTTTACGTTAATATGTTTTTTTAGAAATTTCAAACGGAAGGGGCAGGCACAATGCGTCCCCCTGAATGTAGGAAGCAGTGAAGTGGGTGGAGTCGACCGACCTCCTTGTCGAGTGTGACCTCAAGTCGCAAGTTTCCGGAGCACATCATGAACTCCTTGACGGTTTCGGCGTTGGGCTGAGGCGCCGGTTCCTCGGCGGCGTACGTCAGCTTGCGGATGGCCAGCACGACCGAGTTGCGCTTGTGTATCTTGTCTTCGACGCTGTCGGCGACGAACGCCTTCAGCTCGTAGTCAATGCCACACGGCTGTACAGGGTGCAGACCACGCCCCCAGTCAGTGTATAGACCGCTTAGTATGTGGGCCATTTTACCATTCACTGGGCATAAAATGCCCCCCCCCATATAGTAAGGGGCATTTATAGAGCAATTAGCGATGGGTGAGCTGTTAGTTTGGGTGCAACGAAGATAGCCACGGACGGGTTTGTACACTCAGTAAAATGTTCTCATCGCTATATCAAAGTGTCATCACCAACACACTACTCTACAGAACGACATGATGACTCTAACTCTATACACTGGCGCTTTCATTGACCGATGGACAATACAGCGAGAAATATAAATGTGTGTAAATGTTAAAATAAAAGATAAAAGCGCCCAGAATGTAAAAAATGCGACAAAAATAAAAATAATCTTTTGTAAACTAGGACCAAAACAAGTTGTTACCTGTGTAATTTCCACTTATGTCCGATACCTAACATGCCTACATGTACAAAACAATTCTAACTACAAAACAGAATATTGCAGTTGTTATTAGCATGGTTTCTGGTAGATGAAAAGGTTAAAAGTGACTTAGTAGGCCACTGTGCCACGGATGGTTATCCAGATTAATTGACTCACGAAAGAAAAATAATAACTTCGTTGTTGTTTCTTTCGATTGGGCTTGTAGTTGTGGCTGCGTGCTACTTTGAGAACGTTTTAAAATTTATTTTAAAAATAAACGTTGACAAAATAAAAATCGTTAATTTAAATAACGTAAAACAGTGACATAAATAAAAAACCGTTTTACCGCGTGGCGCTATGCTAGCGCGGTATATGCTATCGTCTTGTGTCTGTCTGTCTGTCACAAATCTGTCGAAATTGGCGTTTTCTGAAGGGATGGGCCACTGTGAGGGCACATTTTAGGTAGATGGGGACGTCTCTCGCAATCCATCTATGGATCATTAGATAGGGAAATGACGGAGCTACAACTTTGCCGCTGGAAGTTTTCACACAAAGAAACTTTGTAGCAGACTTCTTTCGACAGAAGTCGAATTTTAGTGGCAAAAAAAGCAAAATCGCGTTTTGTGCCACCCTTTGGGGGACTTAGGGGTAACGTACACGGTTCATGGCTCGTTGGCGAAGTAATTAATAAAGCGAATGCAGCGCATGCCTGGTCGACTTTCTGTCAGTGCCAATTGAACTTTTTTCGCCAGCTCTTACGGTTGAGGCGCTATGAACGGATATTCGTCGAAATCGTTGTTGGGTGGTCGCCCACCAACGACTGTTGGCGTCAGATAACTAGAGTCCCTGGGCTATCACGTGGCGTTGTCTCCGTGATCCTACGTTTTGCCGTTTTGACACAATACCGGCGTGTAACAGACAGATACACAGACAGACACTCACACAGATACACAGACACGACGACGGCTAATACCCGCTAGAATACGGGTCAGGCGCTCACCTTTCCATCAGTGTCTTCAGGACCTGGTTGCAGCGTGACCGAAGCTGGAGCGTATGACGGTAACTACAACGACAAGAAGCGTTCATTTATACTCGTGTGTCCACAGCAGCAGAACGTTTACAGCAATATGATCATTGGTACAGCGACCCTTGATCGGTTGGTCGTACATTACATTAGGTACAGTGAGGACGGGAACTTGACAGGTGGGTACTTCGCCTATTCTTTCATGGCTAGCGCCCCATAGCCCGAAGATTAACCCATTTTGCCCAGCGTTCCAAAATGGGGGCAGTGTCTAAGGGATTCGACGCCAGGCGGGCTAACCGACCACTTTTAGTTATTGACGCGTGTGACTCGCTTAAGGCTTGTTCACACCGGATGCGTTGCGCTGCAGTGCGTTGCGACGCCGCAGCGCAACGCAACACATCAGGTGTGAACGAACCTCTAGTATACCGCACGAACAGTCGGACACCAAAAACCAGAAAGCCAATGGAGAACTAAACATAACGTCGATTGTCACAGGACATCCCGTCCGAGTGCTATGCATGAGGGGCGTCTGTAAACAGTTTAATAGAAAACACACCGAGAGTTCCAAGTTGCAATCTTGTCGAAGCAGATTTATTATGGCGTTAGAAGCACATAGTGGCGCCATCTACTAAGTGTCAGGACTAGTTACCTAGACTAAGATAATGAAAATCGTATTTGGTGATGTTAATTTCTTCGTCGTTCTGGACGCGGTAGTTGAAGTTCTATCAGGTCAACAGTTAACAAAGGCCTCTATCGTCAAACATTTAACAAAAGTTTAAAATGTTAGGCCTATATCCACATTCCACACTCTAGGCCGGCAGCGTTGAATAGCAGAATGCTGGAGGAACTTGGGCGGTTTACATACGTAACATCTCGTTCAGTACATTTCGTTGGTCATTCTGATTTCTGAACCAATAACAACGTATAAAGAAAAATTAATAGGACTTAGTCATACGCTACGTGAATGCTAAACAGCTACATTGCACAAATACATATAACTAGAAAGCGGGGCTAGGCCCAACGTGTAGCCCGCCCGGCATGCGCAAACGCGACTGTGCATGTCTTGCTTACTTATGGACTGGCTATGCTACTGCCACATAGCGAACGACCTTTAATTTAAAAAAAAAACAGCGCATATGATATTTTAGCGTATATGCACCCACCCACATAGGCGTAATTTTAGGGGGGACGAGAGGTCCGGACCCCCACTTTATTGACTGGGAGGACGTACCCCCACTTTATATGTACACCAAGTCAGAAATTGTGTTTGGTCCCCCTCACTTTTCAGACCAAAGTTACGCCACTGCCCACTCACCTCCGACAAACGCACCAAAAGATCTAAGAGCTCACAGGATCGAAGCTCACGAAATTTTTACAGCATGTAGAAAGTTCATTGAGGGTGAAACTCTCTCGTCCGTTTTGCGATCCTCCCAACCGTTGTGGAATGCCAGCACACAAAATGAAGGCAGGATGTGTCAATTTTCGGCGACACGCGCCACAAATTGGTTACGACAGCAACGTCCCTTAGACTAGAGTGTGCCGTTGCAATTTGAATATACCAACTAACCGCTCTATATTTGTTAAATGTTTGGTAAAGGTCAGTCTATACTCTGGTGAAAACAACGCAAACGTGCGTACTTTTGCATGTGCGCATCCACTCACCCCTGCAAACTCACCATAAGATCTCAATAATTTACTGCACAAAAATTTTACAAGATGTAGATGATACATCGGGAGTCTTCGTATGAGTATAGGTTTTGCGATCGTTCCAACCGTTGTAAAATGCCAGCAAAAACAATAAAGGCGGGGAATGCCAACTTGTCGTCGTCTCGCGCCACAAAATTGGTTGCCATGGCAACGTTCCTTGACCGAAGTCCGTAGAAACTTTTTCATCGACGGTGTTATTGCAACAATCCGCGTTGCGATCCGTCTACCCGTTGTCGAATGAGAGAAGCGACATTAAAAAAGGAAGTCGCAAGCAAAACGTAAGACCGCCGTCGGAGCCGGGCGGACTAACCCGCGTGAAAGGGTTCGATATGTGACTGCAGGTCTTCACAAAACCGATCAGATTGTCTGCGTTGAACGGTCTTTAGAAAGACCTATTTCTAGTTCTTTTCCGTTAAATTTAATTTCTAGCTGTTATCATGTGTCATGTTTCCGTGTAGTATAGACAGATTCAGTTGTACACCCGATTGCTGTTTAGTATATACGGTACGTTAGGAAATAGGAATCCCCTATCGTATAGTGTAGGCCTAGTACTGTATTTCACAAGACAACGATGAACTAAGTTGTACAGCAACAGCAAGGCGTAAACAGACAGTGACCTCGAAATAGAACGGGTAAGCGTTCGGTCCCAATTTCTTCATCAATCGCTCTTGCAGGTGTGTGAGCTGATTGGACTGAAGTGGCTTGCTTGGGTCGTCATCACCTGTACAACAGGTCTATAGGCTACAGTTACACGAATTAAGTTAATAGTGGGGCGGCTTAGCTCAAAATAAGTGGTCGATTGTGCACTTTCCCTTAAAAGCATGAAATTTGGCACACGTTTAGAGTAACACAATAGAAAGATTTTTAGTCCAGGGGCCACTTGAAATTGCACCCCGTGTGGCGGCCATCTTGGATTTCAATATGGCCACCATTGTGTACTTGTTTTGTTGAATATCTCCTAAACTAGTTGAGATATCGAGACAATTGAAACGCCTATACCTACATTTTAAGGGCCTAGGAATCTAATGGTGACACCAAAATGTTTGAAATCTGTGGCTGCCATCTTGAAATCCAAGATGGCCACAAGCTATTCTGCTCAATGTGGTCTATATCCACATTTTCCGGGGTTCGGTATCCAGTAGTGACATTGAGCATGTGGCATGTATCTTGAAGTCAAAGATAGGCACCATCCAAATCTAAAAACTAGCGTGTCATCAGTCAACAGGTCGACACAACACATCATGTGCAGGGATGATCGGTCAAGAACACATCACAAGCAAATGGCAGAAAAAGCACAGGTAATCATCTCGCGGCTTTTCTAGTCTCTGGCGCATTCCCCATCACAAGAACGTAGCGATGTGCATGGAAGTGCAGACTTCTTACACTTGCACCGTCCAGTGCATCGTTTTGTGCATCCACAGCGGATAAGTTCATTGCAGATCTTTGCAGATTTAGGTAGTGTTGTCCAAATTGGTTTGAACTGACCTTCAGATGTCCTTTCCCAACCCCACTCACTTGGACATGGGAGTTGAGGTTGCGCTTGTAATACCTGGCCCAGGATAAGGATCCTTGGTACACTGCACGTCTAACATGCTGCACTAGAGCGTGGTGTGTAGGCGGAATTGATTCCAAAGGTCTGCCTTTCTTTGCACACAGTTTCCTTCGTGCTGTATTAATGTCATTGCCGGTACTTGTGCGATCATACATAAGAATTACGAATCTTTCAAGGACTCTGGTATATCTGTCTGTTCATGGTTGAGTTCAGATAGCACATTTGTAAGCTCTGGGAATGAGTCCCACACAGTCCGTGCAGTTCGTTTACCACGGCCAGCAAATGCCGACACAGTGTCGCATCCTGTCAGGATGCATGAAACATGGGAAGAACTTTACACTTCTCAGGGCTGAGAGCAGTGGCTATGTCATGCGCAGAGATGAATCGCAAGCTCTTCCCTGTTCCGAAGGCTAACCATATCTTCACAGAAAGTCTCTGAGTTGCTGCCACGGCGAGTACAACAACATCTGCATCAACAGTTGTAATGAGGATCCGGTCATTGCCTCTATGTGCTGCATCAGCTGCATATAGGAGCATGCGGCCATCTGCTTCTTCGTGGCTGCATGGAGCAAGTGCGTTGTGGAGAAATTAACACCCCACTTTCTAGCGTGACTACCAACTCTTTGGTCTGGTCTTCAAACGATTTGATTATTTCAGTGGAGAGGAAACTGAAAAGTTCTGTTTTGTTTTCGTCAACA
>Ga0209363_1000920_pt1 | contig 12949 bp, 6 predicted proteins | sample WorMetexBAHAMAS3_FD_187385 | JGI IMG/M metagenome (GOLD analysis project Ga0209363, IMG submission 187385) | Marine gutless worms symbiont microbial communities from Max Planck institute for Marine Microbiology, Germany - Inanidrilus exumae... | ecosystem: Host-associated > Annelida > Digestive... | reverse complement strand
CGCCAACTCACCGCCCAGATCTACCGCCACCACCGAGCGACGCGACACCAGACTCAACGCCGTCGACGACCGACCCTTGTGACCTACCGCCGCCACTCCACCTTCCACCGCTGCCCACCAGCGTCCACTGCCAGCCACTTCACCCATCTCCGTCGGCGCCTGAATGCGACACAGCACGTCCGCGGCCGTACGTCAAGTCACTAGACACCGTCGTCCACGCTGTAACTCTCTCATCACCGGCCGAAGTCGACCGTCGACGATTCCTAACACGACTACTACTGGGCCGCCACGAGGAACTCGCACTGTCACCCGTCTACTGTGAAGAGACCTACTTCTAATTAAGGGAAGCCACTTAGTCTAGCTTCTACGGTTCGATTCCTAAACATTTTCCGCTCGTAAACCGAGATGAGTCGTAAAATAGGCCTCCTACGACTTGGAATCTTGAAACTTCGGCGACAACAATTAGGCCTACAACAAGAGAAATGATCACTTTTTACACCGTCAATAAACCAAAGCGTGACTGACTTACGGTACGGTACTGCTTATTACTGCGCAACAAAACAACGTAACTCTTACAGATTTGCTGTTCGTTAAAGGCATTAAGCATACAAATGCGTTTGTGTATGAAGTTATATTGTTATATTGTGTATGAAGTTATATAAAAAATATAAAATAATACTTACGCGTCTATTCATGATGAACATCTACAGTTCCTGCTGCTAAATGAGCCGTTTAATGCACCAGTCAACCAGAAACATCCAGCACTCACAAGAGTGCAAAGACCCACGCCGGCAATGTTTTTGTGACTAGTGACCTCGACCTCTTGACCCCATAATAAACGATTTCCATGACTCATCCCGGAACATTTCTATGTCAAGTTTGGTGAGCCTAGCTGCATCGGTTTTTGAGATATCGTGCGGAAAAGCAGACAGACACACAGACAAACAACGGTGAAAACCTACCATCGCAACCACGTCGGCGTGAGTAGGCCTAATAATTACTGTCATTTCATAAACCAGCCAGTCATAACTACGCCGTACAGAAACTGATTTAATCAGTGTGGTGCATTCAAGTTGTTAGCTTGTGCCATAACCAAATATCCTATTTACAGGTACAAAAAAACTAACGATGACGCACTCCGTCAAAAAAACTTGATATTATTGCACCCAGTTTTGTGTATGTGTCCGCATGGAATTCCAATAAAATTTATAAACACACCTAACATGTGACGATTGTATAGGCCATGCTACCTCTTATAAAATTATGAACTGCGGACAAAACTTGACATGTCGCAACTATGGTGGTGGCAACGTAATGGCCGCCGAAGGTGGGGGGTCACAATGAGCAAACGGATCTCAGCAGTTTATGGGTCAAAGGTCACGGACAGTAGGTCAACTTTTAGGGGACACATAGACTGACACTAGCATTTTTGTTTGTCGATGCGAAGTTTTGTTCCGGAAATATGCGGTGTCGAGTGCGGAAGTCGCGAAAAAGTGGTCAAAATTTGATGTTTTTTGCGCCACAAATTTGGGGGAGGGCCCCTACCAATTTTTTTTTGGGGGGGGGATTTGTAAATCGACACCACTTCCGTCCTACTGGCCACGTTTGGTTGAGGTCCCATGGCTGGTCTTTCATCTATGCTGATGAATTAAAAAATCAGCGGTAAAATATAATGGCGTTGCTTTCGGCGGCCATAATAATTCTCCCCGCCAAAGCGAGGGAGTATGTTTTTACCGGCGTTGGTTTGTGTGTGTGTGTCTGTGACTACGATAACTAAAGTTTATATTTTATACTTCTAATAGTAGGTGTGGCAAGTGTTGCCGACAAAAAAAACCCCAAATTTCGCTTTCGCGGAGAGTTGTACTCTCTCAGAGTACTTTCCATCTAGTTTACATTGTTTGCGACTTGTCTCAACTCGGCTGCGGCTCGAACATTATTACGGCTCGTCGCGGACATCTTCCAGGCGGCCAGTATTTGCAGCTCCGGCTTACAGTTCAACTGAGCAGACACCACTGATGCCTCCGTCACACCTTCAGTACATAGGCGGAGACTTCGTTGTGAGGCTGGAGAGAACGAAAAATTCACCGTGCCCCAACTTTCGAAATTTGGGAGGACAGAGAAGTGGTCAAGTGCATTAGACCAGCAGCACAGGCCTGCTTGTATGAACTCTTCCTAAATCAACAACGCAACAGAATCTGTGATCGTCTGTCCAGCAGTCTAGCATTCGCACAGATTCTGTAGACAAATAAACTACTCAGCAAAACTTAGGATTAAGGTACGCCCATAAAACTATACTGTCGACAAAGACACAATTCTATTCATTTGATATAATACTCCAAATGAACATGATACCGGTACATCTACTGACGAAATGCTAGAATTAGAAATCACACTACACTGGAGTAGGCTGCACATAATAATGCGGATGCTACACAGTTCAGTTACATCATCGTGGACTGCGGACGCATGGACAGCAAGTCAATTTGGGACAGAAATTCCCCAATGAAAGTCGCGACAGCAAATTTCTATGACGAAATTTGCTGTTGCAACTTTCGTTAGTAGTAATGCACAACAAGATGGCTGTATTGTGTGGAATAAACACAACAGAGTATTTGGCTCGAAGGCTATCTGTGTACAGGCTGTTTACTTCCTGCATTCGACGTGCCTAGTGTCACGTGCCTGCGACTGCATCATCTACCGTGTTACTTATTTACAGTTTCCATTAGAGGCATGCTTTTCTTCCATGTCGGTCCGCCAGGTGGCACAGCGGCGTAGTTGGTTTACCCAATATCGGACGTTACCGAAAATTTCGGTAGGTAGGTTTCTTGTATAAAGCGTACATCCCAGGAGAATGACTTTCAATTGCTTCTAACGGTAATAAATTAGTCCCGTACGGGACTGACGGTCGACTCTTCGCAACTGACGTTTGTGACAAGTTTAAACTCACGTGACAAAAAACTAGAAAAAATATAAAAAATCCGGCCCCATCAACTTTAGATATTGTGCCCTAGTTTAAGAACAGTGGTCATTTGCCAGCTCCAACTGTAAATGGCTGTTCAAAATGGAAGGATTTCCAACTTTCAAAGGCTCGTGACCTTGACCTTGGATCAAATCATACTGAATACCGTCGTGCATCAGTCACTGACCGCTACCTACACGCCAAATTTCATTGAAATCGAAGAAACTTTCTGTGGATGGACGTACAGACGGACGGACATTTGAGACCCACTTTATTAGTCGACCTAAAAATGGAAACTAGACATCCTGTAGAGGGATCACTTTAATTTCGGGCAATCTGTAATCACTGCGTAGTTATGGCGGCCTTAAGTCGCAAGACGTTGAAATTTTGTGAGAAAATTTTGCGTTTTTTGGAAAAACGACCCCTCGCTCTAAAATTTTCAAAATTCTGTTACAAAAGTTTTCATCGCAACACCGTTCGATGTTGTTGTGTTCAAATGTCGTAAAATTTGGTCGACGGGAAATCGGTGAAATCGTGCGTTATTTACCTAACAAAAAACTACATGGCTCTCAAACTATATACTGCGCAGATCGCGTGCAAAATCTGCCAGGGCAGCCTCCAACAGTGTACTCAGTGCTTCAGATTTCATCCACATCCGTTCACGTTCGGCGGAGTTATAGCCGAACGCGTGAACGCCGCCAAATTGCCCTGTAGAGTAAATGTAAATCCAATATCCAGTGTTCGACCTAAGCCTAGCTTCGAGCCGAATAATGAAAGAAAAAATATGAAATAATACTAAAGAAAAGATAACTAACAAAAAACATTATCAATAAGAAGCAGTGGTCTGTCAATAGCAAAATAAGTTAATACTATTTACCTATTTACATCGTGTTGACGAACTTCAACGGATGATGAAAAATCGGGTCGAGTGAGCAAGTGTATCAAGCTCCCAATGACTGAGGAGTCTTCGCATATGGATGGATTTACATCAAATTGTGACTGAAATTTAGCAGCCATATTAATAACTGTCACATTGGGCAATTCAAAATTTTAAATAGGCCCCTACTTGCTGACATTTTCTGACAGTATCTGGCCTTGCAGACACGAGACGATGCACCGACTGCACTGAAATTCTGTACGACAGAGCACATTAGGCATTTACCCGTACTCTTTCACGACAAATCTGACCTCTAATGGTGTAAGGGTATGGGGTACGTATGGCGCCCCCATGGCCTCCAACAATTTGCATAAGAAACAGATCATCTTATTTATTTATACTGCTGGTGTGCAGTAAGTCACGTGACTCCGTGGAATGACTTCACGCACTATTGACAGATTTTACTATTTAAATGCAAAAGAGGTAAAATGCAAATAATTTGCAAACAGTGAGTATATTTTGCGCCTGCTGCTGGTTCAGCGGCGACTGGGTAGGTCACTGTTTAGTGTTTATGACTTCTAGTCATTGCATTTACATTTTACAGAACAAAATATCAGCGTGGTAAGGGCCTCCACAAGTCTGCGTTGCGTGAAAGCGGCTGGTAACTAGTCAGCTGCAGGTTTGAACAAGTCTCTGCGAACACGACATTCGGCAAGAACAGACGCTCTATGTTGACTGAGCGACTTGGACGTTGAACTTGGCTTGATTCGCAACGCGGCACACAGCGCTTCATCTCCAGTTCGAAGGAATGGATTGTACAACTTCTCTGCGCCAATGGTCGATGGACACTGCAATGAGAAATGTGCCTCAGTAACAACAACAAGTACGTCCATCGTCCCAACTAAACGTAAAAGGTAAAGGCTTCCCATACTCATTACCAAGCGTTAGGCCACCGCTCCTGCAGGCAAAGTAATTACACAGATCAACCTGACTTTGCTGGCACCCCAGTTAAGAACTGGAGGATTCTGTTGGAGCAAAGTTTCACTACCCGCACGCCCTTGATAAAAGCAACTAGCACACACGGATGATGGAAAAGACACTAGAGTTCTTCTCACTGGTGCTATCTAAAAAGAAACAAGTAATCAAAGAATTTTGATAAAAGGCCGCATCGCATGTTGTGTCATTATTGAGGATTGAATGATCAACTGAATGATCCTCCTGCTGCACGCTGTTGACGATTTAATGACCCCCTTTCGCTGTGTACACCGCAGCAGAGACGGCAAATGCTCTTCAGTGGGCCGGACAACCTCAGAAATTGCCCCTTCACACGGAGGATCTCGACCACATCTGATAGGCGGTTCCTTCGGTCCACGTGACTCAGTTCGCCGAACTGCATCTTGACCGGTTCAGTCGTTTTTGCAGGGCTCACGAACGTGACCAACAGACAAGACACACAGACAAACCACGCTACTCCGGCTGTAGCAACAGGCCGCATCTCACTATTGGGGCGATGTGGCCTAAAAACTTTGAGAAACTACATCAAAAAGCTGTCGTAGTAAACAGACTCAAACGTACTGTACATCGTCCTGTTGACCGTTTGGCAGTAACTTCCCGCAGTTTGTCACGAACTCTTTCATTTTCTGGCTCAAGACTGGCAGCAAACTTCAGGTTGATTAATGAATATTCATGTCCTGCAATAAATATTTGTGGAAGTTAATTACGATGTGCGTCATATTGTCAGATCTTCTGTCAATGGTAAAATTCGTTTGACATATGTCAAGTCTGCTTATGCATGACACTAAGTTTGGAAGGAGTCAACGATATGAACGTCCGCGCATGCGTCTGAAGTTTGGTGAACGTTCGTTCTCGAGTGCCGGACACAGAGCCTAGAACAGTCTACCGTCTTCGCTGCAAGAACTCACCGACACCAAAACTTTCAGACGCAAACTAAAGACCTTTCTTTTTTAGCAAGCCTATAATTGAATTTTGAATTGAATTTTATGTAGTTTTATCCCGTTAGTTTTATTTTTTATTTCTAATTAATCCGCTGGTCAAATTTTATTTGTAAGTGGAACTCACTATGAGCTAACAACTAACTATAATCGAGTTGTTTTTACTGTTATAATGTTAAATATTCTATGGTACACTAGCAGAAACGGGGATGACTCATTATCAACTGCAGCAATGTGCAAATGATTTTGCTTTAAAAAGATGTTAGAGTCCACTCGTAGACAACCATATTTACGCCTAACTGCAAATTTCTGTAACATTGTCTTAGAACCCCACTCTTTTTCTATTCTTGTTTTAAATCAGAATAGCAAGTTTTATTGGCACACACTGTAGCACAAGTTGTTGAGAAACAGTAAGGGTTCACTTCTTTAGACCACCCTGTACAAATGACAACAACACTCATTTAATGAGTTTTTCTATGGCAACTGGGGAAGCCGGCACCAGGAAGATGATTCATTCTGGATTTTAATAAAACAATAAAAAAAAACAATTTATCCGATTATGTATTTTCCGCAGAAACGGTTAACACCTTTAAACGGCGCTTAGATAAATTCTGGTCTGATCAAGACGTGTTGTATAATTATAAAGCAGATCTCCATGGCATCGGAAACCGTAGTACTATAGTGTAATATTTTGTGAATCAGTAATATTGTTATTTAGTCACTATTTCTCAGATACAGAGGCCTTTGAGGCCTGCTTCCGTTTTCTCCATGTGATGTGATGTGATGAACAGATGACATGAGCTGGACCAAATCATTTACACTTCAGTCAATACAGACACAACCACGCCAGCACCTCACAACTCACGTTTTACCGTTTACACAGGCAGATGCTTTTCCTGACAACCAACCAATAGCATCAAAGCAATGAAGGTAAAACATACACACACACACACAAACACATAAACAAATATGTTTGCATATAAATGCATAAGTGACGTAGTAGCATGGTAAGCTTCAGAAACACTTGTTAAGTGTATTGTACATCAAGTGTACGCAATCATTAGAAACATTCTCAGAACACACTAAACAGCAGACCGGGCCATAACAGAGTGTCGTCTGGCAGCTGACACAGGAAGTCCAATGATCTCAACATTGTCTCAGCATTTCCCTCAAACATCTTACCTGCAATGACAGATGACATGCACTGCATCCAACCAATGATGTACACACCTTGATGTACATACCTGCTTCTTATGGAATAATCACGAACATTTGACTTTAACGACTTTGTTTTCAGCGATCAGTTCAAATACATTAGAAATAAAATTCATGGTTCTTGTGTACTCTGCATAAAAAACTTATAATATTCAAATATAATTATTGGCTCAGCATTCAGATGCCTGAGTTTTAATTGGCCATCATATGCTGATTGGTTGGTTGGGAGAATAACGTCCCCTTTCAACACAAAAATAGGCTATATCAGGGACCAGGTCTTGGGTGGAGATTTAGTTCCGCCAGGTTAAGGATGGCCAACGATACAGTTACCTCCCAACCTCGTTGCCTTTTTGTTCAGCAATGACCCAAAATAGGAAAGGATAGGAGAGGCTCATTTCGGTTATTACGATAGTGCCTATAACAGGCTGGAAGCTAACTAACCACCACAAGAGCTATGTATCAGTTCAATGTGGTATCTTGTGTATTTGCTATTCATCAGTTCTTATAACACATCAGTGTCTAACTGTCTAATGACTCTCATTGTATAATATCTTTTCTGTGTTGGTCTGACTTTAGAATGCTTCTCTTAGGTAAAAGCCAAAAGAAGCACCCAGAGACCTCCCTCACACAGTACCAGACCTACTCCATCCACCCTACCATCATATGCAATGCACTAATCTCAAAACTGTTCTAACTTTAAAAATTTTTACACAACAATGAAGGTTTAAACATATCACTTTTCCACAGTTTTGTACATCAACAAATCCAGCAAAGCTGAGTACAAGATTTTGTGGAACAAAACTGTCACATTGGTGATTCACGGCCTCATATCAAATCAATTTACATCATTGATTGATTGAGTTAAGGTTTTACGTCCCAGCCGACATAAAATATGAACACATTATTCCCAGCCAATCTCTACGCTTAGTACCTAAAAAAACTAAATCTAACACAACAAAAGCAAACATGCATCAGTAACAAAATATCCTAAAACACGAAATAAACACACACGAAATTAAAGCCAGGTATGGTCGCCTCATACGACCTCCGGCCTGGAAATGGGCCTATTCTTAAGGAAGTAAATAATTAATGAAGTAAGTAAGTAAACAATTTATATAGCGCCTGAATCAACAAAGGAATCAGGGCACATTACAGCCCCGGAGCCCATACGGGGGCACGAGGGGTATTAAATATGTGCCTGTAATGTTGGCAAACTGAACAGACGAGTCTTTCTAATTTGTGAGCTCAACATCACCCAGCCTGCCCTTCAGCAATGTTTAACGAAACCGTTGTGAAATTTACGACACAGACAGACAGACATCTGACACCTGCGCCAGCAATGAAGAGCAGATCTCCAGAGAACAAGGAATTCTGAGTGTGGAAATGCGTTCCATCAAGAATGTAGACAACATGTCCAGTCGTGTGAGCTGGCGTGTGGCGTACAGTGATGTGAATACGACCAAATGACAACTCAGCACCATCAGCAACAGAACTAGATGCAGCAGATCATCCATCACCACCAATCACAGTACCACCATCGACAAATATGCTTTCTGGGAAAACCTTACAGGATTACAGCAAAATGTACAAACTCTCACCATTGATAAGAAAGCATAACATCTTCAAAAATACGTGTTTGCAATTGACGTATGTGCATCAGTGAATTATAACATTTGTATTTCACATTATATCAGGAAGTTGTTAAATATGCATTAGTACTACACGAAAATGTAATAAAACATACAAATTTTAATTGAATACAAATCTGTAACTGATTAAAATTTTTTAACAATTACTTGATTAACTTATGATTAAATAATAAAATACATGTGCTCACACACACACACACACATGCATATACATACTCAGTGGCAGCTGGTACAGCATCAAGTGCACCACCATATATCTTAATTCCAGTAAATCTGTGTTTCCACTCCGAATTTCCAGCACTGTGATCCCTGCCGTCAACCACAGATTACATACCTCATTAAATTAAATTAAATGCATTTGTCTATAATTATGCAATAGATCTAAATTTCTTGTAAGTCTGACATTCAGCTGTTAAAACTGGTTGTAAAGTGACTAAAACACGTTCTAATACACGAGTAAGCAAGAACTGACTTAGCAAGTACTGTAGCTTCTCAAAATTATAAAAAAAATTGTTTAAACTAAACTAGTTCTATGATAATTCTGGATGGATTATATCAAAATAGTGATCAACCAAGACTGAAAATTAATGTTAAAAAATTCACAGTTTAAAACGGCTTTTGTAAGGACGACAGTGGCTGTCGCACAACTAAAACAGCAAAAATCAAAAGGGTGAGATTACTTAACAGGATATTGCCATAGAGTCAATGTGCTACTATATTTTCACTGCGGATGTGCAGAAACGGCTATTTATCAGCTTCTGGTGAAAATTCTGATACCGATATTAAATTCCTTGACCCAATTTCCTTACAGAGTGCGATATTTTGGCGACCCGAGGACGTTTTCAGTTGATTTTGTCATTGTGTAAACTAAATGTCCGCCATATTTCTACTTCCGGTCTATTTGACCCACTGACCTAAAAAGCATGCCACATGATAAGCCAATCACGATGATAATTCCAACCAAGTCTGAAGTTGATACGACTATGCGTTGCCGAGTTACAGCAATGTTACACGACCTTGTGACCTTGTCCTTTTGACCTTGAACAGTGGTCATGCGTGGCAGGTCACACAAACAATCCCTCCACCAAGTTTTAAGATCCTTGACTTATGAGTTATGGCGTCCACCACAGGCCACCATTAACAATGTATTTGGAACCACTGCGCATGCGCTGTATCACGTGATGTGTGTGTAGGAGGCAAATTTTTGCCAAATATTTAAAATACATGACCCCAATTTGTCTATTCACTTTGCAACTTGCATGGCTCTATGACCAACATAAATTGAGTTATCTGCCAAGAATAGTGTATGGCCCTGTATTAGAGGTCTTGCAGCCATCTGCACATGCGCTAAATCATGTAATCTGTAAGTAGGTGGTCCAAAACAATTACACATTTGGAATACCCGACCCAAATTTCCTATTCACTATACAACTTCTATGGAGCAATGATAACGATTCATGGTTGTTTACATGTGAGACTTCTTAACATTAGGTGGTTTTCAGTCGAAAAATTCTAAGTCCAAAATCGGGCCCAAAAATAGCAGTTTTTTGGGGGGGAAAGGGGGTCTAAATTTTAGATTTCGGTTTTGTGACCCTGAAAAGGCACATCCTTGCGCGGAACCGCGTCTTTTGAACTATTTTGTGTCAAAATCTGTGCAGGCGTCTGGCTGTATGTGATTGGAAGAACCCGAAGCAAAAAAATGAACAAAATATTAACAACATATGGTGCGAAAAGTCACGCATGCGCAGAAACGAAACCCCTCAGCCGATCTGGATAAAGTTTTGCAGGATGACAGATATCCCCGATGTAATGACGTATGCAAATTTTGGTGATGATAGTTTGAGGGGTTTGGGGGCGGCGGGGTCAAATTTTGACATTCCCATTGACTTTGATCGCCATCCTTACAACACTACCGTGCGAGTGTGTGATAAGGAAGTATTATTTTTATTTCATGAGTTCACGTCTCTGACAAACTACACCTACCGTAGCCTCATTTTATGGTCATTATTACAAGTAAGCAACCCAGATGAGCTGGCATCAACTCCTCAAAGAAATCGGTCTTTCCCTGTCACTATTATCAGCAGTGGCATCCTTTATTTATGGATGTTCTCCACTCACTGTGTCTGCCTCACTTAAATGCAAATATTAAATCTTCATCAACTATTACCACATACGTTATCATCTTAGGCTTGCCTTGAGGTTCATCAGACTTTACTTCATAAATTGTAATTCACCAATCTTTCACTGAATCATTCTCATCCATTCTGATAACACAATCTATTTACCGATTACATATTTCCCATCTACAGTTGTTGTATTTACAGCACTAACTCCACAACACTCAGGACCAATAATCACAGGTGATGTGACAGTGAATGTTACGGCCACTGACCAATGTTTGTGAGTGGTTAACACGGCAACCGGTTCAACACACCATTCATCAAGCCACGGCTGTAACACAAGCCAAACCAGCAACAGTACTGTATTGCTGCTTTAATTTTAACCTTGACTGAGTTAAGTAAGTAAGTAGCCTTTTATTTCAATGTGACATTTGCACACTGTTACAGCAAAGAATACAATTAAAATACTAGAAGGGCCCAGTAGAGCACACACCTCCCCCACCGACCTTGACCTTCCAAAAGTTAATCACCTTGTCCCCTGTAGCCAAAGGTATGACTGACGAAATTTGGTGACAATCGGACTTGAGTTGGCGCCAGGAATTTGTTCACAAACATATAAATGCAAAATATGACATTTCAGAGACGTTTTATAGCAACAATCACTGGTACTGAAGAAATTAAATCTAACACAGCAAAAGTACATCTGCACCACTGAACCCAAAAGATCCCATGACTAATTAAACATTAAAAACCCATAGCAGTTTTGGTCGAGCATTGGACCCACACAATGATCAAATTTTAACAACTAAATATTTTAACTGTTAAATTTTGAATGAATTTTTAAAGGACTATTTACATTATTATGTTAATTTGCATACCTTTAGTATATGGTAATAATTAAAGATAGTATATGAAAAACAAAACGACATGAAACAGTCAAACAGCTAGCCAAAAGCTCATCTCTGTCATACAAATAAAATATGCGTGAAAAAAACTACTATCACAGCAAATGTGTATTTCTTATATTTTACCTGAACAGCTTCTGGATCAGCAGCATCAATTAGTACCGCTGTTTTGTCGAGCTGATCAATAATAAGGTAACAGTAATTATCACTTGACATTGGTACAGGCACAATAACCACATCTGCATTACAAATATCAGTTGCATGACCAAAATAGACTACTGTTTTCCAACCTGGGCAGGGTGCCATGAACGTTTTCAAAGTGATGCCAAAGTCTAATCACAGATTGTCAATCCCAGATTATTGCATTCCTAGAAGGAAAAAACTGCAAAAAGATCCCATTTCCCCTTTTTAGACCAAAAACTCCCCCAAAAGCGGTGCAAACAGACATTTTCCAGGCAAACTTGCATAATATCACAAACAGTTTCACTTCTGTTAGAAATATAATATATCAAAATCAAATCTAGTAATTTCCCATTCACTTTTTTATAGAATGTGTAAACAAGAACATATTACAAACATATTTTGCAACTGTATCAATACAAATATCTATTAGCAAATGCTGGAAATATCGCCTTGAAATATACACTCGTTAAGAAAAAAATAAAAATTCCAATTTTAACTGCATTCTGTACAGTCTGTCTTATTGAGAGACTGCAGTATTGCATATTTTAAGATAATAACTAACTTAACTCTGTCGACTACAATTTTGGCACATACCACATAGAAATTAGACTATTTTATGCCACACTTATGATAAATGCACAAACCATTCTGCTTAAATGGTTCTGTCAACGAATGTGGAAGACCATTGAGTTTCCGTCTGGCTTTTTGCAGCTCTCGTTTGTAATACCAAAATCCAAGCTTGGTATTTGCATACAGATAATAACTGCAACAAATCATATAGGACCAACAAAATTACTATGCTCCTAAAACTCCTATGTAGAAGATCGATATTCGTTAGTTTGAATGTCTGGCAAAGTGCTGATCTCATCCAAAGAACAAAAGCAACCTGTTATGCACCACTGAAACTATTTCATTACATGCTCAACCATCCCATCCTAGTTATCTGCCCTATAGCTATAGCATATAGCATGGGACAGATAATAAAATCGTTTTGCGTCTGTCCGTGCATGCGTGTGTGTGTCCGTCTGTGGACACTCTCATGGTCGCATTTCTTCGTTTATTTTCACCAAATTGGACAGACGTGTAAAC
>Ga0209363_1000919_pt1 | contig 12954 bp, 7 predicted proteins | sample WorMetexBAHAMAS3_FD_187385 | JGI IMG/M metagenome (GOLD analysis project Ga0209363, IMG submission 187385) | Marine gutless worms symbiont microbial communities from Max Planck institute for Marine Microbiology, Germany - Inanidrilus exumae... | ecosystem: Host-associated > Annelida > Digestive... | reverse complement strand
TACTCATAACTGCCTTGCTTTGCAGAGGTAATAAAGTGAAATGCCTTTCAGTAATAAACAACAAACGTCACAGCAAGTACCTTACACCAGCGAAAAAGACAACAACAACAACAACAACAGTCACAGGTTAACCACAGAAAATGTATCACATCAGAAATATGTACACCAGAAAGAGGCTACAATGTGTACAAGTGTCAATCATACGACAAACAGCAGAGGGACTGCATGACGTGCTGCATTAGCTGGAATCTTGTTAACTGCTGCACACCTGTATGAAAATTCCATCTGAAACGGCTTGCAACAGGTGAATGACCTTCAAGATCATTGGGATCATCGCTATTCCGTACGCCAGATATTACTTCCTATTAGTGGTGGGCAACAACAACATCTTTCTCTTGCACCATTTCCAAAATATTACCACACATAGTGTATGTGATTGACTGTGACCTTAAGAAGTCCTTCAGTTTCGACAAAGCAGTTAAAATTACAAACAACTTGCACTTTCCAATTCATCTGTAAGCATATCAAAGTTAATACTTGCTATATTTTCCTAGGTATGAGAGTTTGAAAGGTTACAAAACAGCAAAAGTAACCTTCAAGGTCATTGGTAATGGTACCAACTGATAGGACACATGATTTCCTATTAGTCTTCCACTGTAACTGTCTCTTATCTTGTACAATTTCTGAGATATTATCACTCATTTCCCAAAATTTAAAGAGGTCACATCACTCTGAACATATCCCCGTCAGAGGTAATATACCATGGATGCGCCAGTACTTGTTCATATCAATCAGCCCACCAAATTTGGAATGTCAAGCTTCATCCATTCCAATAAAAATGGTTCACCTGACCAGTAAGGGAGCAGTTTGTAATTCCAAGGCTAGCACTTGATATAGCCTACATGTGTACACAATTTGACCACTCTAGCTTCAGCCATTATGGATACATTATTGGGGGCCTCAAGATTTAAAATGGGTCACGTGTGACCCTGACCATGCCATTTTCAGGGGTGGTTTAATCATCCTATGGTTAACCAATGTGCCAACCTCTATCTGCACCATTTACAAAGATGTGAAAGGTAACGCAAAATGCAGAAAATGTGGTGGTTTGGTGGTAGTTAGGAATCGCTGAAGGTCAGTGAAAATAGCACCAATTGATAGAGCACACATGGTTTCCTATTAGCCTTCCATAGTAACTATTTCCCAATCTTGCATCGTTTCTGAGATATAGTTAGATAATGGTCACAAATAGCTGATTTTAACCTACTCATCCTGTTTTTGGCGTACGCACTGCAGATGACCCCATTAGAATTTATCAAACATATTTGGTGTCAGAAAACTAAATTCCCAGGCTATGGTGTGGATTTATTGATAGAACACCAACTTGTGACTAATGGACAGACAGAAGGACTGATGGACAGACGGACACGGACATAACATATACCGTGTTAGTATAGCATCACTTGGTAATAGTTAACTGCATAATAATACGATGCATTGTGTCCCAAACAATCTGACCACCTTCTTAATTTTTGAATAACTCCGTCAAAAATTAACCGATTGTAACGATTTTTGATGTGTGAAATCCTGAGAAAAGTCGACGTCAAAAGCTTATAAATTTGCCCACCTCACCTGTCAGCTGTAGCCACTTTACCGTGGGAAATGAAAAATGCAATTTTCAACAATACTACTAATACTTACTTCTGATTATGTGCGTTATCTCAGAATATAACGAACTGTAACCGTGACTGCCCACCACATCTGAATAACAGCACCACACTACCTTGTCAAATGCAGCACTTGATCATATGACTGAAGGTATTCTCCAAATGTTGTCCTCCAACTGTTGGTGGCTCTGAAAAGAGCCGGTTGAGATGTGTGACAACTTGAATGTCAGGCAAGGAATGTCACAGCAAGTGTTCAAAGTGACCACCAGGCCAACTCAGCCTATCATCCCTTCGGGGTAGGTAAATGTGTAGTAAGCTGCAACTGGATGTCTGCTATCTCAGTTAGGGGTGGTGTCATCTAGTGAACGATGACGAAGGAAAGGCAGACATGGTGTAATTTGCAGGTAAACTGTGTGATCCACGTCTGAGCGCTTTCAGACTAAGTGTAGCATAAATGGTGCTACACAAATACTCTTCCTTTACTATTCTTTCTGCATGGACACATGCTTCCAGTCTTTTACACCACTGATCAATCGCATCGTCCACAATGTACTTCCGAAATTCAGTCCATATCTCAACAAGCCGCTGCAACAACTCGTCCATATTGAGGATTGGTACTTGATACACACGCTTCTGCATCATGTACCAGATGCGGTAATCTACCGAATTTAGATCCGGATTGTTGGCTAGCCACATGTCAGGACTGATGAACTAAAGTGTTTCACAGCACAGAAGCTCGACTGTGTCACGAGCACAATGTGCTGGTGCAGTAAGTCTTGCTGTAATAACGCAAATAATCAGAAATATGTATTACCAGTAGTAGTATTGTCGAAAATGACTTTTTTGATTTCTGGCTACAGTTGACAGGTGAGGTGAGCAAATTTATAAGCTTTTGATGTCAACTTTTCTGAAAATTTCACACAGCAAAAATCACTAAAATCGGTTAGTTTTTGACAGAGTTATTCAAGAATTAAAAAAGTGTACAGATTTTTGTGAGACATTTAACACATTTAACATTGTAAATGGAATTCTTTAACACATGATGAGTATAACGAGTATGTAAGTATGCTAATAATCATCAATAAATACTAGAGCTCTGCTCCAGGCCGCAACTAGAGCATGTAGCTTGTCTATACAGCAGCAGCTGCACCCAACAACAACTATGTGCTTTATACATGTATTGATTTACCAATCATTTTAGTCATCTAGGGAGAACAACAAGTGATGTGAGAGTGTGTCTGTGGATATGGAAAATAACTTTTAAATTAAATAACCTGTCACCTAGACATTTGGCAATTGGCACTTAACATTCTGTTTTCATATAACCAGTTAGTGAAAGGTTGTAGGAAGAAAACAAGAGATCAGCCACTGTTGTGAATGAGATGACCGACCATGACTGAATAGAAGGCCTGAATTTAAAACTGTAAATAAGTAACAGCCACTGAACAGTGTTGCCATTTAAGCGGTTGGTATGACCTGAAGTGAGAAGGTCTTCTAGTGCAGTGATCAGTTACAAGTAACGATGCAAGAAATGACTAACATATTAATAACTCTACTGAGCACAAAATGCAATAATACTGCAGCTGAACAATATGTTATTCAGGTGGAATTTCATGTAGACACGACACTGTAGCCGAGAGTGGCTTCTACATACGTGCATCTCCAAACTGTATAAGTTAGTATGCTGTACGGCTTGTAACACTCTGTGCCAGTTCAACAGCACTAAACATACCACAATCACACAAACACGAATATTGCAGCAGCTGCATTACATAGAACTATGATTTATGGAAACTAGAAGCTCAGCTGTCACCGAGAGACCTGCACAATGCTCTGTATCAGTTGAAATATTGGCCTAATGTTGTCTGAATAACGCAAACAGATCACGCGATAGCCTGCATACAAAATTTGATCACTCTAGCTTCAGCCGTTCCGGAGATATGATTGGTGCCCACCAAAATTTAAATGGTTCAAGTAACCTGACCATGTCCCTTTCTAGGATGATTTGTCATCCGTGGGCTAGCACTTTCTACGATCAACCTGCTTACCAAATTGGAAGTCTCTATCTCCGACCACTACAAAGACAAGAAAAGTAAGTAAATAAAGTGACGACTTGTATAGCACATTACGCAAACGCCTCTAATGCGCTCCGGAATGGCACATGTTCACGAAAGATCACATAATTTAATCTGCCACCCACATGTTTATCCATAAATGGAATGAGCCATCCTGCCCTTACTCTGTAAGCATTCACCAGATGGCGCCACCCAAGAGAGGTAGCACACATCCAATTACAGCTTACTACTCAATGGGGTAGTTTGGGGCAGTTGGGGGTCACCCAAGGTCATTAAAAATAGCGCTATTCGATACAGCGCATACAAGTTCCTTCCATGGTAACTATGACCCTATCTTGCACCGTTTCTGAGTTATAGTGAGATATTGGCCAAAAAGCATGGATCTGAATCTACCCCACCTCTTTTGGCGCCCCCGTTGAGGGTGACTCCTTTGGAATTTTGCTGACATTTTTGGCATCAGAAAACTAGAGTCCCTGGACTATTGTACAGCGTTGTTTGCAGATCCTAGGTTTAGCAGTATTAGTAAAACACCGACTTGTGATGGACGGACGGACAGACGGACACACGATGATGGCAAGTACCGCACTAGCATAGCATCACGTGGGTAAAAACTGATATATGATAAATTGATATATCTACACTTAATCAAACAAAATAAAAGCAAATCAATTTTAAATGCTGACTTTATAAAGTAGAAAAAATTTGATAAAAAAATAACAGAAAATCGACAAATGTAATATAACTGTTGATAGTTATATAAAAATCACAATTTCTAACTCAGCAATATTATCGCAGAAAACTGTCATATGACAGTATATGCTAGGCAACCTAACATAGTTCTTGCACATTTCTGATAATCTGCAAATTTTGCAGAAGTTTTATTGGTATTATTGTTAGCATTTGCATATGTCATCCGTTTAAATAATCTTACTTAACGAGTTTGTTTTGAAACATATGTAACATAATTATAGAAAAATTGAAATTTACTTTAATTTTTACGTGTAAGAGTATTTTATTCCACACATTTCATGCACTGCTTGATACTTATTATGACATATGTGATGTAGTGCTCAGATGAATAAGGTCGTCACTGTACACTGTTCGTTCGGCGCCCACCAGTTTATGACCTGCTCCATGATGGTCCCATGTGCCACATGCCACAGGGATCTGTCGCAGACTATTATTGTTTCTTTTGTATATGGCTAGCTTCACTGGTCTCGATACTAAGCATCGGTTGCACCATGCTCATCTGTATGTCAACAACAATACAACTATAGCTCACTGACTACAACTGAGCCAAATGTCCAATTGTGCTGATGGTACTGGTAAGTTCACGAACGCTGCCAAAACTGGCAACCTGTGGAGAAGCATGAACATTAGGTTGCTCCACTATCCAATCAGCCACTTCTCAGTGGTAGTCCAGTCAATCAATCTCCCATCATGTACACGTAATTATAGAACGACATTACCTACATCTCTGCCAGCCAACTTAACCGACTGCAGACCGAGATGAGAATAATGTACGGCACTCACCAATGTGACCACGTGACACCTACAGTAAAACGAGTTCACTGACCCAGAAAGCATAGAGTTTAAGCTGTGAGTCGTCGTCTACCACTCCTGCTTGCTTACTTATCCAGCAACTTTACACGCATGGCTGACATAATTCCACGGCAGAAACAAAAGATTCTGCTTCTACGACCGATGTGACTGTTACTTCGACATGGTAATCAACCCTCGGCGACCGTGCATTTCTTGTTGTGGCTGCATCATTCTGGAATGCATTATCACTGGCTGCCTTTGCCATCGTTTCGTTGGTGACGTAAGACTTCTGTTTTCACCCACGGATCTGGACAGACGTCGGTTATCCTCAGCAGTGAGCTTGTTTCATTACAATGAAGTGTTTGGCACAATTCTGGCATTATAACGACATAGATTGCAACAAATAAACCCATTATTTACCAGTATAAAAAATTCCTATTTTATTCAGTTTTGTCATAATTGTATCTGGTTTGTTTGACTCATTTAGCAACTTCATTGTGCTACAGAAAACATTTTTAATATATGTAAAACAGTAAAGCAGCATAAATTATACTTTGCAAGTGAGCACTGGTATCAAACCTAGACAAATTCATACATAATGAACGTAAAAAGTACAGCAAACTGCATAATATGTGCAAGTGTATTACTGTGAAACTAACAGCAGGTGCTCAGCATATATATAAATGCTGTGGTTCAAAAAACACCTCCCCCTATTCATATGACTGTAGTTTCTACAACTGTTGATAAATTTCTATAATATTTGGCACACAGTGTATTACGTTGATTTCCTCAGTCCTGTTGAGTCGAATATGGGGGATGATACAGGATCCTGTGTATCAGACGTCAGTTTGAGACGTGACCGATGTCAGATAGCGCTTGATCAACACATGGCATATCTTGTCGCAGAGCATTCTGGACGATGCTATTGACAAATGGTGGAAGAGACTTCAGGCCTGTGTGAATGAAAGAGGAGGACGTTTTGAACACTTGCTATAATAATTGAACTTAAACTCAAACTGGTTGCGCACATAAACTAAATGCTGTTTTAGACTGTGCAACTGTAATGTTTAACTGTGGTTGATAGGACTGAAAGTTATCATTATGCACTTGACTTGTTTCCCCAGGTAGTGTAGCAGCAGTACGTAGTGAGGTGGGTAAATCAATAATTATCATGTTGCAAATTAACTCAGTACACTGTATGCCAAATATTATAGTAATCTGTCAACATTTGTAGAAAATACAGTCATATGAATACAAGGGATAGCGTTTTTGAACCACAGTGTATATATTCCTGTGGTACGACACTGAGAAGCTGTTGAGTGAATCAAAACAAACAACTACATGTATAATCATATTCACCCAACACTGTTGTCACGACCATCACTGGCCACCCAGCTAATGCAGGCAAAATAAAAACATCATGTAGTCTGCCTCAACATGCAGTTCACATTTCAATGAGCAACGTGACTGTACTGGTTCTGATATGCATGCGTTTTATAAACAATTTACTCAATCACAAACAAAGTATGATCGGCTATATTAATCTTCTAACTACTATCTTGTTCAGAGGTTCAAAGTAACATAACTCAAACTGCTTCAAACAAAATTAATTTATTCACAACCACCAATGTGTTACATCTAATGGACAGATATTACATGGCCTCAGCAAGACTCATCAACATCAGCCAATCCATCCCTGTCATCAGTTATGGTAATGATTTGATTGTCATCAGCAGCACAAACACTTCGCAGTGGTTGCTGAAAATTAGTCACTTTTGATATTTCACAATTTTCGTCCTTTTATAGGAAAGCAGAGAATAAAATTAAATGCTAATGTCATTTATCTAACTGCAAAACAGAAGTGATGTCAATGGTTTCCAGTCATTTGTTATTTCTGTAAGGCTGAGATGTTCCTGGCTTTGTGAAACTGCAACCTGTGCATAGTAATGCATATGTATAGTTCTGGGACATTAACATACCTGTACAAAGTACAAATTAAGACCGACGTCACACCTGCAATTTTGTCACATAACTCTGTCAACACAACTCTGTCACATAAATGAAAATTGACCAATCAGCATCCACAGCAGTTTTGCGACAAAGATGCATAGAACACAGCACTGCTCTATTTGGAAGAACAAAGTACTGCTCTATTTAGAAAAGGGCTGCATGACTGTTAGTCTATTACAGAGTTGTGTGATATGCCATGTCACACTTGCAAGTTTATCGTGCGATAAAAATGTGTGACAAAATCACAAAATTACAAATGTAACATCGGTCTAAGCACTTGTCATAACAATGTCAGCAACTAGAAATATAGACACAAAAATAAATATAACTCACCTTTTCCCGACTTTGATGTGTATAATAAGAAAGATAACACCAAGCACAATGCAGACAGAGCCAACCACAAGGTAGCCGATTCCAAGAAACGGATTCTTTCCACCAAGCCACGATGTCGTTGTGAGTACCATCCTTTTTCTTCCATTGAATGATGACACTGGATACGCTGCACATGAAATGTACACGGTTGGTTGGTTGGGGTTTAATGGCTCTTTCAACACAATTCAGGTCATATGGCATCTTTAAAGTAAAACTATATTGTAAATATTAGAATCTGATAAGGATTAATTCTTGGAGTAAGATGAAAAATCACGGACGAAAAAGAAAAATATAATAATAGTAGTAGATTTAGACTGAATGTCCACACCGAAGTTACGACCTTACAGCAGCAGGACAGAAATCTCGACATCATAGGCCACATTGTAGCGATAGCAGGCTATTGCTATAGACAGAGTAGAGTGGTTGGTCGGTCTGTAGGTCACTCTCGTGAGGCCTAGAAAAACAGCTGAACCGATCAAGATGCCGTTTGGGAGGCTAACTCATGTGGGCCCATGAAAAAACATATTAGATGAAATCCAGATCCCTGAAGGGGAAGGGGCAATGTATGGGGGTTGTCCGGCCCATTGAAAAGCATGGGAATCACTAGTCCAGCGTTTCAGACTACAACAAAAATCAGTAACTGCAACAGTGGGATGGCGGCAGCCAGTGGCAAGGCTCGCACCGGGCTGGTGTCTTATTAAGTTTTCCCACCATGAAAGTCCATCCCCCTGTGATGTGGCCTCTTGTCAAAATTCTTCGACTACCGGCGTTATTATTCTACAGTACAAGCAATACATTTCCTGAAAAATGAGTTGGTTACTGTCATACTATAATTCAATAAAGCGAGTCACCGGAGTTATTAAAATCAAGCACTAGATATATATGAAATTTTACTTCTACTTATTCTGAGCTGGAACAACAGTGCTGTTTTTGAGCCACTTTAAAGAAGACACACAAAGGCATATGCTGTCACACAGGAAACACATTTTCCACAAATACCTGTAAACAAAAAGGTTACTAACTGTAGACAATGTTAAGAGTGTAGTTTCCTGCTGGAAGTCCTTTCTCAAATACTCCAGTGTGGTTGACGCGCCGGTAAAGTTTGCGAAAGTTTGGCAATGCGGCAGTGCGCATCCAGACAATGAGATCCTCATTCTCATAACCATTGTTCTCTGGATCCCTGGGATCTAACTCATACACCGGCTTCTGCCAGTTGGGAGGATGAGTTGTGCCATTAAAGGCTGAAATATCAGACACAACTGCAAACTAAACAACTAACTAAGAACATTCAATTATCACATTTTGATCAATATTCACGTTCAGTTTACATCAGAAAAAAAACAAGCTAAGTGTACCAGAACAGAACGTAAACATAGGAACAGCTGACTAACCCTGAGCAGCTTTTAAATATGAAAAAATGACAAATACTAATAAAACAACAGTACTGAACTGAACCAATGCCAGGAAATAAACTAATGACAAAAGTTACGCCGGGTTACGATGTAGCAGCAACAATAAGTACACTAAGTAAGTAAACTACTGTTAATGTCAACTGTAAATTTGGATAGCACACAAATGTGAAGCCGCTATATGATTTGACATTTATGTCTGAAAGAGAAGCAGTGGATACTAGCGTTACCTTTACGTGCATTAGTATCAAATCCTGCTGGATTTCCAAATTTTGATCTCTTATCAGTTGTCCAAGCAATGTCAGTTCTGACGAGGCCAACTGGTTGCCTGTCTCCTTCAGATTCATAATCGATTGTCAGAGTGTCTGAAATTCATCAAGTACCAGTCATAAAATTGTACTAGTTATGCAAATATAATACCAAACAAATAATATCTTATTCTTAGTAACCAACAGCAATATCCAGCTGATGCTGAAGCTGAGTGACTCTGACTAAGACAACCGTGTTTGATTTGCTCTGAAATCTATGCAAATAATTGACGGCATATGGAAAGGCATCAGCCGCAACTGCTCCAATGATGCATGAAAAGTTAAGTGTCAGTGAGCATGTCCAAGCCAGCAAATAAGAGAATACATAATGACAAAAGGTGACAGTTGCTAACTATAAACAGGAGATAAGATGGACTAGGCAGGAGTCAACAGAAAGACCCCTGAATGTCATTTGACTGTTCCTACGAGTAATTCACAAGACTCCACCCGCAACTCCTTAAGAGATAGGCATAGTCATAAACGAATGGCAAACATTTCACAGCCTCCATACTTCACGAAGCATTGCAAAACTGACGGATATAAATGCACGCGTCTAACCAACCATTAAAAAGACTGTTTGCAATTGCTCCACAAGGAGCATACGGCACTCCACCACCAGGCAGTGAATTGTTTGCAATACCACGATACGGCTCACAGTCGGAACTGAGTTCAGAGTAGCTTCTTGGTGCACCGAGAAGCTGGTAATCATCGCGTGATTTCACGTAGCGTCGATGGTTCTGATAAAAGTTTGTCAAACTGTAGTACATATACACCTGACCCTACAACAAACAGTTAGTCCTGAGTACTAGTTAATGATCAGATACAGTCTGCTCCTGTCGGAATAAGTAACCAAACCATCACTTACATCACGTATACCAGCAAGTACTGCCACTTGTCCTCAAAATGACTAATGCGGTTATAATTACTTTACCATAACCTAACCCGCAGTAATCCCACTAACCCTAAACCTAGCTATACCCAAACTCGCACCACTGCGCAACGTGGCAAACTGCTAATATGGCGGCGTATGCCTTCAGATTGGATTTGTTTACTGAAACGAGTAACAACAAGCAGTTATCATTCCTACTAAATTAGTTAATTATTACCAATACAAAACGGAGAATCACAGTTTCTGCACAAACCTCAAAAGCTTCTGTCAAATTAAATTTTATACGACACAAGCAACGACCACCAGTGTTATTTTTTAGGAAGTCAGCACAAGTGCTGAAAGGAAACTCTGCCTGCTTGCAGTTATCAGTGTAGTCAATTGTCTTCTCCCTGATCTGCAATGAACACAAATTTCCTCACGGGTTAAGGTGCAGTTTATCATTTAAAAGAGCTGATAAACGGTTGCAATTTGATCTTTCAATCAATCATAAGCATCAACTGTGTTTACACAAATTACAAACAAGCAAAAGCAATAATCGTATAGAGAAGGGCAGAACACATACATTGTTCGATGTGATGAGAAGAGCAACTCCAAGTGGAATAAAAGCAACTCCAACGGCAAACAGCACCGGCAGAACCGTGCCTGCAGTCATGATAGGCTGCCATGCTGGCAGCTTCTGCTGTTTGAACTTTGTATCTGTACATCGTCACACCAATAAAACAATGCACACATCATGCAACAGTATGACTCATCTGCCACAATCTCATCATTGTGATACATAAAGCTGCTGGCTGATGACTGTTAACTGTGCCTGCAAATTTTGGAAGGACCAAAGCATCAGACTCTCAAATTTAACTAGTTGCTAACTTGCTATGGAGCAAATCTCGTAATTAATAATAAACTTATAAGGCTGGCAAACTAGTTTTTACAAACAATATGCATACACCTGTTTTCACACATGCACACTACCTCTATTATGACTGACTCCTGTCCATAAACATTAAACAATCTCACAAAACAAACTTTGGTGTGTCATCCTATTCATCGGACTAAACTGCGGTGCAAGGAGTGACGAAGTGCTCATTGATAGGCAGCAGCATTTGGGCATCGTCTGTGCAATGCTGGTTTCAGAGGTCCAGAAATACAGCAGTGCAAGGTGCTTCTTCACTGGCAGTGTTCACTGTTGTTACGGTGGCAGGAATTTGCAAATCGGTCGGCGGTGGTGTTTTTTTGACATGCCACCGCGGTGCCAGTGGCGAATTCGGTGTAAAGTCTAGGGTTGTTACTTGGAAACAGGTGTATGTCGTGGCTTCAAGATGAGTCATTCCGGCTGTCCTGGAATGGGCCAATTGCTCACTGCACGCGACAGTAGGGGTCCACTACATGAGACCAGGAGTCCTGTCGTTTCCGAGTGGGGAAGTGGACACGTGGGGGAGGGCGGGTGGTGTCGCTGATTGTACGTTCAAGTGGGATTAAATGATGCGACATTTAGATGACTATCGCTGCTCTGCGGAAGTGAGGGGCAGTTTTCAGAAAACAGCGCCCAGAAAGACCGCCAAGAACACCGTAAAACACCGCGATGTTGGTGTTGGTTCGGTGGTAGGCTAGTAGCCAACCACCGCGGTGGCTGTGAAAGTTCGGTGGTTGTAACAACACTAAACATCAGCGGCTGAAAAGTCTACTGTGTGCAAACCATGTCAAGGCTTACTGGTGTGCCATGAAGGATGATTGGCACCACTTATGTTTGGCTCTTTTCCGAGCCGTTCACAAATTATCAAGAAAATGCATTTACAAGAAAAGGACATTTAAAAATTATATGACCTAACAAATGGACAATATGGAACCAACAATAAAGGCCACAGAAGTGCTTAAGTTATGAGATGAGTGTCTTCATAGTGTCTGCTCATTGGTCTTGCAAGGTTGATAACGTTAGTGTCCTGTACGCCTTGAAACCTGAAGGTTACTGTCTTGGTCTTGAGACCCAGTGTCTAGGTCTTGGTCTTTGTCTAAAAGGATACTGTCTTAGTTTCGGTACTTACTGTCTTGCTGTCATCACCGATCACCAGTCACTTAGCTGCTTAAGTAAATTTGTTGCAGTTGATCTGCCAGACAGAAACTGTGCAGCTGTTTATTGACTACTTTATTATGGAGAAGACAACTTAACATTTTATGCACAATTACACGAGAACAGGGCGGTAGCTGGCTGGGTCTGATGCTATACTGCCTTTTGCAATAGAAACGGGAATAACTATGGCATATTGCCAGTTATCACAGGGAAAGACCGTAATGCCGAAAAGGCTTAGGGATAGGGTTAAGCCTGTTCAGCATTCCTGGCGTTCGCCACGTTCGGCATTCCAGTCCCTACCCATCATCTAGGGTCACCAACTGTCCTGGAATGACCGGAACTGTCCTGGAATCGCAGGTCTGTGTCCCGAGTCCCAGACAGAAACAATCCGGGTCCATTAAGTGTCCCGGTATAAAGCACAGTAATAGTTCTCCTTCATTTAGCTCAGGTAGGCACTAGGCAAGTAGGCATGCATAACTTAATGCCAGCTGCATTTATTTCACTATTCGTTAAGCTGTTGGAATGACTACTCACTACTCAGTTTTAGGTTTATTACTTTATTCATTTGCAATTGCAATAGTAGTGTACTAAGAGAACCTATCTAAAGCATTTAAAAT
>Ga0209363_1000917_pt1 | contig 12966 bp, 7 predicted proteins | sample WorMetexBAHAMAS3_FD_187385 | JGI IMG/M metagenome (GOLD analysis project Ga0209363, IMG submission 187385) | Marine gutless worms symbiont microbial communities from Max Planck institute for Marine Microbiology, Germany - Inanidrilus exumae... | ecosystem: Host-associated > Annelida > Digestive... | reverse complement strand
GTGCTATGATGCTGTTGATTCAGCAACAGGAAGACATCCTCTTGGCAAAAAACCTGCTTCCACCATCGCCATAGTTTCTTTTCTGGCGACTCAGTCCACAACAGAAGGTTGTCAAGTAACGATTGAAGACAGTACAGTAGTACGAATAGTGAGAGTATGAGAACACAGCAGATACCGGCAGATCTTCATCGTCATCAAACACCGACAGCTGCCTTGTACGACGTTCCAGCTGTTCCAACTGTGACTGGTATGCTATCGGGTTGTACAATGCTTGTGCTATTTCTGCACAAACAACAGCGCTATTCATGGTACCAGCCCGCTATTCTGAACTGCCGCTATTCCAAAGGTCTACTATTCTGACGGTGCAAATGGGTAGGGTTGGTAGGAGTTGGTAGAGTTAGGTTATAGGGTTACAATTATGGACCAGACCGTGAGAACAGCAGACATTTGGAAAGTGGCCCTTCGGAATAGCAGACTGGAGTCCAATTCATTAGTGAATAACTGTTTTAAAAGACGTATGGTATAACAATAACAGCTGATAATGGCACAGTGACAAACTGGATTAAAAAGGCTTACAGGAAACATGCAGCAGGAACTCACTTCCTCAGATGGTAATTTGAAAGCCTCTCACTAACAGCATTTAAATCTGGGTTTAAGACTCGGTCTTTCTGAACTGTCCCACAAAATCAGACAATAATGACATTACCTGAGACCTGCCCTTGTGGCCAAGTGGTTAACACACTCGGCGGCCATGTACAGTAGAGCGTGACGCACTCAGTGGCCGGGGTTCAACTCAGCCTGGGCATGTCCGACTACCAAAGAATTATTTCTAAAAATTAGCCCCGTATGGGACTAACTGTAGACTCCTACTTACTCCCAACTTCAAAATCACGTGACATAAAAACTAGGACAAAAATCAAAAATCCGGCCCCGATAAGCTTTAGATATTGTGCCCTAATTTAAGAATCCATGGTCATTTGCCAGCCCCATTATAAGTGGGGGAGGAGAAAGCCTTTAAAAATGGCCGAATTTCGAACTTTCAAGGGCTCGTGACCTTGACCTTCGATCGGGTCATACTGCATACCGTCATGCGTCACTCATCGACGTCTACCTACACACCAAATTTCGTTGAAGTCAAAGAAACTTTTTGTGGACGTACGGTCAGACGTACAAACGCACGGACAGACATTTGAGACCTACTTTATTAGGTCGACTAGGAGGAGTCGACCTAATATGATGCATATGATGAACAGGGAGTTAATTCCGGGTAGGTAAGAGAGTTCGATGGTGTCCTCAATAAACTGTGACCATTACTGATGCCTTGATTAGCAGCGTCAAGTTATCAGCCGCGCTGACGTGAGAGCTGAAGCAGATAGATGTGACAAAGTCTCCTGGCTGACGCCGCAGAAGTGTCAATCAGGTGGACGGGCGCTGAACGGCAGACCGGTGGGGCTGGCACTGAATAAATGCCAGTCCGGGCCAGGTGCTGAACGGTGGACCGGTCAGGGCTGTCGCTGAACAAGTGCCAGTCCAGGCTTAGTCAGACAGTAAGCCACGGCTAGATAGGGCGCGTTTAGAAATACCTGACAAGCTGCTCAAGCCTACTTTCCCTCCTTCACCCTACATAGCGCTTACACCACACATGCCTATCAAATCCCATCTTTTCCCTGGGCTGGCGCACTGAACCAATTAAAAAGGTTTCATCACTGGAGTCCAGAGTAGGCTGTACCCCTGCCCACAAAGAACGAACAAACGAATGAACGAACGACATGACCTGAGGTGCAATCAACTCTAAAGATATGATCATACGGTGGAACAGAAATGCATGTATTATTATTATCCCCATAAAAGACGACATAGTCGCTGAAAACTGAGCCAAGCAAAGTGGAAAGTAATAAGTTTTCTTGCAAAATAAATACATGCAAAAACGGCCAGTCATATAAAAGAAACATATCAAATAGAGCCGAGAGCATATGTATTATTTATGTTTGAACTTGACGATGAATGCTAAACTGCTAAAAAAACTATTAGTGATTAAAAATATGCCCTTGGCTACCACCTTGGTTGGATGGATAAAAGGCTGCAGCCAACAACATATTGTTTTGATTACTAAAAATAGATGGTCATATTCCATTCTTTAAATTTTCCGTTGTCAGTAAAAATAAAAAATAATTGTAGACACATGGACCTAATAACTCCAGTTCTGTTCAGTTTGTGCGCTGTCAACGAGACTTTGTAGATAATACATGTGGACATGTGTAAAATATTATTAATAATCATGTAGTAATATAAATACAATAATAATTCATACGTGTCGTGCTTGGTACGTCCGCTTGTTCGTTATTGCCGGCAGAGGTCCAATCTACTCTGGACCTCAGTGCTGAGTCCTCGTAGTGGTCCAGTGTGCTAGCCCAAGGACAGAAAAGGAATTAGTAGGTGGGTGCTAGTGTATGCATGACGTGTAAGAAGTGAGCAGCTTGTCAGATATTTGTAGCGCGCCCCCTCTAGACGTGGCCTAACATCTGGCTTAGCTCTGACTGGTGCTGTGTGTTGCACCAGCCAGTGGCCAACCATGCCTTTCAGCTTCAGCCACGCCATCGCGGCTAACAACCTTGATGCTGCTACTCAAGGTGTCAGCAACGGCCACAGATTATAAAAGACATCGTTGAACCCTCTTTTTCCTGCCCAGGATTATCTCCCGGTTCATCATGTGCATATGAATTATTTCAAATAATTTTTTTGGTGGAAGGCGGACTTACCCGGGCCGAGCTTTAAACCCGGCTCTTGAGGTGCGTCACGCTCTACACACGGTGCCTGGGTGCGTTGATGACTGTGCTACAAGCAGGTCTCGTGTTTGGTTCACTTACATGTAAATATTCTCAAAAATAATCCCAGTCATCACCAATTCACAGCACTGTCGTTTAAATGCGTGTTTTCCAGGTAAACCTGGGTCAGCCGTTTCCATAAGGTTTCTTCCTGATCTCGTTCCGGAACGGTGGAACCTTGGCGAAAAGTGACACGTTTTTTTGCCATTCCTGTCACCCAACCAACATCGTGAAAGCACTGATGAAAATCACGATCATCAACAGACAATAAAAACACAGACGAACAAAGAAAAAAGTCAACAAATTGACAGAAGTTACCGGCGAACGCGTCCATGATGTAGTCCTTCACTTGGATGTGTACAAAGACAGTGGCGACACCTTGTGGCAGGTTAAACTCATTACGCAAGCCTATATGGCGATATCCTATCAAAAAAGCATTATTTCAACATCATAATTCACAATAACACGCATCATATTATTATAAACAACACACACATACTATCACTTTTTGTTTAATTGGTCTGAATCTACTCCAAGCTGAGCCAAAACAGCATCTTTGGTCAATTACAACGCATACAGCAATTTTGCGGCCGTTACTGAGGCAATCTTGGGTTAATTAACACCATAAATAATTTTTAAGAACATGAGCAAGTTTGAGCAACGTTTTATGGCCCACATGCCGTTGCTGTTGGCAACCAGTAAATTCAGATTACGGAAAACTGAGGCATGCCCTGTGAATTCTGTAAACGAGGCATTCCTTACAATTCGCTCTTAATACAGCTCTTTAAAGACATTCCGGGCCCTTTCCAAAGACATCTGCAAACACTTTGGCATATGGACTGTAGAAGAGCAGATTTCTGCTCGCAAGAGTAAATTTAAGTTAAGATATTGCGCATCTTCCTACTGTGAACCTGTAGCAATAACTTCAGCTGCTCTCCCTGTTGCTCCACTAACAATGTCGAAACATAGATAATACGAACTGAAATACATGGTACATAACACTAAAACACAATAACCTGCACAGTCAATTTCAGAATGACTGGTCTCATTGTATGCCGATTTTCAGCAATTTGATTGCTGAGAAACATTCAGCCCATCAGTATCGTCCGTGATCTCGGCGTTCATCTGGACTCGAAGCTAACCATGAAATGACACGTTGCTAAGATTGCTGCTGCGTGGTTCTACCACATTCATCGACTACATTAAGAGGTTCATTGTCAGATACTTCTCAACTTTTTTGACTTGAACTGTTGTTCCCACATAGCACTCATTAACGCACACATAATTATTTTATTTATAAGTGTAACACTGTTATAATCATAATAATTATGAACTAGAGGGTTGCAGTGTATGTTATTCACTCACTGCAATATAGTTTCAAAATTGCATGCAAAAATTGGTGTTGATTGTGTAAAACACGTTCTGTGTTGTCTTAAGTTCGCCTGTTTAATTACTAAAAATGCTACTAAAACGTTTAAACAATAGTTATCATTAAAACAATTAAACGTTTAAACCCCTGAATCTCTAGTTGAATGGTAAACTCGTATGTGCACTATGTGTGCTGCAGCTGCTGTCCTCTAGTGATTGAGTTTATGTCATAACACCATCGTTGTCGGTCATGGTAAAAATTCCGCTGTTTCTGGGGTCATAGCACCCAAAAGATATGTCCCCCATCAAAACTCACGTACAAAGGCACATTCTTTGGCTAGTGCCTGAAATGACTCCTATCGCCCAAAATTGTGGCATTTAAGCTGTATACTGGGTATAAGCATCCCCAAAGCCCGACAAAAATGCATTTTTGGAGCCTGCAAAACTCCCTACCTCTAAAATTTAAAACTTTTTCACACCGGTCACAACCAGCACACTGATTCACGTCTGTTGTTTTAAAAATGGTTAAAATCTGTGCAGGATAAGTGACCGAAAGGCCGTGTTGCATTCTTACCATGCCCGAAAAAAACACGCTTTTATTGGTGGAACTGCTGAGGCAATTTCCTCCAATTTTTTGTGTGACACCCCACGGTCGTTACTCACTAATATTCCAAGTTTTGGCCAAATCAGTTTAGGTTTGGGGGAGTTATAGCCGAAAAACACTTCCAAGGCCTGCCAAAGTGATTGCAATAGGCTCTTTCAAGCCTGTAAAAGTTGTTACCAGAATGACATGAAGGAAACGATGTATACAAACATAAAGTGAGTAAGATAGACGAATGAAGCATGCTATTACAATGTTATAGATAGACTCAGCATCACATACTGTTGACTATCTGTCAAAAAACAGTCAACAAAATACTATAATGGTTCATATAGCAACATTATTTGCACAAACACTGATTCAAAGAATATGCCTGCATCAACATGCAGAGGACCAGCTTCACATTAATAAGTTTCTTTGATAACTTTTCTGTACGTCACTGCTCTGACGCTGTTGGTTTGGCATCTGGCCTCTAAAAATCCTGATCTAGTTACCCCCCTTCCCAAGTTTCTCCCTTGGAGGACTTCATCCGACCTAAAGTGACTGTGGCAGCAGTGAAACAACGGCGGTGCCAGAGTGCATTTTAAATAAAAGTATGATGACTGACCGGGTCGCATCGTGTCGACAGGCAGAATACGATGACCAAGCAGCGTCGTTCCACTTTCATTGTACACAGCGACTCGCAGACTAGCCAGCGTCGGCAGAATAACCTAAAGTTACGACAACATAACTCACCAGTGCCGACAGGATCACGTACACTCACGATGACACACCACGTGTGGTCTTGGATGTGGTTAGTTTGGCTGTCAACTGCGTGGAAAGTGTCCATGACAAAGTGACCTATGGTGTGTTGACAGCCGCGGTAAACATCGATGGCAAACATTTATCCACAAAACGTGAAGAAATATTATCGTTTGTTCATACAGTATGAGCTTCACGTTTTCTAGTTATTATTATTATTATCATTACTAAAAAGTATCGACTAGAGTGAAATTGTTGCGAATACACTGTAGGGGCACTTTACACAGGTACTGCAGGAGATGGTACAATAAGCTCAGAGGTCGACAAAGCTCGCATGGTGTAGGGATGTCTTCAGTTCTCATCAGAAGGTGATAAGTGACGCTGCAGCTAGCACAAATGATGGCAAACTGCTTCCATGGAGCGGCGACACAGAATGCCCGATCGCCCAAGGTTGATCGTCAGATGGGCGTGACAATAAGAGTTGTCATGGCGATCGAGTGAAGATGGCAGCGAAACACAACGTCAGCCACTGGACAGGTGATCTCAGCAAAGTAAGACGGAGCTGTGCCATTAATACAGCAGAACATCAGAACATAAAGGCGGAACCATATCCGCCCTGAGATTTGCAACCAAACAATTGTAATTAGCATAGAAAAACAACAACAAGCGACCAACTCACTTTGTGGAAAACGAACGGTTCCTCATCATACACGGGGTTGATTGCATTGTTCTGAACAACTTTGGTACGAAATTTTCGACGCACAGTGTCAGACGGTAAACCGAACATGTCGACCTCCACGTATGAGCCACACTTCTTGTCACTGATGAACTGACCCGATATTACCTGCAATGACGTCAACAACTAGATGAACTGACCCAGAATCATCCAGAAAATAGACGGATCCAACACAACAGACAGTAGAATCAATCACTGCTAAACGACCTACATAATGATATGAGACAGAATAGATAACACCGCTCAGCATAATTATACCATCTTCTCCTTAATCCGAATTTGCTAGTCGCCAGTGGCATCGGAAGCAATTTGTACGTGATGGGGCCCTTTGGGCTGCCCCCCCACTTTATGTGACAAACCCCATGAGTCCTTGCAAAGGTGGTTCACTTGTAAATTTTACACAATATTAGTAATGTAAGCATAGTATCTGAGAATGAAATTGTCAGTTACATTTTTGGGAATGCAATAACTAATGCAAAAGTAAGGAGGCCAGGCGCCCACTTTGAACGAAGTGGAAGGGCCCCCCCCCCGCAGTTCCGACGCCTATGCTAGTCGCCATCATGCGGGCAGTAAAACTTTGCTTCAACTTCATTGCCGCAGTTCTAAACTAAGTTGCGCTAACACAAGTTGACGTTATAAAATGCACGCGTGTCGAATGACCTTAATACTAAATCATGCATAACTGTCCATGAATTACAGCAAATTTTCATTTTACTTCACTTTCAGTTTCTGTTTTACCAGCTAGTACAGCCGCGACCAGTGTTAAACGGATTGTCTGTTTCTGTTTAACCAGCCTAGTAACACGAGTTAAAGCATGTCTCCGTGTGAACAGATTTTCAACATGCCAACGTGAGTGTATGACGGAATTCAGTACCAGGTTAAACACCACTGCAGGAAATATGGAGAAGTCACTCACAGCCTACCGATTTCAACGAAGATACGACTGATGAAACTGCTAGTGTGGCCTGTAGCAACGTACGGCTGTGAAAGCAGGACAATCAGAAAGAATAAAGAAACACGTCTTGACGCCTTTGAGATGAAAGGACTGAGAAAGATTCTGCGGTTTTCGTGTGCTAGTTAGTTTGTAATTAACAAATTTGACAGAAGGCCACCGGATTTTTGACGGGGGACAATGTAGCACGACAATGACCAGTTGGGAGCAGTGCAGTCGGCTGCAGCAGTCACGTTGTCATGCCATTATTGAGGACTGAATGACCCCTTTCATTGCACATCGTCATTGGTGATTGCATCATCCCATACACTGCAGCAGAGACTCCCAATGCTTTTCAGTGGGCCGGCCAACCTGCAAAACTATACCTTCAAATGAGGGACCTTGACTAAATCTAATTCATGGTTCCTGACACCAACTTGAGTCAGCTCCCAAACGGCATCTCGATCGGTTCAGCCGTTTTTGCATAGCACATCCATGTCACCAATACACAGACAGAGAGACAGACAGACACACAGGATGCGGCCTAAAAATCAACAGCAGCAAAAAGAATAACGTGTCGCCCTAACGGGACGAAACTCTACTGGCCCGCCGTGAAATGTTACAGACGACGACAGACGCCAGAGAGCACCACTAGTCTGGCCCCTACACTATGTGTAGGCGGGCCAGTAATAACACCAAGTGCTACAGCGCAGACAACACAGAACACACGACGCCGTTACTTTGACTTGCACTGTCGCAGCGACAATTCCGTCGACAGTCGACTCAGCGAACGGATCAAACTGACGATCCAGACGCCGCATAAACTCAGGCTTCAGTAAGTAGCCACACCGGCCATTGTATTCAAACCGGCCGAGATTCAGCTGCATTGCAAGATCTACACACACACATGTATAGTAATAATAATAATAACTGATTACTCACTAGCACACGCTACGATCATCTGACAAACTGTCATTGTGAACATGATTGGCAACAGCCCTGAGCATCAGCATTCCTTTAGTCTGCAACTCACTGATAAACGATGGTTGATCTCCAAAACTTCTTGAATAATAATAAATAATAACAATAAAATAGCATTTCTATAGCGCCGTAAAGTCCGAAGATACAGAGGCGCTGGTGGCATCAGGTTAAGACTGTCTGAACAGGTGGGTCTTGAGGTGTCAAATGTCAGATGGTAGTGAGTTCCAGGTGCGCAGGGCTGCTTATTTTAATTTAAACTGTAACTATGGTTCAGTTTAGAATACAGACTTGCAACATGCAGTGCTATGTGAATTTGATTGACTGATTGACCGACTGCTGGACGATGATGCCCCTAGTGATAACTAGTGGAAGCCAGCACTCACAAGAGTGCAATGACCCACGCTAAAAAGCTTTTGTGACTTTTGACTACAAAATAAATGACTTTCTATGACTCAATGTAAAAACATTTGTACGTTAAATAATGTTGCATCAGTTTCCAAAGATCTCACTGGAAACGTTTGACGACCATCAGCAAAGTCACACAAATCTTTGTGTGTACCCAATCAATCAAGGTGCAGACAATAATGGAAGTGCTGCTGACATGTACTACATGTGTCTAAGGCATACAGAACAGCAACATTACCCTACGTTCGTTCAGCCCAGTACATATGAGAACAATGGTAAAATAGTACAGCAACATTTAAACAACCGGCAAATTACAAAATATATAAATAAAAAATGGTTTCAGTTTCTCTACATTGTAAAAGCTGCTCAATCAATCAATCAATCAATTTTTAAAGTGGCCTAAGTGGATAAATCGCTGCAAGGACCACTATAAGGATAGTACAAACACCAACAATATGAACTACATGAGCGCTGCATTAGGTGTTTTTTGAACAGCGCATATTCACAACGTCAGCAGACAACGGCTGATACAACAGTAGTAAAACTGCAGCGAACAATCATGTAAAAACCACTACAATCAACATTTTAACGGAGAGTAAAAACAAGCAACCGGCAGCTGAAACAGCGCCATTAGATCATGCTGATGGTTTAAAACAGCAAATATCAAAATTTTATCTCCAAATTCTAAGCACAAACATCACATTTATATCAGCCAGCAGCCTGTCATAAATGTACAAGTAGCTCAGCTGTCGCTGACAAACCCGTGCGAAGCGCTGCGTCACGCCAAACGGCAAAATTTTAAAACAGTCACGTTTTGACCATAACCACGCCCCTTTTGTTGGTGATATGTCATCCTGTTGCTAGACTTGATATAGCCTACCTGTGTACAAAAATTGACGACTTTAGGTTAAGCCATTCCAGTGATAGGATTGGAACCCAAAAAATTTTTAATGGGTCACGACCTGACCACGCCCCTATCATATACCGCGCTAGCGCATATCGTCGTGCGGTAAAAAAAGGTCAACTAAAACACTAAAACAAGTAACAAGTTAAGTGCTCGCCCAGACCACCCATGTTGTTGCCACGCCACATAGATTTGCATGTGTCATCAACTCACCTAAATCCGTCCGCGGGGGTCTAAGTTTGGCCATTCACATTACTTTGACTATTGGCTTTTAATAACTAACTGCTTATTTGTAGTCCAAAGAGATCATATTTCCCTAAAAAAACGTTTTAAGTTGCTTACCAAGAGTCTGAAAATTTAGGGCAACCATCTGGCAACCAGCATTCCAGAATATCTGCAGCAATGAAAACGAACACAGACGTGCAATGTAATCAATAAATTTCGCATCATCAGCTACGTCAACTAGTGCAGACATTCTTAGTTTTGACATAACAATAACTCAAACAACAGCAACTCATAATTTACCATCGTATAAAATGTCAAATTTAGTGGTCATGCAGTTTTTTTGTTCTGAAGTTAGTAGCAAGTCAAAGCGCTGGTAAGAAATTCATGCATGTCATCACAGGCATTGATTCTACTTCAAAAGTTTTAAAGATATTACTGGCGACGATCTTGTGGAGTTCAGTTTATTGGTGCCATTGCTGCCCAGAAATGTCTCGTTAAACACCATGCCGCATTGAGTGCACCAACGTTAAGTATACATAAACAAGTGCAAATGATTAATACTCTACAGGTAAGCTATTTGTCCACATACAGGCCATTATTATGTATCATGAAATATCAACAGAATATGGTTTGTAGACAATTTATGGAGACCAGGTACTGGGAACACTGCTGAGAATTCTAGCGTCTTCTTCATTATCCAAACACGCTAGACGTAGTCAGCAACGGCATTCAGGCAGTAAAGATTTGCTCCAACAAATCCTCCAGTTCTTTATAATGGATGCAAAACGGTTGTGTGAGCATTTGAATACTCAAAAAAGAAGACAATTTTACGTCCAATATGGACAAAAAAATGACAATATATACATATTATAAACAATATAAACGTGGAGACAATTAACTTGCATTATCAAGACAATAAAATATCCAAAGAAGATAACTACCCTGAAGCAAAGACAGATGATTTATTTATTCAGTAGTCATAAAAGGTAAGAAAAAACGAAACAAGTTGCAACAAGTACGTCAGTGGGGACTGGCTCTATCCACACATGACGACCTACGTCGTCCGCACGCTCAGTGAACTATAAATAGAACGTCGCCCTGACTTCAGTCAGCCTAGGCCTGCAGGCTAGGCTAGGCTCCTTCCAGTTCTATTTACAGTTCAGTGTGCACACTGGCCGATTCGCCGACCGATTTTGGGTTTCTGGGGGAGCAAAGTTCCCCAAAATGTAAGATTCCCTGCCTTTGACGCCGATGAACCACCGTGCAAAATTTGACGCTGCTGGCTTGCGGAGAAATCCGTAAGGGTACAGACAAACAAACAAACAAACACACAAAAACAGTAAACGATATATCCACACCTTGCCTATTGGCATGTGTGGATAACAAGTAATTAACTACAGGAAGCAGGCTGTCTGAGCAATATATCTTCTAGTCGATTACCTGGGGCAGATAATTGCTGGAATCAACTCGTGTTCCCTTTGGATAAACACGACTCAGCTGACGTTTATTGAAACTTTACAAGACGTGATGGAAAAAGTACACTTCAATACAATAACAAATATCAACTGACGCCAAGGTAACAACAGCAGCGACAAGCAAGACTTTCTTTCTTTCTCAAAACTACAAACTGTCGTTGGACAGCACTGAAGAATTTATGGTAGTAAAATAATTTTACTAGCTAAGCATACGTATAGCTGACGACAGTGAAAACATGTTGCACAATAACAGAGAAAACAGAAAAGTTCAAACAGTAACTAAAATGCAACTAAGCCACGAAACGGATTGCATAAATTCTATATACACAGCCAATGCAGCTCAGCTAACTTCAGTATCTTAAGACTCTGGCACTTGGCCTCCTTACTTTTGCATTAGTTATTGCATTATTAGTTATTGCATTCCCTACTACAGATAGACAGTGTGACGCTTTATGTAAGTTGAAATCGTTTCAACTGATATACAGATGTACAAAAAATCACACCCTTTATAAGGCGGTGGCCAACATTTTGCCACCGAGATATGGTCACTGAAACGGGCAGTGGCAAATATTTTGCCACCATTTTGTTACATTTTTAATATCTAGCCTGGGGGTTCCTGGGGGCTTCTGCCTTATAAAGGGGTAAAGGCTGGCAGTAGGAAACGACCTTGAAGGTAACTCAAGGTCATCGGAATTGCCTCCATTTGACAGGCTATATGTCACTTCCTATTAGTGGTCTGTAGTAACAACTTTATCTGACACCGTTTCCGAGATATTACCACATTTACAGTGTACGTGACTGGCGGCCACCTTAAGAAGTCGTTCATTATAGCAAAAATAGTTGAAATTAAAAGTCACGTGCACTCTCCAATTCATGTGTAAACATATCGCAGATAATACACGCTGTATTTCTTGAGGCACATGAGACAAAAAGGTTTCAAAGTTTCAAAGTTTGTTCTTGTGGGTCTAACTTGAGAGCCTGAAACGGCGTCAAGGTAATGTTAGCATAAATCATGCGGACACAGTCCTTATGTTAAATTTCTATGTACTCTAAAATTTTGCACAGCAATAGAATGTTGCACACCTAAAAACCACTAAAGAAATTAGAGAGAATATTAAATGAAAATGCAAACCTCACTTTTATTAAAATGGTGGGCATGTGCATAAAACTGTATAAAGGATACTGGACAAACTCAACTGGGTAAGTCTTCAACAGCAGAGTTGCTTGCGTCTCGACGAACGAAGTGCTCTCATAGCTACGATTTCGTTCTAGACAAGTCACACAGAGACAGACAGGCATATACACAGATCCGCACACACACATACACCCACACATACACACAGGTACACACACATACATGCACATTATCATACAGATGCACACTTGGTCAAGTACACTGACGGTCACACACAAGCAAACATTTAACCAGACAGAAAGAGCTCAACAATGCCATCGTAGTGCTGTCATTAAAATTACACACTAGACAGCAAACATCAACTGTTGATCAAAGAAACTTTTACAGTTTACTGACATAATATTAACTCTTTACTAATAATAATAATAATAATAATCCGATTTGTAAAGCGCCAGAATGTCAAAAGACTTCCGTGGCGCTAGCGGACAGGAACAGTCGTGCGAACTAAACCGAATTGAAAGTCCTACGGAATAGGAATGTCTTGAGTCTAGACCTAAACACGGCGAGAGAGCCACTATCTACAGTGTAACTGTTCAGAGAGTTCCAGACAGCAGGTGCAGTGCAGCGAAAGGCGCGATC
>Ga0209363_1000916_pt1 | contig 12973 bp, 11 predicted proteins | sample WorMetexBAHAMAS3_FD_187385 | JGI IMG/M metagenome (GOLD analysis project Ga0209363, IMG submission 187385) | Marine gutless worms symbiont microbial communities from Max Planck institute for Marine Microbiology, Germany - Inanidrilus exumae... | ecosystem: Host-associated > Annelida > Digestive... | reverse complement strand
ATAACTTATAGAATATTTATACCGTGGGTGCCGCGCGGTCCCTCTATAGCTATAACTGCAAGGTGGAAATTCTGTAGCAGACAACCGGACAACCCCCAAAAGTTGCCCCTGCCCTTGGGGGATCTGGACCCCATCTAATACATCGTTCCGTGTGCACACCCGAGTCTTCATCTAAAACGGCATGTCGATCGGTTCGGCCGTTTTTGCACAACGCACAGTAGAGTGTCCCATTACTTTACAATGGGCCGCTACGTTTTCCCACCAAAATTGCCCCTTCCCCTGGGGATCGGGTCCCCGTCTAACACACGGTACATAAGGCACAATCCGAGTCATTAAGCCAAACGGCATCTCGATCGATTCAGCCGTTTTTGTATGGGTCCCAAATGCTATGCTGTATACAATGCATTGTCAGTGGGGAAGAAAATCCCCCAAATAGCCCCCTTCCCCTTGGGATTGCATTACTCCGCCCGGAAGAGGACCGAGCCACGGCGATAGGCAACATGCGCAAAAATGGTAAAGATCGCGCGTGTGGTTCGGGAGACATGCTCGCGGACAGACAGACAGACAAACAGACACACACGGACGTGCTCATTACAATACTTCGCCACCGTTCCTGCGTGCGAAGTAAAAAAAACTCGATGGACCCTATCTGCCCTAACTAATGCAGATTGTTTGAGTGAAAATGCGATTTCCATGTTTGCGTATTTTGCAAGGTACTGTAAAAGCACTAGTTAGATAAGGTGGAAAAACAAACCGGTTGGTGGTTGATCTGTTCGTGCAGTAATCCATATACAAATGCGCTTGCGCACGAAAATGGACACCCTGTCGAAATAAAATATTTTCGAAAGCATTTGATGCTAAAACAAATCGGTTCAGCAACTAGGCTTATAACAAAATTAATGCTTTCTGAATTAAATTCCACAATGTTTTACTTAATGTCAGTCGTTTACCACAGTAACAGTTATAACTCTACTTTGCTACATGTGTGCATGCCATTAAAAGGACTCCGACGTTTCTAGCTGTAACTTTGACATGCAATGTCTGATTTAATTATTTTTGGAATATTAAATGTTGCATATAAACTATGGAATCAAAATAAGTTTGTTTTCCCACCTTACCAAACTGATGTATTTACAGTACCTAGCAAAACAGCTAAACAAACATGGAAGTCGCATTTCACTCAAACGCTGCATTAGACTCATTAGTTGGGGCAGTTAGGATCAGCATGGTTATTGGAAATGATACCATGTTTGCAAAGAATTGCCTATTTTTCCTACTCCCGCTGCATTTTGGCGCTGCCGTTGGGGATGACCCATTGGAATTTGATAGTGTTTTGGCGTTAGAAAATACGATACGATACGGTGTATTTATGTCTGCCAAAAACTACCACGATGACCAGCTTAATCAGCTTAATCTAGCGCACGGCACAGAAACGAAAAATAACGGAAAACTAAAAACAACAAGAGTCTCCGCTGCCGCTGAGAAAACCACGCGACGCAGTGGCTCAGCGCGTGCTAAATATTCCGTATCGCATCATATGGTAACCAAACCATTTCTTCTACTTAGCATAGCTGCTGAATACAGATCTCGGCGGTGGGTGTGATCAACAGTTGTCCGACGACCATTAGAAGTTTATGACGCTCACCGGCGAAATAAGTTGACAGCGCCTGGGAGGCTGAGAGCCTGAGACGATCAGCCGTACCAGAGATATGATTGGTGCCCACCAAAATTTAAATGGTTTATGTGACCTAACCACGCCCCTTTTAGTGGGCTAGCACTTGCTACCGTCCACATACCTACCAAATCTAAAGTCTATATCTCCACTCACGACGAAAATTATGAAAGGCAATACAAAATGTCGAAAATGGGGTGGTTTGGGGTAGTTAGGGTCACTCAAGACAGCACCAATCGATAAAGCACACACGACTTCCTATTAGCGTTCCATAGTAACTATATCACTATCTTGCACCGTTTCTGATATATAGCGAGATATTGGTCGAAAATCGCCGCCTTAATCTGCCTCACCTCTATTTGGCGCCCCCTTGGGGGTGATCCCGTTGGAATTTCGCCTAGATTTTTGGCGCCAGAAACCCCTCTGCTATTGTAGCGCGTTGTTTGTGTTATCCTATGTTTTGACTTTGTAGAACTCCGACTTATGACCGTCAGACGGACGGACGGACGGACAGTCACGGACGGACCGGCGTCGCGCGGTAAAACCGAATCAGACGAAAGGGTTCGTACATTAGTGCGTCAAGGCAAAAACTAGAGCGCCTTTGCTACAAAGTACATTGATTGTTTGATGATCGGTTCAGTTATTTTAACAAGAAGCTCAGCTACCGCAGATTGACCGAGCGACGCGCTATGTTAGTATATTCGTGCTATGTTTTACGAGCCATGGGAGTTAGGTTCCAAACAGCAAAAGTGATCGTCAAGGTCACTGAAGGGCACTGGCAATGGTGCCATTCGATAGACCACATACGATTTCCTATCGCAACTATGTCTCTATCTTCCAACGTTTCTAACTATCTCAAACCACCTCATTTTGCACATTTTCTATCGCCTTTCATATCTTCGTTGCGGGTGGAGATAGAGACTTCGAATTTGCTAGATGAGTTGATTGCTTATTTCCCAAAATTTATAGAGGTCAGGTGACTCTGAACGCATCCCTTTTGGGAGTAATATATCATGCATGCACTGTTACTCTTCTGTGTCTATCAGCATACGAAATTTGACGTGTCTAGCTTCACCAGTGACAAAGATATGATTCGGGGCATTATAAAAAAACTAGTCACGTGACTCTAACCACGGCCCTTTAGGGGTGGTTTAGTCACCGTAGGCTAGGATTTGATACAGTCTACCTGCATGCAAAATCTGACGATTCTAGCTTTAGCCGTTCAAGATATATCAGTGGGGGCTTCAAAATTTAAAGGGGGTCACGTGACCCTGACCACGCCACTTTTAAGGGTTATTTGTCAACCTTATGCTGGGACTTGACATAGCCCATACACATGCATGCAAATTTGACTTCTCTAGCATTAGCGTTCCGGAGACATGGTTGGTGCCCACCAAAATTTAAATGGTTTATGTGACCTGACCAGGCCGGCCCCTTTCAGGGATAGTTTGCCATCCATGGCCATCCACTGGCTATGATATCGCTATCTCTACTCACTAGGAAGATACGAAAGGCGATACAAAATGGCAAAAATTGGGTGGTTTGCGGTAGTTAGGGTCACTCAAGGTCACTAAAAACAGCACCATTCGATAGAGCGCTTACGAGTTCCTATCAGTGTTCCGTAGTAACTATGTCTCTGTCTTGCACCGTTTCTGAGATATAGCGAGATGTTGATCGAAAATCGCCAATTTGAACCTACTCCGCCTCTATTCGGCGCCAGCGTAGTGGTGACCCCGTTGAAATTTCGCCGAGTGTTTTGGCCTCACGTACATGTATGGCCTATCGTATGGCGTTGTTTGCGTCATCCTATGTTTGGCGGCCGTTTTGGTACAGTGCCGGCTTTGACGGACTGACGGACAGACAGACGGACTGACGAACGAACTGGCACACGACGACAGCATATACCGCGCCAACATAGGGTCGCGCGGTAAAAAGTGATGTTTAACATAGCTTGCGTTAAATTTTCTCATTACACAGGAATACATGTACGTGGACCAGTACAGCTACAGGCGTGAGCGTGAGTGTATGTCATTATTCATTATTTGTATTTGTCTTGTAGATTTTGCACACGGCAGCGATTGGCTTGGGACTGCTGTCTCTACTGCCCTATCTGCTGATGTTACAACAAAATCACCGCTTTGTGCGACAAGCCGTCATTGCAGTAGGTGCGAATACGAGGTTATATCTTGGGATCAATACAAGATAACGACATTGTCACAATGAAAAACTAAAATCCCGTCCACACCAGCAACCATGTCGAAGCAACATTGTCGAATGCTACAAAGTCGAATGTTGCTTCGACAAAGTCGAACGTTGCTTCGAAGATGTTGCCGTTTTGCAAGGAAATTTTGTTCGACATTGTTGCCCACGGTAACAATGTCGAAGCAACATTCGACTTTGTCGAAAGAACCGTTCGACTTGTAGCATTCGACTGCAGTGTTGCTTCGACACTGTTGCTGGTGTGGACGAAGTTTAAGAGAAAATCATGCATGGCCAAACCAATGACGCCGGCCCAGTGCCCACACTTCGCCCGGGAATCGATCGTGCAATTAATCGCGCATCGCTCGCCCTTGACGCAGAGACGTATCGGAGAGCTCGGTTTTCATCTCGCCTGCTATTTTCATGGAAAGCACTGCTTTATTGCCGTTTCTTGCAAAGTTATGCAGCAATTGACCGTCGCTCTTCCACACTAGGATGACAATCGCATGCAGATAATCGTTATAAACAGTAATATAGTTTATATTGTTTAACGTGATTCAAAGTGACACATTTGGCAGCAATATGGGCAAAAAATCTCAAACTTATCAAACCCCAAGCTTTGCGTTGCATCATGGCTGCCTGAAAACCGACCTGGTTCGACAAAACCTGGCCTACTATTATGGGGATCTGATAGGACCGGTCCCCTCCAAATTTTGAGTTGGAGAAGACCGTTAAGCTACTTGTCCCCTCCGACATTTAGCAGTTACGAATTGAAAAAAACACTGTAGAACATTAGCGTATGTGTTACTGTTGTACTCGTATAGCCTACTACTGCATATACTATGATAAAATTAATTCACGTATCACGAAATCAATGTATTTGCACATAATCTGCAACCGGTTATTTGATGAAAATTAGACACGTTCTAACAGCCTTAGCAAGTATTAAAATCTTGTTCGGCCAGGGCTCTTCCCCGGACGAGATAAGCGACCTTTGGACGCTGCCACCTCTCTAGTCGAATTTCTTACCACATCGACGCCTACAGCACCACGGTTTTCGGCGTCTCGGTCCCCTCCAATTGTTGGACGGTGGTTGTGCCCGTTCCTGTAGTGCCTATAACACGCCCGGTCCGACCCGATCAACTGACCGTCAAATTGGCGTGTTAACTTCAAACTGTCGATGGCCCCATAGCGATATCGTGTCGACCATCGAGTCGCTTATGTCTTGTTGTTGTCGTAGTTTCTACTGGGTCATTTTTACCTGTTATCAGTCACCATCTGCAGGGTGAGGGCGTTGCCATGTCTAAGAAGTAGAATGGACAATAGGCGAAGTTGGGTAAGAGATGTGTGTTGGGACCGGGAGGTGTCTCCGTCCGCATTATGTGCATGTGGAGTACTGGGAACGAAAATTGTAGTCAGTTCCAGGACGTCAACAAACAGTCACTTTGGAATCAATATAAGGAAGCGGCAATCTTCATGCCTGACCTCTCTCCCCCTCTTACCCCTTTAAATTCCCTGTCAAACTCCAGTCCAATTCCCGGCGACGCACCTGGCCACGGGTATCGTCACGATACGATACGAGATAGTATATTTACGTGCGCTTAAAAGCTGAAGGAAGGGCGAGCTTAATCTAGCGCACGGCACCAAAAAAACGGAAAATAATGCTGAAGAAACTAAAAACAAAACGGGGTAGTTCGAACGAAACGGTTCGGGTGATAGACCGCGAAAGCAATCCGGGGTGTGAAGTGAAACTACAGTCTACGGTGGGGAATTTGTGAAACATGTAGATTTTAAGCCGGGAGTGAAAGAGTGAGGACGTTTTGGCGGAGCAGATCTTGGTGAATCAAAAAAGTGATAGATGCAGGAATATAGGTTAGTCAGGAATAGAAAAAACTGGTCACATAAGTTTCGTTTTCACTGGAGAGCGTGTCAGTGACGCGGAATTGCGGACGACGATGTTTGCAGCCGGCAACATTCTGCTGTTTCTGCTGCGGATACTCTTCGAGTCGCTGTGCTATCGATTTCGCGAGGAGAAATACGCGCACTGAGGTCGTCGTCGACCGCTTACGACCGACAGGTGTGGACGCGTCGCGGAGGCACGACGGACGTTGCCAGCTGACGCCAGTCACTTAGCGCTCGACTTGTCGTCCTGCACGCTCTGACGATGATGACGACGATGATGCCGTTCGTTGTTGGTCGCACCCAGTGAACCGATGGCGAGCGTGGACGATCGCGACGCCATCCTAGTGTCGACCTACGTTACGTAGAAAACTCGCAGAACTATTGCCCGGACGATTTTGTCGCCGTGGTAACCAAAGTTACCAGACGGTCGTACCGTCGTTCGTAATTTACGGACACGTTAACGTAGGTTGTAAATTATGCCGTTTGACCGATGAACAGTTGTGTTGTGCGGGCGTTGTCAATATACGACTCTATCACTGCTGCAGCTTCACACGTAGCGTATTATATAGGCCTTCACGTTCATCGAATTACAGCGTTAACATCAGTTTTACGTATCAAAATTGAAATCTATGATAAGCTTTCTACGTCGCTCATTGATTTTGCAGAAAGCAGTCAAAATTAGAAGGATATGCATTGCATCGAGACTCAGAGCCACGCTGAGCCCAAACGGCGTGAATTTGTAAGTTTTCGCGATACCGCACCGATATTGATAAACACCAGCGTTTTACCAGTTTTGACGCAAATAATATTACGATCAGGCATATTGGCTTTCGGAACACAATTTTAATTATACGGTATATACAATGTAATGTATAAGCTTATAACATTTTTTGCTGTGACCTTGACCTCTGACCTTTCTACTCCAAAACTAGAAAGCGTGGCACTTTATAAGCCATTGCGTCAAGTCTCGTGTTAATGAATCGACAGTACTTTCCTCTTTACCCGACACTCGACGTTTAGCTGTTTTTCGGCGGATTTTGTTTACGGTGTAGGCCTTTATTGCACTTCTTTGATGCGCTGTTCTCTGTAGCTCACCCACCCATGTACCACACTTATCTGAAGTCATCACTTTTGCTAAAGCTTTCGGTCGAATCCATTTGAGATAATCGACTACTATCGTTGCTGCTGAACAAAGCATACGGACCACGTATGTCGGTCCTCCGAAATTTGCGCTGGCCGCGTCGAATGCTGCCCCTGGTAAGTATGCCGACGGGACATACAGACAAACAGACAGACGGACGTCAGACCGTTACATTACGCTTTCCGCTAGACGCGGCCAGCGTAATAAGCTAGAGATGCAGCGACATGCAGTTGGAAACTCGCTCCCGCAAACTCCCAAACTTCTTTCGATTCAGTTATTGACGTCAAGTGTTCTGGTCTTATTCACTATTTAATTACATATTTTATGATATTTGCATTTTCATATCGTTTCATGAGCAGATTCATAAAAGTGCCATAACGCAGACCGGTTGATTACGTATGACATGCATTACAATAGAATTTCTCATTCATTCATTCACAGTCGTCGTTATCACATTGCTCTCCAAGTACAGACAACGTTAACTCTGAATAGTGCCGTACACTGAGTCGGCTATCTGTGAGCTTTGCAACCCACTTTAAAGATTTCCTATCGTATCGTAAAGATTACGTGCAGTTGATCCTTTGCATATATCGCGGTGTAAACCTACCTAGCCTAATTCACACGACACGTTGGACATGTGTCTATTATCGTAAACAGGGCAATGCTACTGTCAAACTTTGCATACCAGGCTTTGCATGCGCATGGTCAGCTCGGCCTACATTCAATACTCCGACTGCGGAGATGTGTAGTGTAGTCGATGACGTCACTACGGCGCGGCGCGGCGCTGCCATTGACGCTTGCACGTATAGCCGATTATTCTTAGCAGCGGGCTGCTGCTGCTGCTGCTGCAGCCGCGTTGGCGCTCGTTGGTGCGGCAGTATGGCAATGTCCCGTGGCTAGCGACCGACATCAGTCGCTGCTGCGGAGAGCAGCGGACCCCGCCGGACGCTGTTCAGTCCTGAGCCGGGATGGGTCGCGGACCGTATAGTCGTTAGGGGGGCCGTGTTTATCTGTTTGTGCGGGCGGTCTAGAACGCCACGTGCCCCGACAGCCGCTGATTCGATTGTTGTGGCTACCGCTCGAGTCGCCTGGTCCGTCTGCGCCGTGACCTGCGAGAGCGTTAGCGGAAGTAAGCGACCGTCGCCAGTCCGCCGGACTGTCGCCGCCGGCGGTGACGAAGACTGCGTCGCTTCGCTGCAGGTGCGTGTTTTCACTCGGCGACGAAATAAGCGGCGTTGTCGAGCGTATTGCTTGTTAGGAACACTAGTCGCACTCGTCTGTATCTCGACCCACAGCCGAACCCTCATGCCAGCGTTCACACACACAATGGACACGAACAGCTTGCGACTCGTTTGATCATTCGTCATATACGAGGACACAGTGACAGCTCAGGGGTTCGGTGAATCAGGGGCTACAACCACCAAGGGTCCCAAGACCAAAGTGACGCACACCAAAACAAATTTTGCCAACCAACAAAACGCACTGAACGAAAAATGTGTAAACTGTTCTATTGTGTTTGTAATGCTTTTTTGGTGTTAATTTTGAAAGTTGTACTTGCAGCCTTTACGCGTGTGTCTCAAGTACTTGATCGTCGAACCCATAAGTCTACTGGATTATACCGCTAGCGGGCCTCGGCGTGGCGTACCTGGGGCCCAATTTTACTGCTGAAATGGACACCCTCATAGCCTTGCACGCCATTGTAAGGAGTTTATAACACATGCGACAACGGCCACTGGCCATCTGCAAGAAACATAACTTCAGTACAGAAGGGTGACAACCTTGTCACCTCAAGACCAGGGTCTCTGGTCTCGGAAACGGTGCAAGATAGAGACGTAGTTGCAACGGAAGAACAAGGCAATCGTAGATATCAGACTTCGCCCACGGTGTGCAATCGCACCCTTAACTATCAGTAATTTCGAAATAGTTAATCAAAATGACGCCCTTTAATATTCGGAAATTGAATTCTGTCCGACTTTACGGTAAATAAGTAAATTTAATCCAAATCGGTCTTTCGTAGCTAAATTCATACAGCTATACGGTCCATACAATGCATTGCCAGTGGGGAAGAAAACCTCCTAGATTGCCCTTTCTCTGGGGATTTCGTCACCCCGCCGGTGGAGGACCGAGCCACGGTCATAGGCAACATGCGCAAAGAATGGTAAAGATTGCGCATGTGGTTCGGGAGATAGTCTGCCGGACCGACAGACAGACAGACACACTGACACACACAGACGTACTCATCACAATACTTAGCTACCGCTCCCGTGGGCGAAGTAATAATAGGAAATCGTAGGCCCTATATGGCCTATCGAATGGCACTATTACCAGTGACCTTGAATGTTTTTGAATTTTTTTGAAGGTCACTTTTGCTGTGTGAAACCTTTGTAACCTTGGGATAGCATGTGCTGTCTATGTTTATTTACCTATTGCAAGTCTTTTCACGTGTGATTTCGTACTGTTGTGCAGCAGTTGACAATATTTCAACTGGCATACGCCCTTCATACGGTCCTGTGTACTAGCTGAGCTTCTTGTTTAGTATAAGATCTTGATATCAAGACTGACTCTGAGCCAAAAAGGTGCCAAATAATTTACACGATAGTGTAATCTTTAAGAAATTCCTGTAGACTATACAGTACCCGAAATCTTTGACGCTGCTAGCACGTAACGAAATGCTACACTACATTTTGCCTGTACTGTTATATGTTTGATGTGTTTGCGTCATGCAGATGGAAACTGTGACCAGCAGTCCGCAAACACTCGATGCAACCAGTCTTTCGTCTTTTGGTACTGATGTCTTTCTTGACCTCGACGGCAGTCGAGAAGCGCTGCATTTCTGGAACGGTTTCATCGCTGGTAGTGTTGCCGGTAATCCGAATGGAATGACTTTTTTGTAGCTGCATTTAGATAAAACATAATGCGATATTTTGTGTATAAAATCAGAATAGAAAAGTCGTATTTTAGTAAACGATACGACTTTAAACGAAAATGCTACAAAGTTCATCTGCAGGAGTTGTTATTAGGTTTCAGTAAATTAAATTCATTTTCGTAGTTAATGAAAGATAATAAATTTAACTTTTTGTCATGTTGTCATGTGCGCTATACAGGCAGCGCCGGAGTTCTCGTGGGGCACCCTCTCGATACGATCAAGGTATGTCGTAATGATCATAGTACAGTGTTTATTCACGAAGTGCCGATTAAGCATTTATTTCTTCGCCCCCGGTATGGGTGCAAAGTATTGTGATCAGTGTGTATGTCTGTCTGTCTGTTTATCTGTCTGTCTGTTTGTCTCTCCGCTCGCAAATTTCAAAAACCATAGTCCAAACATCACCATTTTTATTGTACGTGTTACATGTGCTCGGTTCTGTTCTGATGACGTTATGTAGGCCTACGTACTTCCGATTTTGTGATTGATGATGTTTTTCGCATAGCAGAGTGAATGGGTAGAATCAGAGACGACGCCAATTTTTCGTCGAGTTCACCAGTTAGCGGCATCGGGGGCGAAGTCTGCCATCTCCGACTGCATCTTGTTAGAAACTGTCTTGTATAAAGACTTAATTTTACAGACTGTACAAGATACCGCAAATAGAAACCAAATGTGTGCAAATCGGTCAACTCTGCAGGCAGTGCTAGATTTATTTAAATTTTTATTTTTAAAAAAATGCAGAACTTGTTTAGTGTCTGTCTGACAGGTTCAGGAAATCATTGTGACAGGCTCAAAAATCTTATGATTTTATTTTTTTTAAACTAAAAACGAGATTGTGAATATATGTAGCGTAATATAGTGCGGTTACTCATTCATCGGAAGGCATTACTAAGTTCGCGTTTTCAGGTACGACAGCAAACGTCCGGCATTCAACCGTCTCGAGCGCGCATATTGGTGATTGCAACGAGAGCCATCGCCAGGGAAGGTGCACGTATTTGTTTCGTGTCGTAAGCGTTTGTAAGCTAGAGTCGCAATTAAAGAACAAGAGCAGAATATGTTTTACGGGAACGGTTGTAAATGCAGTTTTGGCCTAGATATTAGCTTCTTAGACGTTTGAAAACGGTTGTATAGGCATCTAAGACGTATAACAATCTTATCCACACCTTGTGGGGGGTCATAGCCCGACCCTGGGTTTGTGTCTTTCCATTTTGTCAAGTCCTAAAGCATATCACTATCGTTTATCTCATACACCACTGCCGAGCATGCTTAATGGCCGAAACGGACACAGACGCACTTTTGACCCGCATATTGGCTTCTTAGACGGGTAAAAACGGTTGTATAGGCATCTAAGACGTATATCAATCATACCCACCCCTTTTCCCATCTTCTAACCCTCTCCAAACTTATATTTGTTAACATTTTAAATTCAGAAATGACCCCCACAAGGTGTGGATAAGATTGTTATACGTCTTAGATGCCTATACAACCGTTTTCAAACGTCTAAGAAGCTAATATCTAGGCCAAAACTGCATTTACAACCGTTCCCGTAAAACGCTTTCTACTAACAAGTAAGTAAGTGGACGAAAGAAATCAACGCATATAGCAAGAATCAAGATTTTGTTAGCGAACCTGAACTCACGTTTACGTTCGCTATATGCTATCGCCCGTCCGCATGTCTGTCTGTCGTCTGTAACGTACGTGCACCATACTCAGCCGGTTGAAATTTTCAGCAATTTTTTCGCCATTTGGTACCTTGGCCATCTTTCGACATTCACTGCAAATTTTAAGAAGATCGTCCCAGGGGAACCTCTCCGTCAGGGGTTTAAACGCAAGAGGCGTAGCCAAATATAACGATTTTTGACATTTCGAAGGCTATATCTTGCAAACGGTGCAAGATAGCAGGTAAGTTAGAATTAATCACTGATAGGAAGTCGTATATGAGCGTTCGATTGGTATCAAAATCGGTGACCTTGAATAACCTTGAACGTGGAAATGGCCCTTATTTTGCGTTATTTTACCGAATTTGGTACTTTCCGGGGCGCATTGCATAAAAGTGTTTGAAAAAGCCATAACTATTGACAATTACGATTACTATGTCTAGTAGTAAACGTCTGCAGAGGGACCGCGCGGCGCCTACGGTATGAATATTCTATAACTATCCAAGGTGGAAATTTTGTAGCAGATTCATAAATTCAAGACTTAATGCGCAGTACTTGCCCAGCTATCGTCTAATTTGTTAAGCAAAGTAAGTTCTCTTATTTGGTATTTTGAAGTACGTGTGCGATATCGTCGAAAAAGTGATGACGTTCGCTATCTTATCTCCTGATGAGCTGAGTAACTTGTTTTGTTGCAAGTTGTCGCCTTCCGTGCAATGTATTCGTAAACTTATATTTGGCTATTGTCTTACTGCAGTAGGCCCTATAGACAAAATTATACATACATACATACATACATACATACATACATATTTATTTAAGCACAACAGAGCAATGCAGTTTATATAATCACTAACTAGTAAAAAAGAAGTATCTTTTTTACTAGTTAAGTCTGCCGCTAAGGCGAACGTAGGATTAAAATCATTTACACGTCGCCATAGACAAATATAAATGTAAAAACTGCAGTTTATACACACTGTTAACGGTGACGGATCGAAAACCGCAAAAATCATAAAAAAAGGTAATGTTAACCACACTAACATAGCCTGAATGTCAATGTTAGTGTGATTAACATTGCCTTTGTATGATTTTTGCTGTTTTCGATCCGTCGCCGTTAACAGTGTGTATAAACTGCAGTTTTTTACATTTATATTTGCTGTTTTATTACCAGTTTTGAGTAGGCTATTAATAATGTCCGTTAATACTACTTTTTCGATTTTTCAAGATGGCGGCCGTCCGCCATCTAAGATTTTTTAAAGTTCGAAATATCAGCTGCTGGTCTGGCGTGCTATTCACTATTATGTGCGTACATACGCAAAAATTTCTGTCATACGCAAGTTCTGCGATTTTTCGTACGTGCTATTCACTATCAGTTCGTAAAAATTGTCTTACGTACGTGCAGCCCACGATGATCGTATTCTATTTATAGAATGCCTACTTCAATGGACGATTGGGCGTGCTCGTTAAGTAGCGTGTTTGGT
>Ga0209363_1000915_pt1 | contig 12979 bp, 11 predicted proteins | sample WorMetexBAHAMAS3_FD_187385 | JGI IMG/M metagenome (GOLD analysis project Ga0209363, IMG submission 187385) | Marine gutless worms symbiont microbial communities from Max Planck institute for Marine Microbiology, Germany - Inanidrilus exumae... | ecosystem: Host-associated > Annelida > Digestive... | reverse complement strand
TATTGATACATTCTAAAAATAATCTGCTGTCCACAGAAGAATTATCACTGCAATTATTACTCCAATCTATTCCCTTGTAATTAAAATCGCCCATTAAAAATTGACATGGCTAATCTTTCCCTGGAAAGATTAAATGCAGTTTTGATTGAGACATTGATAGGAGCTGTAGTTTCACCTTTATATATCTTGTAGGCAGTGTCTTTGGCCAGCTTGTCTGCTTCAATGCCAGCATGTCCTGGGATATTAATGAGTTTGATGTGAATACCTGAGGAAACCAGCACATGACAGGATGCCTTTAGCTTTTTGAAGAGATGTGGTGGTATACAGACATCTGTGTTGTCAATTGCTTCAATTGCTGAAAGTGAGTCACACAGTATGTATGCAGTGGCATTGCATACATCAACTGAGAGTTTTCTGATGTAGTCGATAGCCATGTCAATTCCGAGAATGATGCCGTCGATTTCACACTCGTCGATACAAACCATTCTACCAACAGCACAAGTTTGGTGACTTAGTCCATGGGCTACTAGGGGTCCACATGCACCCCCGCCACAGCTTGACTTCTTTGGTATGTCGTTATGTATTTAGGTCTACCACATCAGAAAAATGATGTTAACATGGAATAAAGTGGTACGCTATATGCGTTTGAGCCGAATTTGTACTGTGACCCAATGAATGAAAGGACTCAAAAATTAGAGTTAGGGGCGAATATAATTGTTCAAAAACACATTTATAATTTTGATATCTGAACAAATTAGGTATCATTGGAAAGGTCTTTAAGTCTTCTAACATTTGGGATTAAGAAAATGTCGATTACGCCAATGGCTAGCCAATTATGGGTCAAAAGGTCACGTGTACTCTGACAAAGTGAAAATTCAGCACCTTCCAGATTTAAACTGCTGCCATGGCCAAACCACTTGCAGATTTTTGACCAAACTTTCAGATATTTTAAGGCATGTATCACTTTAGTTTTCGACTGCAAAAATTCCAGAAGGATCACAGTTTTGGAGATTAACCCCTTTGCCCCTTTGATGCAATTCACCATTTTTGCTCTTTTAGCCAAATATTGTGCTTAACGGACTCTGTCGTATAGCAACCGGTGTTTGCTCATGCACATTTTGCTTCTTGCCTATAGATAGGTTGACAGTGACGTAATTTTGACATTTTTATCCATGCTACTAGCTGTTCTGGCCGCCATGTTGTAGGGCAAGCAAATGTAAACATTTTGCAGCATTTATAGTCCGATCGCCGATCTGGTGCTATAGCGGCGGCTAGGACTAAGCTTTTTTCAAAAGACCAATTTAATTTTATTTAAACAAGGTGTCATCCTAACAGGGCGTAACTGTACTGGTGCAACAGGCAGACCTGACACTGCTATATCAAGGTGCCTGCAGTGGTCACTGTTTATAGAGGACACCGCTGAACCCTCTTTTTTTCCTGCCCGGGATTATCTCCCTGTTCGTGATGTGTGTAGGAATTATTAGAAATAATTATTTGGTAGGCATACATGCCTGGGCCGAGTCGAACCCAGACCACTGAGCACATCATGCTCTACTACACATGGCGGCCAAGTGTGTTAACCACTCGGCCACAAAGGCAGGTAAATGTGTGTAAGAATTAATTGAAATAATTCTTTGACATATGGACGCAGCCGGGCTGAGGCTTGAACCCTGGCCACTGAGCATGCCATGCATTACTGTACATGGCGCCCCGAGTGCTTAGACCACTGGGCCACATGGGCAGGTCTAACATAGAGCTGATATGATATATATAAAATTATTCGTGGATTACCATATATGACACTGCTGTTGCACTGAGCTTGGTGAGTTAAGCTTGTCATACTAGAGGTAGTATGTATAAAATGCAAAAATGTAGTTAACTATGACATTGTAAGTATTTTTCACTGAAAGGATTGTTAATTTGTGGAATTTCTTACTATCTGGCTTTTACCGCCACTGCGGACAGCGATGAACTCAGGAGACCGTCCGTGAGCTTGCTGCTCAGGCAGCTGCCACTCATCGTCCCCTCACTCCGCCGTGGCTGCTGTGACGACTGCGGTTACTGTTCACCTTGATCAACCAATGGCGTGGCTGCGATGTGACAGAGCGATTTTGTAGCATAGATTCTGTTATGCATACATATGTGGGCAAAGAGGCCAATGACTGTGTGTGCCCACAGTACTACCTGTATGATATGATAAGCTGATACTTATTTTGCCATCACACGGAAGGTGAAAGGTTGGCCTACAGTTTTACATTGGCCATGGAATTTTTAAGCCCAGCTGCGGTATTTACCTTTTTTTCTGCGGAATTTCCATGTTTCTATGCAATTTGAAACAAATACAGTGATGACGTCATTGCGTTCTGGCGAAAAGTTGCATTTGATAGTTTCAGAACTCACTGTTCTGTTATTATAATCAGTCAGCTGTTATGTTATTTTTATTTATCTTTCAATCTTATTCTTATTATGTCGCGTAATTAAAATAAGCTGTTAATATCAGAACAGCAGACAGGTCAATTACTCATGAATGGGAAGTTCACGATGAGCTGATATTTGTTGTTACCTTTTGTTTTTAATTAATTTATTGTATTGGTTTTAACGTGTACTGGCATCGAATAGCCTACTCTGTGCTGATGGTGCCGTTAAGAATCTACTCACACACGATGAGCTGCAGGATTTTGACAATTTTCATGTGGAAAGCTGTGGAATTTTGCAAACTGACTTAAGGAACATGACAGAATTTACCACATGAAACTGTGGACTTCAGCTGTAACCATCTGGATAAGCTACAGATCCACATAATTGGCCCTCTGCAGACCTATCTGCTCTTCTCAGAAGAGAACATTTTATGCAATGGCCTTAAGCTTTTTGACGTAGTGTAGACATACAAGATAATGAATTATTTTGCGTCGTTAAGGATCTGTTATCAACCACCAAAGATTATTTAGGTCGCTTGACAACATGTGTGGAAGTTATAGCAAGCAATAATTGGTATATTTTTAACACGGTGTAGAAGTGATTGGTTGCAATGATAGTGATGTACGTCCTTGTGACTTGATGTTAATGTTTCAGAAACAACAATGCCAGGCAGAGACAAGGATGAACTTCGCCATTGTGTGGAGCTGTTAACAGAATTGTTAGAAAATGAAGGCAGTAAGTAAGTTTGTCTGTGTGTAAAACTTTGTGAAATTTACCGTATGTCTTTATGAGTATGGCTGAGCAGACCTGTCAGTTACATATTACACTGCGGACTCTTTCGGTTTCTCGAGTGTTTTGACGCAGTTGGTTTATTGACGGACCTGTAAAACGTGCACCATTTGCACTTAGTGAGGATGATGTCAGTGGCCGAGCATGGATGTCATGAGATGAAGAGCGAGTACTGCGAGGACGTTGAGTGGAGATGAGGTTATGAAGGTACGGAGGTTGGATAGTTGTGAGAACTTTGTAGGTAAGTGAGAGGAGCTTGTATTTGATGCATTCAGTGATTATGAGCCAGTGGATAGAGCGTAGGATAGGAGTGATATGACAGGACTTAGTAGCTTTAACGAGAGTATGAGCAAGAGAGTTCTGGATCTGCTAGAGACAAGTTATTTGAGACTTAGGGAGCTTGTACTAAAGAAAATTGCAGCAATCAAGTTTGGAGTTAACAGTATAGGTGGCAGTGGTAGAGTTGATGAGGAAACGTGGTAAGGTTGGATTCTGCAAAGTTGATGCATATGATAATAGCAGGCTTTGGAGAGAGGATCACATGGACTCTGATGCAGTGAACACGACCGTGACGTTGAGGGCTGCAGCGAAGATTGCCAATGCTTTTGAATGGCCCGGACAACCTCCAAAAATTGCCCTTTCCCTTGGGGGATCTGCACCTCATGTAATAAATGGTTCCTGCTGCCAACCCAAGTTCTCGTCTAAAACGGCATGTCAAGCTGTTTGGCCGGTTTTGCACAGCACACCGTAGAGTGTCCCATTACTTTACAATGTGCCGATGCATTTTCCCCCAAAATTGCCCCTTTTCCTTAGGGGATTGGGTCCCCCAGCTAACACAAGGTACCTAGAGCCCACCGAGTCACCCAAATGGCTTCTGGTTCAGCCGTTTTCGTATGGGTCCCAAATGCTATGCTGTACAATGCTTTGTCAGTGGGGAAGAAACTCCCAAAATTGCCCATTCCCGTGAGATTGCGTTACCCTGCTGGAGTAGGACCGAGCCATGGCAATGGGCAACATGCGCAAAACATTGGTAACGATTGTGAATGTGGTGCAGTAGACATGTACACGTACAGACAGACAGACACACACACAGACGCGCTCATTGCAATACTTTGCCACTGCTGTCACAGGCAAAGTAATAAAGATTTGCCTCTGCGTTAAAAATGACAATTAATAGGATTATTATATTGCATTAAAAACAAGAAACTCGGCTAGTGCAGACGCGGACGACTTGACATGCCATGTCATTTGAAATCTTGTCAACTGCTGCACAGCTGTACGGAAAAGTTCAATATGACAAGTCGTACTCTACGCAAACAAGCCTGCAGTCACAGACAGAAACTTTGCCTCCAGTCCCGCCATCTGGTGAACTCGACTTCTGACTGGTGCCGCCACCTGGCAAACTCGACGAAGCATAACATCATGCTTGATTATGGCCCATTGGCCCCATTATGTGAAAAGATGACTTCATCCACAAAACCAGAAGTACATAATGTATTGTTCTGTTGTCAGAGGAGGACTGAGCCACTTACAGAAACTTTGATGAAATTTGGATGCATGGTTTTTAGCTATACAAGCTGACAGACATACATTCAGACACGCTGAATGCAATACCGTGAAGGTCACTCAAGGTCATCTGAATTGCCGCTATTTGATACGCTGTATATCACTTCCTATTAGTGATCTGTAGTAACAACGTCTTTATCTCGCACCTTTTACGAGATATTACCACATTAACAGCGTATGTGACTGGCTATGACCTTGAGAAGTCCTTGAGTTTAGTTTCAATAAGACATTGAAATTACAAGCCACATGTAGCTTGTGATTCATTTGTAAACATATTGTAGTTAATATATGGCAAGGTATGGGAGTTAAAAAGGTTTTAGACAGCACAACTGACCTTCTATTGATGTTGGTGTCATTCGATAGGCAAATGTGATTTTCTTTTAGTCTTCTGTTGCAACTGTATCTATATCTTGCACTGTTCTGAGATGTTAATAGTTATTTCCAAAAATTTAAAGCGGTTACTTGACCCTCAATACATACATCCCATTCGGGGGTAAATTTTAGTAGTTAGTTAGAAACGTACAGATTAACGTGGCATGAGCAAAAGTGCTTCTAGGACAACGGTACACAAACTAATCTATAATGTAATCTACCGTGCGTTCACTGTTACTGATCACTATCAGTCTACACACCAAATTAGAAGTGCTCTTCCAAGGATATGACTGGGGCCCAAGATTTAAAACGGTCACGAGACCCTGACCACGCCCCTTTCAAGGGTTTCATCTGTAGGCATGGCCTTGTTATGGTCGTCGTATGCAGTGCATTTGAAGTCGCTATCTCCACTCAGGGTTAGGATGATTTGCTGTGTTGCTGGCAGAGTCGACGGCGTCTGCTGCAAAGTCACGACAGCAAGTTCGTGGAAGGAAAATCGTCATTACAACTGGTCGACATGATGTCGGCAGCAGGCCTGCTCGTAGTAGACGTGCTGCTAGTCGAACTAGCGGCCTGTCCCGACGAGCACACAGACAGCGGCAAGTGGCTGACAGCAACGCGCATCTTGATGATGATGATGATGATGATGAGTGGGAAGTTGATGCTGCGGTGAGAGTCTGTCAACAAAGCACAGCTGAGAGACTGACGTCATCACTAGCTCACCGTCCGTTGGACCACGACGTCACTCTGCAAGAAGGTTGTTTGCTGTTTTTGTCATGATTTCGTCTTTCTAATGATGCTGTCGATGATGCACAGGGATGTAGTCCTCGAGACCGCGGTCTCGGTCTTGAGGGCACCCGAGGCCAGTTCTATGTGGTCTTAGTCTTGGTCTTGGTAGACATGTACTGTGTACTTTGAGTTGAGTAGTGGCAAACTGAGAGAATCTTTAGCCATGGTGGCATCTTTATGCGTCACCACCGGGCACGCATGGTGGCATCTTCATGCGTCCCCACAGGGCACGCATGGTGGCATCGTCATGCGTCCCCACAGGGCACGCATGACTGATGATGTATTGTGTGACTTGGTGTTTGTGAAATGCAATGCTGCTCTGTTGACTCATTGGCGTCAGTTGACTCATTCAATCACTGAGATAGTTCATTGAGTAGTTTTGCCATGAACAGAAGATGATGGCAATAGTTTGTAGAGTAGTTTATGACATACACATGACGAGGACAGTGATGATGAAAGTTTATTAAATAGTTTTGACATAAACATTGTGATAATGATGATGATGATATTTTGTTGAGTTGTTTTTGACTTAAACATGATGTTGATGATAATGATGATGACAGTCGATGTTCACCAGAAGTGCGAGCATTTTGGTCTTGGTCTTGGTCTTGGTCTTGAGAGCTAAGGTCTTGTTCTTGGACTTGATCTTGCCACTGCTGGTCTTGACCACATCCCTGGTAATGTGTACGGTCATGAGACTGCCGATGTGGTTTGGCATTTCACTGACCTGTCACTGAGCTGTCACAAGACTCTGCGTGCTCTGTATTTGTTATGAGCTGCAGACTGTTGAGCCATCACGTGAGCTACGTGTGATGAACTTGTAGTTCTATTCTGTTGTCAGTTCACTGTTGAAGCTGACATTGCGTTGACTGTGGTGTTGAGTGTCACGGTGCCACGACATGTTATTGGAACGCTGCACGTTTTCTTGACAGCATTTGCTATAGCGTCGGCTGTTGGCTGTCTGTTGGGCTGTCATCTCAAGTTAGGGTACGACGTACGTGGTCCACTGTGCGTGAATCATTGCTGATGGCTGAGAAGTACCAACAGATAAGAAAGAATAAAAGGTGTTACCATCTCTCAGCAACGTCAGCCAAGTGATTCCACAGCTTTCTGTGTAATTAACCGACAACCAGAAGTCATATACACAAGCTCTCACACGAATAATCACATAATAATACAGTACAGTTTGCCACTGTTCCATCTCGAAGTAGACGCCTGCATGTCTGCTGAGTTATCTCACAAATTTGCAGCTGACAACTGACCACGTAACTCATTCCACTTGTCATGCCTTGCCTGTGCAGAAGCTGAAGTATACTTCTCATATTGGCCATGCGGACTCTTAATTTACTGTCCTGTTGGCCGTATATACACGATGTCATCGGTTCACATAGAGTCACTGCTGTTATTATTAATTAATATTCAATAAATTAATAGTTATTTATTGTCGATACTGCTGTAATGTTGAGTTGACTGCGGTGTGTTCTTCAGCCCATGTCGTGCCGTTCAATCAGCGTCTCCTATCATCGACGCCGACAAGGACGAGGAAGCTGGTGGAGCGGCAAGGAGTGTTGATGCTCGACGGCTCAACGGATACTCAGGTACTCAACTCGACTGACACGGCCGCAGCAGTCCGGCCGTCCAGTCCACGTGGTCCATGTCTGTGTCGAGGTGATGTCCAGTTTGCTGCCGCCCCTCATCACAGTTCTTCCTCGTCGTCGATGGCTCACAGCAGTGACGTCGACGTGGCCGCCAGTCAGACTGTGCCACAGACACGAGGAGCCAGTCTTCCATGCTACACCAGAGTCAGCTCATTGTTCACCAGCCAGCCTGGCATCTACACAGCCGGTGGACTTGCATGTCGTCGATGTAGGACTTCACCAGAACCTGCCACTCACCTCGACTGCCAGTCTGCTGCTGCTGCTGCTGCTGCCATGGCAACGAGTCGTGTCCATGCTGGTCTGTATGATGCAGTTCCCACATCAAGTGCATGTACTGCTACATCGACTACACTGCGTCATTTACCTCGGCCAGTGGGAACGTCACGTGATCCAGTGGGAACGTCACGTGGTCCATTAGGAACGTCACGTGATCCAGTTGGAACGTCCCGTGATCCAGTGGGAACGTCGCACATTCCAGTCTTGTCGACTGTGTCCTGTGGTTGTCCTCAGTCGACGACCATCACCAGTAGTGCAGTCACTGCCGGTCTGTCACGTCCACCGGTGACTGTCACCTCGAGTTCCTCACAAGACACCATCGTCATCCACTTGGAAAGGTCACCGCGAAGGTCAGCACCACGAGACGAGTTGAACGTGGTGCGAGGAGCTGCAGCGAGTGAGAGCCGGTTGCCTAGGAGACGTCGACGAGGAGGTGATCGGTCGTCATCGCGGAGATGTGACAGAGGCAATGAGATGGGTGATGTCGACAGACTCAAGTCACTGCTGACACAGTTGAAGGTCATCGTCACTGCGAACCACGACCCTGAAGTCACTCGGCTGTTGACTGAACTCTGTGAGGCGGCCGGCATGTCATCCTCAGAGACGCAAGTGAAAGCCGTTGTCAGTGACAGTTCACCAGCGGCTGACCAGCTTCAGAGTGAAGTTACACAGCTCAGCAGGTTACGTGCGTCATCTGGCTATGTATTTGTTTTGCTACAAGTTGCTATGATTTGATGCTCATTGGTCAATAGACTGATGGCTACACAGTGTCAGTGTGCCGTTAGGACACCTGTCACTCAGTGTGCCGTTAGGACACCTGTCACTTAGTGTGCCGTTAGGACACCAGTCACTCAGTGTGCCGTTACGACACCTGTCACTCAGCTTTGTTGCAGCGAGTCAGTCAGAATGATTGATGATTTACGTCTGTGATGAATGGACCGTGTGTAGGAGGCTGCAGTCGGCGCAGCAGCAGCTGCGTGAGAAAGATGAACTGGTCAGTGCGATGTGTAAGCCTGAATCTAGTCAATGTGAGTGCTACAGGTGATTCAAACACTAACAACCATCGCATACGAGCCTTTCAGTGACCACTGTGTCACATCAGCACCTTCAAATAACGGAAGCACCATGCTGCTGACTTTTATTTGCCTTGAATGTACTCAAGGAAGAATCATGGAAATACTCTATGGGCCAAAAGAACGGCCTTCACGCATTTGGCTATAACTCCGCCGAATGTGAACCGATTTGGATGAAATTTGGAACATTGTGAGCTAAATGTGGGCTGGCCCTGGCAGACTTTGGACGCAATCCGCATAGTAGTGACAGATTAAGAGGGTGCCGAAATTTTTTTTGTCTGGTAAATAATGCACAATTTCACCGATTTCCGTCGGAAAACTTTTATGACATTTGAACACAACAACGTCACTCAGTGTCGCCATGTACACTTTTGGAACAGAATTCTGAAAATTTTACCATAAGGGGTCGTTTTTTCCGAAGAACGCAACAATTGCTCCAAACAAATTCCAGGTGTTGCGACTTCAGGCCGTCGTAATTCCGCAATGATTACAAATGCCGAAAACTCACAGCCAAATGGTGCGTTTCCATTTTTACCATTAGAACCAATTCAACTCTTCCCTGGGCTGAACACTGCACACAAGTAAAAATTTTTGGCAATGTTTAGCGGTTGTTCTGATACAAATTTTACGATACGGCATAACGTGCATACATAGCGTGGCCTGATTACGTCGTCAGGTCATGGCCAGGGCATCCATCGTCAGGTCATGGCCAGGGCATCCATCGTCAGGTCATGGCCAGGGCATCCATCGTCAGGTCATGGCCAGGGCATCCAATACAATGACACGAAACTTGGTCAATGTGCAGCTATAGGATTTTTTGCTACAAGTTACCGATTTAGCGAGAAATTAATTCTTTTGCTTGGTGTTGGACATAATTTAATTTCACATTATTAAACGACATAATCCTAACTAACTATTTTGGTGTTACACGCAGAATGCACTGAAACAGGAACCATGAAATAGGATGATTAATGGGAAGAATATTACAGCTTTATTTACTGCAGTATACCAGTTGCATAGTTAGCTGTACGGTACAGCAAGAGATCTATCAGTACCGCAAGGATCTCTGGTTTGATTCCCACAGTTGGCGCTGAATTTTTAGTCTCTATTTTTTATTTCTAATAAATAATTTACATGAATCATATTCAAATTAAATAAAATGAGCATAAATAAAATAAGACAAACATAGTTAATTCTCTGAAACGTCCGATGTCCGACATAGGCTAAACCACGCACGATGCTGCAGACGCCTCGCTACTGACATGGAAGAAAAGCAGACTGAATTGGAAAGTGAAAGTAAGAAAAACGGCAGATAACGCTGGCATCACTCTGTCGCAGGGACGTGACACTAAATATCGTCGAATGTAAGAACTAAACAGCTTGTGCGTCAGTAAAAAAGTAAACAGTTGTGTCACCTGTTAGGTACTCTGGTGGGAAACGCTCTGTTTGAGCCTATATTGTAGTGTGTCTCCACATACACTGCAACACGTCCAGTCTTACAGCTGAATATAGTTGCTGATTGCTGAAGTTGATCCGATCTGTCGAGTCGACTGCTCCAATAAATACTTATTGTAGCCGTAGACAATAACAGAAATTGGCTTCTTCACTTTGCGCTCTGCTTATTGTTACCGACCGAGTAGTGTGTGGTCTGTCTGTCAGTCAGTCTGTCACCTAGTGAGCCCGGCAAAAAACGCTGAAGCGATCGAGATGCCGTTTGCGTCGAGGACTCGGGTGAGCCCAGGGAAACACCTGTTGCTTATAGCGGACTGCTTTGGGCGAATACTGTATTGTGTTCATTTAGCACAATACAGCCCTCCAGTTTATAGTCCGTCGTCATGTACGTTCATCACAAAAAACAGAGATAAGCAGTGATTGATTAGTGTTGTCAATTGACGTAGCATTCCCACTTGCAGTTGTATATTGCTCGTTAAATTAATGCTTTGTGACCTTCACCTTTGACGTTTTGCATTCAACATAGCACCCTCCTCTTACAGTGACCACTTCCATTGTTGAGTTAGAGGCTTGTTTAGGACAGGTAGATAGACAGACAAGTAGACAGGCAGACAAGTAGACAGACAGACTGACTGGTAAACAGACAGACATAGACATAGAGTGAGTCCGTCATTGTGGTGGTAGATTGCGTGGCGTGTGTTGACTAGATAAGTAGACAGACAGACAGACAGACATTGGGTCACTTTATCTTTCGCTAAAACCAGCGTCTAAAACCTTAGTCTAGTCTAAGACCAAAAGTACGGTTTAAGACCTAATTAATGCAAAACGTGAAGTGACACTAAACTTTAGTCTAAGACCAAAGTCTAAAACCAAACTTACCGCTTAAACCAACGGTTTAAGATCAAAGTTTGGTTTTAAACCGAATTTAATCTGAGCAATGCGGTCTCAAACCAAACCGTCCTAATGCATTTAGATAGGCAATTATCACTAATCCCTTAGAGTTAAGGCTTTGGTCTAAAACCAAATCACTTTATCTTTCACTTAATCTGAACTCGGTCTAAAACCAGGTTTTAGCTGTTTAGATTAAGCTTTGGTTTTAGAGTAGACTAAGGTTTTAGCGAAAGATAAAGTGACCCATTGAGTGAGTCCGTCATGGTGGTGGTAGATTGCCGTGGTGTGTGTTGACTAGATAAGACAGACAGACAGACATTGAGTGAGTCCATCATGGCGGTGGTAGATTGCCGTGGCGTGTGTTGATTTGCAGTGGATCACGTGACGATGTTGACTCGACACCTGGAAAAGCAGCTGGAAGAGTCACGTGCGGAGGTGGAAAGACTGCGGTGTCGTGTGGAGTTGTTATTGGATGAGTCGCAGAGAGCTGCTCGTGATAACGCCGCTCTCAATCACAGTCTGTCTCGTCAGGTTGTACATCTTCTACTTCAGCAGCACATCCCTGATACAGTGCAAGCCAGTCCGAGCACACGTTACAGCCACATGCATTCGTTTTACAACGGCGCTTTTAACACCTAAATTGTGTTGAATGCGCAGTTAAACTCCAACCAACCAACCAACCATCCGTTTACTCTTGGTGCTCTAGCCAACTGTTTTTCACTGCAACACTTGAGTCTATGGAGGAGCAACCTGTCCACCAAATCAAAGGCTGACTTTAGGTTCATATAAGGACCCAGAATGGCTGTCCACACTGTATCCACCTCTGAATGAGTGTTCAATGTCCAGACATGAAGTTTAGTAAGTCTCATCTCCAACATCTCGGCGTCAGTGTGTGACGTCCGAGTAGCAGTGAACACGTTCCTGGGATCCTGGGACGTAGTAGATACGGACACAGAGCAGTGAACACGTTCCTGGGACGTAGTAGATACGGACACAGAGCAGTGAACACGTTCCTGGGACGGAGTAGATACGGACATAGATCAGTGAAGACTGTGGTAACTAAACACAAGTTTTACTTACCACATTACCCGTTTATATAATGACTGACTTTTCTGTGAACACCTGTACTGACGTTTGTGATGTTAATCGTGTGAAAAGTGTCATTATCGGCCCGTGCTTGTGACTGTGGCTGTTGTTAGAAGTGTTGAAGACTGCTGTACAGTGCTTGCTGTTGTTGTACAGTGCAGGACAAGACATCGTCAAAGGTTGTCAGTTATCATTGCTGTACTTTGCAAGTGATGTAGTGACGGGTTGTAGAACGAGGAGCGAATGCGAGAGCTCGGAGACCGTGACAAGATGTTGGATGAGCTGCGGAGGCAGGTGGACATGAGTGGTGAGGAGAAGGAGGACTGTGAGCGGACACTGGCGTCAGTGAAGAGACGTGTTGACAGCTTGACAGTGCAGCTAGAGCAGAAGCACGTGGAACTCGATCAAGCACGCAGCCTCGTCAGGTTCTCTTCTTTACTGTGACTAATGAACAGAGTACCAGCCTCGTCAGGTTCTCTTCTTTACTGTGACCAGAGTACCAGCCTCGTCAGGTTCTCATCTTTACTGTGACCAGAGTACCAGCCTCGTCAGGTTCTCATCTTTACTGTGACTAATGAACAGAGTACCAGCCTCGTCAGGTTCTCTTCT
>Ga0209363_1000914_pt1 | contig 12980 bp, 7 predicted proteins | sample WorMetexBAHAMAS3_FD_187385 | JGI IMG/M metagenome (GOLD analysis project Ga0209363, IMG submission 187385) | Marine gutless worms symbiont microbial communities from Max Planck institute for Marine Microbiology, Germany - Inanidrilus exumae... | ecosystem: Host-associated > Annelida > Digestive... | reverse complement strand
GTACAATAAATATAAAATTGGACCACTGTCTTTTAACAGAGTCTACAACATCAGAATCCTCATCACTGCAGTTAATATGTGGATGGGAATACAATGCACCAAAATTGCAACTGAAGAAAAATTTCAAGTGAATAACTTCACAACAGTAGCGTAACATTTAAACTCTCACATATGCTCATTTCGCCCTCGGTTGCTGGCCAATGCCCAGGAAAACATACCACTCCAGAGTCCATCAAATTACAATAGAGACTCACACAGACAGGTCATCAGGGTACATCAAGAAATCAGCTGTTAAAATATTCGTGTGTGTATCTGTGTGTTTAACAATTACAATGGCTAACAAGATTTGGTATACTAAGGAAGAATTGACAGTAACACATAAGATCTAGCTAGGTATTTTTTCAAAATTAACCATTATAAGTAAAGCCGCAAAAGACACAATGAAATATAATGATCATGTCCATTTTCACCTGGTTAGCCAGTGGTCTCTTAAAGACCTCTAAAAGACACATTTTCAAAACGCTGTAGCAATTTGTGAGGCCATGCGAATGGTTTGTGATGCCAAACCAACAAAGTTGAGGACGTCACGAAGTTTGAATAAGAAGGCTAACGCCGAGCGTGTTTTCGGCAGATTCTAACTTTGTTGTCATTTTCACAAGTATTTGAGAGCAGTTTCGAAACCACAGTTTAAGAGGTGACGAATGCATCATACCAGAACAACATCAATGCAGACATTTTCACTGTTAACCATTTGAATGGGGAAATTATGGATCAGCTTGTTGCCGATTGATTGATTGACTGAGTTAAGGTTTTACGTCCCACCCGACACAAAATAGGTCATTTTGGATATGTTCTGCCCAGCCAATCTCCTGGCTCAGTAATAAAAAACAAAAACAAACACAACAAAGCAAACACGCATCCATAACAAAATATACTACAACATAAATTTAACACAAAAAAAATAAAGCCACGCTTGGTCGCCTCCTATGACCTCTGACCTGGAAACAAAACAGGTCTATTCTGGAAGGAGTAGAAAGATAAGTCCGGAAATAAATGAGTATGGAAGGAAATAAACTTGTAAGAAATAAAGCAGAAGGAAAGAAGAAAGAAAGGAAGTGAAGATGCAAAGCTTGCTGCCGAACCTAAGTTGGTACTCAATAGCCTGTAAATGCACTGGCCAGAAGGAAGTAACATTATTTATGTTATATGTTTTTGCTCCTTTCAGAATTTAAGCAATATGTAATCGTTTACTATTTATGTATATAGTTAATGGCAGAACGTTTATGTTCAAATGTGCATCCGTGGTGAGTTGAAATCCACATTCCACATTTAGGCGAGCTCCATCACATCCCTAAATATAGTTAAGGCACTGAAGGCAAAAACATAAGGCATTCGATTCTGTATCAACAACGCTAAACGAAAACAGATTGCTGTATGCGGACAGAAACCTGCGAACACAGCCTCCGATGCAACTCAGTAAACAGCACCGCATCTTTCGACCGATGAAGTCGTACCACTACAATGTCACCATACCGTACAAGTCATCAATGCTTGAAAGCTATTTCAGCTAGTGTCTGCATCAGTCATAAGTGTTAACATCTAAGAAATGAAAATTTCTAAAGGCAAAATGAGCTGCCTGTGCAACATTACAAAATTTGTAAGTAGGATCAATTGTCATAAGGTAGCATAGGTCTTCTATACCACTACTCAGCCTTACACATAGTAACACCAATTTCTTCCAAAAATTAATAATATGAAACCAAGTAAGAATTCACAAAAAGCGATCTATACACATAGAAAATGCCCACTTCCAGACTACTGCATATAATAGTAGCTCACATTTCTTTTTGACCTTCTCTGCTACTTCTAACTCATCGATACCACCGGGAGCGTGCAGATTACTGAAAAACACAACACAAGTATATGTAAACCATTATAATAACTTTATTATTGAATCCAATTTTAATATAATGCATGTAGTGGCAATATTCAAACTTCCATTATCGGACTGAGGTCCATTAACAAGAATTTTCTCTTACATGACAATCAAGAACTATTAACAGCAATAATAATGGTTTATTTGATTTGGCAGCAACAGTTGGATTAGTCACAAAAAGTACAGACATACATATAGATATAAGAACTAGAAGTTAAAGTATGGACATAAAAGGAACATTTTTCTACAACATACTCAACAGTCAGTACATCAACTTACCCTCCAAGACTAATAACAGCATTTCTGAAATGAGGCTCAACAGACTCTGTAGAACAGACAATCAACAATAAGCTTGTTAACTCAGCAGTAAGTAATAAAAACAAGCCAACTGGCTTGCTGCGTGCTGCATATCTGGCAGCATAGAGGCCTTCATAATAGCAACAGCAGAGACAGTAACTAAGTGGAATTCTGCATCCTTTTAGAACCTCTAAGTTAAACTCTAAGGACACTAGCACAACAGGTTTCCTGTTGATGTTAAAGCCACATTATGTGGTGGAAGTTTTGAGAATGTCAGCTGACAGATGTGGGAGAAAAAGCATTAAACAAGGTGTCGCCCTAATGGGATCCCCGTAAAATACGACATAGTCGTTGAAAACTGAGCCAAGAATTAAAGTGGAAAACAATAAGTTTTCTTCCAGATTACACACATACAAAATGGCCAGTCGTAAAAGAGACAGATATAACACAGAGCCAAGAATTTCAGTACCCTTTATGCTGGAATTGGAATATAAAAGCAAAATCATTTTTAAAAACTATTAGTGATTAAAGAAATATGTTCTTGGCTGCCTCCTGGGTTGAAGGGACGGAACGTTTGCATCCAGCAACTGCTCATATATAGTTGTAACAGCTCACTGGCTGAACGACCACTTTGGTGTCCACAACATGTGCTTGGCAGCCATAGCTCAATTGCTCAACTTCATTTGACATAAGGAGCGGTTTCCAACCAAATAAAATCCACGCAACCCACGTAATACAGGTGCTTGCAGAAAATTTAACGCAACAAACATAACGTACGTAATGCAGGCAACGCAACGTTTAATGCGATCAATTCAACAATGTGCAGGTGCATTTGCTGGCTACAGCCACAGTTTTCTGAGAGATCACTGCTACCATTGCTTGCATAAATTTTTGAAAATTTTTCTAAGTGCTTGCGTTGGCCGTATTTCGGTACTTGCGTTGACCGGTTTTCATATCATTGTGTAGATGAACTGACAATGAGGCTTATGAGCTGAGGTCATCTGCGGACGATGGCTGGTCATGTGCCAGTCACCAGAACGTGTTGTGGCCGGCACCAACAATAACAGATGCCCAAATGTCAGTGTGTCGGCACTGACACTTGGACAGTTGCAAGGCTATATTCAGAGTGGCCAATCTGGATCTGGATCAGTAAGTAGCAACGTCCTTCGAAGGATAATACGCTACTGGCACACTGATGCCTGACGATGGTCTAAATGTTAGTGTGGCCCACACTAAAAATAACACCATAACCCTAAGCCTGTTCCGCAAGCGGCATTCCGGACGTTCGCACGTTCGGCATTCGGCACTCGGGGCTCAGGGCCGTACACAAAAAGTTCATACCAACCGTCACTCAATCCGGTGACACTAATGCACAGCTGTTTGAGAATATGCACCACTAAAGCATCGTTTTTGGAGATATTTGGCCGTAGTTGTGCTGTCGCCATTGATACAGCCGCAACTGGAGACCGTAATCGAGCTATGTAAACAACAACTCTAAACAACAGCCATTTTGTTTTCCGCGGCGCTCTCTGTAATGAATATGTAACAAGGTGTCGCTCTAAGACCGATGACACACCTGCATTTTTTTCGCGCGATTTTTTCGCGCAACTTTGTCGCGCGACAAAGTTGCAGTATGCAACTGTGCACGTTGCACACTGCAACTTTGTCGCATAAACAAAATCGACCAATCAGCGTTCACATAGTTGCATAGAATAGAGCGCTGCTTTATTCGGGAAAAAGTTGCATGACTGTTAATAAATTGTGCAACATGCCATGTCACACTTGCGATTTTGTCGCGCGATAAAGTTGCGCGGCACAATCGCGCGATAAAATTGCAGGTGTTACATCGGTCAATCGGTCTAACGGGGCATGACGGTAATTGCCCCTCCGTGCAGTATTGGTTGCCCGACTGTTCACGTGCCCAGCGGCCAGCAGCGTTACAGCCGCCGACAGACGACGCCAACAGACGACAGATGCCAGCGAGCAAAACAAAACTGGCCCATTAGGCGGGCCAGTAATAATGCACCTGAGCTGGAGCCTGGATCAACTCAACCCAACTCAACTCAAAGTGTACGGCGGACGCAGACCTGTGTAAACACCTCTATGTCCGTATCGAAATATCAGCAAATTATATATAAACTATTGTGTAAGCATTTTATGAGCAAATCTAGTACCAATTCCGGTCAGGTCGGCCATAAAATCATATTTAACATCTTGCTATTGTGCAACCAAAACATTACTTATCCGGACGTGCTTTGACACTGTCAACGTCAACTAGGCCTACTGGATTTGGTTATCTACGGTAACTATGGTTATCTTATAACCATGACCGTAACCAACAAGATCTAACCAACGTCTTCATCCCACATGCCAGAGTCAAACATTACGCGAGTTTATCTTTCGCTTAAGCATACGGTTTAAACTCAAGTTTTACATTAGACCCGATTTACCCAAAAGCCTGCTTAATGTCTGTTTTAATTTAACGAAATTAAAACCAAAAAAGGTTAAAATCGAGCTAAGCCGAATTTAAAGCTGGGCTTTTAGATCTTGATCAAGAAGTTCAGCTATCGCAGAGGAACCGCACGACGCTCAAAGTCACTTGAATTTATTGTTAATTGCTGCACAGATGTACGACAAAATCACCTTTGGAAAGATTTGCAGCGGTGAATGACCTTGAAAGTCACTTAAGATCATTCGAATTGACTGTATACGTGACTGCATGTAACCTCGAGAAGTCCTTCAGTTTCGAAAAATAAAAATTACAAGCCAAGTGTACCTTAATTCCGATTCACATGTAAACAAAATCGTACATAACTACATTTAGGCCATGCATGCTAGTATGTTTCCCGACTCCCGAGATATGTCAGTTAGAAAAGTTTCAAAGGTTTCAAACAGCAAAAGTGACCTTTAAGGTCACTCAAGGTCATTCGTATCGACGCTATTCGATGGGCCACATAATGATTTCTTATTTTAGTCTTCGATTGCAACTATATGTCTATACTTTTTACCGTTTTCGATAGCCTATATAAGTTAGGCGTATATCCCAAAATCTAAAGCAGTTACATCACGTACTGACGTGACACTGTGACAGTAGTGCAAATGTTATGTTATTTCTTGTTTTGTGTATGACGTCATGTTTTCAGATAATGGAGAGAATGGGCCAGAATCAAAGACGACGAATATGTTTCGTCGAGTTCGCCAGGTGGCGGCACAAGTCGGTAGAACGTTAGACCACGCTGTTTGTTGCAGTTCGCCAGATGCCGCGGTACCGGGGGCTAAGTCTGCCGTATCCGACTTCATCTTGTTTTGTAGAGCATCCACACATCCAGTATCGAGACGACGACAATGCACGTGCACTGAGCAGTCAGCCGCGCGAATGTGCCGCGTTGCAAGCCAGCACCACAGAGGCACGAACTTGTGTTCCCCTCTTAGAAGAAATTGACAACACCGACACGTCACGTGAAATCCTGCTCACTCAGTCATTCAGAATGATAGGCATGTTGAGCCCAGATAAGCACAGCACGTCCATCGTCGTAAGTGACAACGGGTAAAGGTGTACATTTTTATAGTGCTTAAGAATGAAACTCATATCTAAAGCACTCAGGATGGCACGTGTTAAACGGAACACAGTTTTACCTGCCACCCATACATTTATCCACGAATCGTATGCGTCATCCTGCCTTTCATTACTTCCAGCCGCAGAGCATCACCGCACTTTGGCCAGTACTTATTTCCCGTCCCACATGGGATAGGAGGCTGAGTTGGCCTGGGTGTCTGGTTACATACCGAAGTGGTATGCCGGCCCAAAAGATGGTATACCAACAGACCGATAGGCTAGTGCGGTGGCCGGGGATCGAACTCACGACCAGTGCGTCGCAAGTCCGACGCCTTAACCGCTAGACTGCTGAGCCACAATCAACTAATTAGTTCGACCACCGAAAGTTTATCACACCGATCGACCATCTTTGTGTACAACTCGTAGGCCTTGACGTAGAGGGTCGCGCTGTTCGTCTGTGACAGCTTACACTTGTGGAGGATACTCGAATTTCCTTAAAATAAAATGTGGAAAAAGCCGAGGGAGCCTCTGTGTCAAAAAGCAGCTCGATCCTTTCAACCATTTCGACGAAACACCGACTTGTGACGGACAGACACTGGGCCATAATAACGCGCTATGCATATGCGTATGCGTCGCGCGGTAAAAGGTGCACTGTAAACAGTAGAGAATGCACTGCAGACATGCACCGGCGAGCACTGACCAACAGAGTAGGCGACAATCTGGCCGGTTAGCGCACTGTCGTTTGGTCTGCGTGATAGTCAGTATCTTTCACTACAAGACACTAGAGGGACACGCCACATCCGAATAAGCACTTTAACCGATGGCAACATCGCTATCAAACGTCATAAGAAGTTAAAAAGAGGACAAGAAAGAACTAGAAAAACTGTCCTTGATCGAGGATCGAGATCAGACCGACCGCGTTACTGCGTTAAACCACGCCAATAGGCGCTGGACATTGATCTTTGACCTTGACTTTCACTCCCAGGCGAGTATGGTCATAACCCAATGGCCCACTCACACATACACACACACGCACAAACTCAAAGTTCAAAGGTCAATGGGTTCAAAAGATAGAATGGAAACAATAGGATAGAAAGACGGGCGGACAGACGGACGCTATAGCGATTGCTTTACCTTCCGGCTAACGCGGTCGGTAATTACGCGAGAAAGTCGGCACATCCCTCTCAATTCTATTTCTAGTCGTTTATATACAGTTTATCGTTGTCACTATCAGCCGATGCTTCGACGTCACTGTGAGACAGGTGCCCGCGTTGCTAGGCAACGACAACGCGGTCTGGCCGACTTTCGCAGCGTACGCAGATCCAAGACGACGACGAACACCAGCACACACGACATCACCACAATGCTCACGAACCCGATCACTCGGGAACGTGCGGCTTCCGTTATCTCGAAGACCACTTGATGCGCCGACTTTCCTGTACAGACATAACCGAACATTTCAGTGCTATTCTGCACGTACTTTAGGCAGAGACTTTTCACTTTTTCTCTGGGTACAAGTCTCTCCTCCCCTCTTCCTCATTTCTTTTTACTCATCTCCTTCCACGAAATTCTACATATAATGCCAAATTATTTTCTCGCTCGCTACGTTCGTTCGATTAGGCTCTCATCATTTTCTTCTGGCATCCCCCTTTGTTGAATCCTATATACGCCACTGGTCTAGGGCGAAACGCTGTATGCTCCCCTGACGGGGTTCGGGGCGAAGCTCTTGTTGAAAACACATATTGTGTGTTTTCACCCTAAAAGAAACGTGTTAAACTTATTGCTTAGGCTAGTTCTTCTGGTGTGACGTACATACTGAACCCATTGCTCTGAGTGCAATTATACAGTACTCATACTCGAAAAGTCTGCGACAGTGGTCCTGTTTCATATATGCATGGTTCGTGTGCCGAGTTACACAAAAACAGGCCACTGGCCACTATGAGTCAACAAGTGACCAAAGTAATTTGGCAAAAGGCCGCATCGCCCTCGTCCGCCGCGTGCGCTAGGCAGGAACATTCGCCAGCTGCAGCAGGCGAACAACGCGCAATGCACTCATGCATAGGTACGCACGTTACAACGCACCGGAACATGTCCTCTCAAAAGTGCCCTTTTCCGCGGGGGACCTGGATCCCCATTTACTATTTGGTTCCTTGGGCTCACCAGAGTCTTCCCGCCAAACGGCACTTCGATCGGTTCAGCCGTTTTTGCACAGCTCGCGACGCCTCTGTGCCCAACACACACAGACATACAGACACACAGACCACGCTACGTGCGACATTTGTAGCAATAGGCCGCATCTAGGCCTATGCACTGCGTGCCGGCGATGCGGCGTGTGGGACGCCACTGTTTTTTTGCACGTAACTTCGGCGATTTTCCGACCGAGTTTCAAAATTATTTCACAGTAAGTGCTTATTATAGTCACAAATAAAATTCTACCATCGACCACACTTTGACCGTGTAGCTACACGCTACACTACCTTGTGCACGATATTCCGTGACAGCAACAACAAATAACAAATTAATATTTTTTGCTTGTTGTATACATAGATTAATACATATATTAATTGCGCCGGAAATTAGCCAAAGGGCGAGTAAAATTGGATCTGGGATAAACGATCATTTGTTACGCTGGCCGCGTTTAGCGGAAGGCGTAATGTAACGGTCTGGCGTCCGTCCGTCTGTCTGTCCCGTCGGCATACTCACCGTGACTCACCAGAGGGCAGAATGCGACGTGGCCAGCGTACATTTCGGCCCGACAATAAGGAGGACCGACATACTTTACTTGCAGGCCCTATCTGGAACTGGCCGCGGTATCGTGAAAGTCTACTTACGAACACAGGCGGGAATGGTTGGCTGCCACCTGCCGTGCTGACCACACTCGGCCACGGTGGTGGTGATCTGCTGGTGACCGTCCCACGTGTGTGTGTCGGGACATGAGACCGACACGACGGCACCAACGCGCTTGTCCGTCGAGTTCACGAGTTGAGTCAGCAGCGGACCGCATCTTATCGCTACGGCAATCCAACGAAACCAGATTAATTAACACACTACTACGACGTTCACGAACGGAGTTTATAATAGCACGAATAGCAACAACAAACTTAACTGTCGCAGGGACACAGCGCACCATGAGCTTCTGTAAGTAAGTAAGTAAGTAAGTAAGTTGCCTTTTATTGAATGCGTGTCAATCGCACGCATAACATAAGCAGATATACATATTTAACACATTTAAAGACATAAAAGCGAGAATTAAAATATGAAAAACAGAGTATAAGACGACAAAAATACTGACTAAATGTATTAAACGAGACGCTTGTATAGACAAGAAGCTCAGCTACCGCAGACGGACCGCGCGACGCGCTGTTAGTAAATGTTTCACGAGGTATGGAACCTAGAAAAGTTTCAAACAGCAAATGTGACCTTCAAGGTCATTCAAGGCATTGGCAATGGTGCCATTCGACATGCCACATACGACTTCCTATTAGATTTACACCAATTACAAAGAAAAAAAAATGCGGTACGAAATATGAAAAATGTGATGGTTTGGGGTAGTTGGGGTCACTCAAGGTTAGTGGAATTAGCAATAGAGCACATACGAGTTCCTATTAGCGTTCCATAGTACGTATGTCCCTATCTTGCACCGTTTTTAAGATATAGCAAGATATTTGTCGAAAAAAGCGCCGACTGTAACCTACCCCACCTCTATTTGGCGCCCCCGTTGGAATTTCGCCGAGATCTTTGGCATAACAAAACTAGAGTCACAGCGTGAGCCACCCGGCGCGCAGACGGCGTTTGCGTGATCCTAGGTTTAGCCGTTTTGGTACAATACCGGCGTGTGACAGACGGACGGACAGACAGACGGACACGACGACAGCATATACCGGCTAGCATAGCGTCGCGGGGTAAAAACGGTTTATGAAGAGATTGGACTCAATGTGTGGTTAAAGCATAGCTATTTCCGAGGTTCCTGACAGAATTGCTTATTGTACTATTTTTGTGTTGGGGGGAGAGGATGTCGTCAGGTTGTGCGGCAGGTTGGTAGGTTGCGTGCTGGCGATGCGTCCTAATAAACATTACTGCATATTATACACACGCATAAATACTAATGCAATCCGATGTGGTTCGACTGTCGCCGGTAGATCCCATCTGCCCGCATCGCAAATAACATTACGTACAAATTGGTAGACCTTCGGTTCCTGTTAGCTCAGAGTAATAGTTAACAAGAGATCAACAAGTGCTGAGACAGGCGATCTGGTCGAATTACAGAGGACACAATAAATTGGGCTAATTTTGGGCTAGTATGCGGACGCCATTTGGCGGGTATTTCGAAGCGGGCTTTGTAACCCGGTGCTCCACGTCCGACCAATCGGTCGCCAAAAAACGACATCTTGATTAATCCAGTATTTTAAGCTAAGATTTTTTGGCCATTTATTTTCCAATAACGAACGATTAATTAGTCGTTATAAACGACTTCACTGACAGCATTATGATTACGGCATTTGAATTGAGGACTTACGAACGCAGCTGGTGACGAAGGTCCAGTTTGCGTGCGCGTCGCACGTGGACACTTTGTTGAAGACCTGGTGTGCGAACCAGTAGCCGCGCTGGCATGTGTACTCTACACCGTGTCCATACGTCGTCTCAGCCGGCGATGATATGACGTAGCTGTGACGTAATGCCGTCGGTCTACCGCAGTCAACCGCTGCGATACACGATAACAAAATTAACTAGAAGCCTGGGCGTTCAGTAGAGCGCATACCTCCCCCACCGACCTTGACGTTTGATCTTGACCTTCCAAAATTTAATCACCTCGTCCCTGTGGCCAAGGGTATGACTGACGAAGTTCAAAGTTTGGTGGCTATTGGACTTGAATTGGCGTTGTCAGTCATGTGACCCGTTTAAAACTTTTTTTGCCACAATCATATCTGTCAAATCGGTGATGCTAGGCAGGCACTTGAAATTTCTTGTGCTGATTGATACACAAGAGTACTGGTGCATGCATGATATAATGTGTTCAGATCCACGTGACATCTTTGAGCTTTGGGAAATAAGTGATAATATATCGGATAAGGTGCAAAATAGAGACATAGTTGCAATGGAAGACTAATAGGAAATCGTATGTGGCCTCTCGAATGGTACCATTGCCAATGACCTTGAATGACCTTGAAGGTTACATTTGCTGACTGAAAGTGAAAGCTTCCTGTAACTCTCCATACCTCGTGAAACATAGCACGAGCTTATTAACAGTCTAACATAGCACGTCGCGCTGTCCCTCTGCGATAGCTGAGCTTCTTGTTATACGCAGTGTGAAGCCGTTGAATGAGTCCGGACAGACTGAATATTCTAGAACAGCATGTCCGCCTAAGCGCCCAGGACAGACTCATCCGCCGGTCCACAGTCAGTACAGTTTCCATTCAGGTCTGCTTTTCAGCCTGCCGTCTCTTTGTCTCGCCTTGTAACGTACATGCATAGCCGAAAACGTTTTTACCCGAAAATGTTTTACTCCTGTAAATTTCACCTGTAAAATTGAAATCTGACTCACGACCTAGGCCGTCGAACGTAATCTAGACGGTGTCCAAATAAACCATTGAAAAGCTAAAATACTTGGGTCAAAAGTCACTTCGTTTGAAACTTATCGCCCAGAAAGACAGACAGACACACGCACAACTAACTGACTACTCTGCTTGGACCACAAAATGACTAATCCAAAGCTAGAATATTTAATAGCTTTGACTAATCTTCGTCAGTTAGCTTCCATAGTACGACATCATGCAACATGGAGATCATTATCGTGGCCGTAGGTTACTATGACGTCACTTCACCCTATGTATAAGGCACCGTAGTAAGTAAGTAATACGTTTGCAGAAGACGTCGACGGCGGGCAGCCACTGTCCAGTTTCGTTGCAAGTGATCATCTGTTGTTGAGCCACGTAGCCGTCATGACATTCAATCGTCGCCTCTGTACCGTAGAGTGCTGCTGTCGTACTCACGTTCCCGTTGCTGACCTCTAGCGCCGGACACGTGGTCACTGCAATAAACAAGTGGTCAAAGAATTCTGATGAAAGGCCGCATTGCATGCATATCGTGCAGTTACTGACGACTGAATGATCCCTTCCTCTGCCTACACCGCAGACGAGACTCCCAATGCTTTTGAATGGGTCAGACAGTCCAAAGAAATTGCCGCTTCCCACGAAGGGATCTCAACCCACATCTAATACATGGTTCCTTGGACCCACGCGACTCAGCCCCCTCCCCCAAACGGCATCTTGATCGGTTCAGCCGTTTTTGGTTTCTGCAGGCTCACCCTTGTGACCACCAATCAGACACACAGACATTGACCTACCACGCTACGTGTGTTATCTGTCGCAATAGGCCGCATCTAATGCCATCTATGCAATACATGTGATGCGACCTAAAAAGGTAAGCTAAAGGATGCCATTTGGGGTGTTCATATCCCATTCTTAGGTCATTGAACTCGAACGTGAATATACTACAGAGTCTGTGACCGCGCAACGCTTGGCCAGTGCGACGCTAGACCTACGGTTGCCTTCCCGCAAACAGCACTTCCTATACCTTGGCTGAAACTCATTTCATTTCATATCCCGGTGAGGCTATAGAAGTCCCAGTTGGCTTGAGTAGTAGGTATATGCACTTTTTGTTTTTACTGGCCCGCCTAATGGGCTGGGCCAGTATTGTTTTGCTCGCTAATGTCTGTCGTCGTCTGTAACGCTGCCGGCGGGCGGGCCGGCCGGCCGCCGGTCGCGTGGGCGGTCGGGCCGCCGACACTGCAGTACGGGCCAATACGGCTGCATCCCGTTAAGGCGACACCTTGTATTGTTTAGCAATCTTAGATGCGTAAACTGTTTATATTACTGCTTGTAGTGCTATAAAATTGTATCTGTGCGGACACCGTCAGAGGCCTTGTGGCCCCTATCTTGCTGTAATAACTGTTATGTATCGAGACACCCGCGAACGTTCACCCACGTCACTAGTCGACGTACATAGAGTAACTTTGTTCGGGTGCGTAACGCTGTTATCACTTGGCACAACCGCCACAGAGGTTGCTGCAATGCACCAAGGTTATTTTTGCCATGATACACCGCCGCGTTTTTGCCTCCGCCAAGGTTTGTTTTTTTATTATGCTGTCATTATGATTTATCTGTCACGGGATTATTCAAACGTTACGGATGG
>Ga0209363_1000913_pt1 | contig 12980 bp, 8 predicted proteins | sample WorMetexBAHAMAS3_FD_187385 | JGI IMG/M metagenome (GOLD analysis project Ga0209363, IMG submission 187385) | Marine gutless worms symbiont microbial communities from Max Planck institute for Marine Microbiology, Germany - Inanidrilus exumae... | ecosystem: Host-associated > Annelida > Digestive... | reverse complement strand
AGGTGCGCGTGCAGTTGGCCAACATCGAGCCCGGATTGACGGTACATTGCATCGACTCACATGTCGTCGTATTGTGTTTGTTCTCGCACACTGGACATATAGCATATTATACAGTATTATGTATATACAGCTACGTTGTTGCTAACTGCTATACACTGTTTACTTTGGCTGGTTGCGTGGCAGAGCGGCAGAACGTCGGTCTTTGGCCGGCGAACTTTCCCTTTCCTGCGCAAGACCTGTAGCTGACAGGTGACCATGTGGGTAAACCGTCCGCTATAGGTCAACTTAGCATTTCATCCATTCAGGGTCGGTAGATGAGTAGTAAGCGGCAACTGGATGTCTGCTACCTCAAGTTTGGGGTGGCGCCATCTAGTGAACGCTTACGAAGGAAATGCAGGTAAAAACTGTGTGATCCATGTCTGAGTGCTTCGAGACTATGCATGCATAGTGAATGGCGCCATATAAATACTCTTGCTTTCCTTTCCTTTACTTTGCTTACTTTTCAGCTAAAATGGGCTCACAGCAGCACCAAGTTACAGCAGTATGAGAGTTACAGCTACGCGTGGAGAGGAACATATCGTAAACGTATCCTGGTCAATAACATCGGCATCACGACTGACTGCAGCTAAAAGGATCGCAACAGGCGAAATAATCTCGAAGATTACTTGAGGTCATCAAAAAGTCGACTCAACAAACCAAAAATCAAATTCACATCATTACTTGCTTAGCGATGTGCAGCATCCGTATAAGTCGAGGAAGTGATGAAAGATGGCGACCTTGCGTCGTTTCCCGGATAGTACTTGTTTAGCGTATGTGACTGCCTGTAATCTTGAATGGTGCTTCATGATAATGAACATATTCGATAGAATACGTATCATTTCACATCACCATGCGAGCCTATTGTAACTATGTCTCAGTCTTGTTTGTTTCCACGTATAGAAAATATCAGTCGCCCGGGTGTCCTCAACGGAATTTCCAAAAGTCTTTGGTGTGAGGAAACATAGTGTCTATTCTATTACAAACGTTCTGTGCTTGATGAAGGATTTAGTCTTTTAGACAGGTTACCAGTGCGCGATGGACAGACAAAAAGACTATAACAGTATTACGTTCTGCGTTGCGCTACTATGTTGATGCGTAGAAAAAGTTGGACACGATTCTCTGTCGTACGCACGTGCATGCAAAATTGTGAAACACGCCCATACTACTGATACCAGTCAGACTAGATAACTGAGCTATCTCAGGCACAATAATGAATTAAATGAATGTACCTTTACTTTTACGTATACCCAATTAAGTAGTGTTTGCCAAAAATGTAGCAAATATCAAACTAGAGTTGAGTCCACTTCTTTTCATCTATTTTTAATTCTGTTAGTAAACTTGTTAATACCGTTTGCACGTATTTGATCAAACACCGTATTTTATTCGTTTCGTAAACTACGATTCACAGTTTTCGTATGTTTACCGGTGTCGGCGTCACAGTGAAGACACGCTCGTCGACAGTGCGAGTACATGTACGGATAGTTCCTGACACATTCACCTCGCGACGCCCACATGTAGCACTGCTTTTCCGACGTCATCACATTGCTACAGTCTGCAGTTCGCAAATAGCACTCGTACAAAGCACGTACATTATGCACAGTTTCCGGTCCCCTCCTCCGTGCCAACTTTCACCCCCATCGGTGCAACGTGTCGCCCCTGCGGGGCGAAAAACCTCAAAATCGGCCTCTGTGTAAATTAAATAACCGGCGCTTTGCGCTGCGAGCAATGCTGCCGGTTAATTAATAACGATAAAGTAGACGTGCTGCATGTCCGCTTAACTGAGTTGCATGCAGCTGGTTGGTTACTGGTGTTTAACATCGCTTAACATAGCAGAGATGATCAGCGACAAGTTGCATGCAGCACACCAAAAACTGCCTTGTTACTTGCTTATATACTAATAACTATGGAGTCCTCTATTTCCCATAGTTTTAACATTACGGGGTGGCGCAAATACGCCCACAAGCGGATAAAATTTTCTAGAGTTCAAAAGCTACTATGCACACACCAAATTTGAGCTTTCTATCTTCATTACTTCCTGACGTATGAGGGGGTCCCAAAAATCCAAGATTGCGTCGTGGTGTCGTAAAAGCGCCACCTAGCAGAGAAAATTTTCATCCGTGTTACAGCTCCTATGCGTATCAATTCACATATCCAATTTAAGCTTGGATTTTCAAAATTTCAATTTTTCAACGGTCAGAACGGTCAAGAGGGTCAAACAGATCAAGAGGGTCGAACTACATCAATGTGCCAAATTTTATCGTAATCACTCGAACCGCGGCCGAGATGTGAATTTCAATATTATGCTAGTTTGGCTTAAAAATGCCTATTCACGCCCCTTTTTGGGTTTTTTGGGGCACATTTCCCCAAATGATGTCACTCATCGTCCTAACCCCCCAAAAGACCATCCTTGGGCTGAACCACCTCATTTGTGCCATAAATCACGAATATTTATTTTCCTATTGATTTTTGAATGGGCCTTACAAGAGTCCTCTATTTCCCATTGGTTTAACATTACGGGGCCCCCAGAAATGGGTTTTGGGGGTTTTAAATATGGTGGGAGTAAGTATTTCAAATCTAAGTAGCCTATAGCAATCAGCATAAGACGCTCCATTTGGTGGTATAATTTTTATGCAAATCGGTTCAGTGGTTTGGGAGGAGTAGTTACACACACATACATACATACATACATACACACGGAATTTGGTCAATGCGGCTCTTAGTATACGGGTGACGCTCAATACCAAACCTGCTTTGCAGGTTTTGATAATTTAAGAAACGTTGGCAAAGCTAAAGGCAAAAATATAGTGTCATCTTGCATATTCCTCATATTTTATTTCCTACCTTCTTTTAGAAAACACGGATATACAAAACCAATTCTCGTCTGCTGGTGCTGTAGTACACATGCCAAATCTCAACGGTAAGGCCGTTTTCGAGTTTACAGTGGGCGAGTACCAAATTATAGATAACTTACACTTACATTTAGGGCACTTTCTATGGCTCAACAAGAAAACTGGGTCACATTTGCTTTGTACCTCATTTACTACAGGAAATCGTCTACGTAAATCGGTATAGCACAGCTGATGTTGGGAGTCAAAGTTACGTCATATGGGAAAGTTAGGGGATGTCAAACGACATACATTGGAGGAAGTGCCCTGCAATAGGCCTACATGAAATGTGCCACAGAAAAACCTAAAACAGATACAAACAGAAATGATCAGTTCGGCAGTATTACCAGTGGAGTCGTCATCACAACGCGAACAAGCCTTGTGGCAATATTTCATCATGAAATCCGTGTTGGTCACACATTCTCCAGTGATTGCCCAGTACGTACACATTTCGTCATCCCCGTACGCGTTCGCACATTCTTCACATACACATGTATATTGTTCTAATATATCCGCATGCTCTTATATGGTTATTTGGTTTTCATCAGTTGGAGTGTGACCACCTTCGTCGCCAGTCTCCCGACCTTACCGAAGATAGCATTAGCAGCTCTAAAGAAAGAGCATTTGACCTCGTCCAAGACATACTTAAATACCCTTGACCGTGCAACAAAACCCCCAAATATCTGATCTCACTTGTCCAATGTCCACGGCAGGACATGACCAGTTAAAGTAGTAATATTAGCACAAACTGCGTCACAGTGCGGTCCGATACGTAAACAGCAAGATTTTTTGCCGTTTTTACCAATTCAATTTACGTTCACAAAAACGAAACAATTTTTCTAAGTCCACAACGGAGGTGGATATCAATGAAATGTCATCGGCATACACGATACTAAACCGACCAGTACATGTTTTACTGAGATCATCAAGATAGACAGCAAAAATATGCCAGAACAGAACAGAGCCCTGTCGAACACCATACATAACGGAAAAAAAGTCTGACTGAATATTCGCCCACTTTACGCAGCTGTATCAGACGAAAATCATAATCCTTTAACTACAACTGCAATGCATAATAGCAGCCAAAAGTCACATAAAACCGGGGCAGCATTACGCCCGTATACTGGCAAATGCAGCCTGCATACAGTCGTAGGCAGGCTGCGTACGACCGTATGCAGGCTGTATGCAGCCTGCATTACGCTGTAGTGTGGCCCCGGCTTAAGACACTAGCAATGGACAGAACGTGACAAACCTTCGCATGTATATTCCACGTGTAAATACTTGGAACTTCCTGGGCACGGGTCAGAGAACATTGAAGACGATACGTCGAGGCTACACGTCGCTCGTCCTGCGTTGAAATAGTTATCATCAACAACAGTTTGTTAACACACGTGCTTAACCGGCTAATAACAGCTTACTGGCAGTAAATGTTATTTATGAGTTTTGCATAAAATATATTTGTTGTCAATCCCCTGATCACTCGAGTTTTCTGGACCACTAGTCGCCAATTCACTGTTTCCTCCTATGTTAGATCCCGCTACCTTATTGACTGTGTAAAGTGCCCCTGCAGCGTTCTGCGTGACAGTGTCACTTAAATAAGTACATTTTTAATAATAATAATAATAATAATAATAATAATAATAATAATAATAATAGGCCTATATACATGTGTGCCAAAACACGTCACTACTTTGGCTTGCTATAACTTCGACATAGGCCTACATCAACCTTTTAGACAGGAATGTTGATGAGTAAGTAAGCAGTCAAACGGTACTTTATTCTCCCATCTGACATAACTAGTGCTTCTGCACTCACTACCTGGTAAAACATAAAGCTGAAAATTGCGTGTTTTCCCTGAAACTCTGAACGTTGCTTTGCCAACAATCCGACCACCCGCGCGCCCGGCGGCCGGTCCGCCCGCCCGCCGGCAGCGTTACAGACGACGACAGACGACAGACCACAGCGAGCATACTGGCCCATTAGCGGGTCAGTAATAATTATGGCAACATCATTGAACTTTGTCTACAACTTTTAGGCTACTGTTGCTGTTCAAGTCGTTAGTGTATTAACGACTTGAACAGCAACAGTAGCCTAAAAGTTGTAGACAAAGTTCAAAAACATCAACAAAAACAACAGTCAGTGGTGATACACTGACTGTTTTGTTTTTGTGCGCCTTAGAAGCTCACTTACTTACTTACTTACAACAATCAAAATACGCCGCAACATAAATCGCAGCTGCAGAGTAGTTTGCCATATTCATTAGTTGAATGCAGTAAAGAGTGCCCTATCATAGTAGTTTAACTACTAATATATTTTATTTTAACTTTTATCTATTGATGGAGAAGTATTCTTTTAATCGGCGTAATCGGCACATTATAAATTTAACAAGGTGTCGCCCTAACGGGACGTAACAGAACTTGCCTGCCGTCACGTGCTGCCCCTGGTAAGTTTCGTTGCATATGCGCCGTGTTACAGACGACGACAGACGACGTCGACGACGCCAGCGACCGTTACTAGTCTGGCCCGCCTAATCTATGTGTAAGCGGGCCAGTAATAACCGTATTAAGACTGCTGACGACTATCAGAGGCAGATTTTATAGCACACAGAGATTTGGGGCAGTTAAGCCGGGTCGTGGAAATGAGATCTGAGCATGCTAGGTTATATCAAAAGGTTCTCAAAAGGCGTTAACTGATGTAGCCTAAAACTGCTGGAGGCACTTAAACATCCTGAAACATCAGGCACTTTCAGTGGCGTCGCCAGGATTTGGTGCCAGAGGGGCACGACAGTTAGTTGATGTTTACACCAGGCAACTGTCGACATTATGGTCAATGTCAGACTTTGTATAGGTCAAAGTGCACTGAAAAAATAAATTGCTGTAAGTCGAGGGGGGCATGTCCCAGTGCCCCATATCTGGCGACGCCAATGGGCACTTTATGGTAAATTCTGGGGGTAACGTGACCACGAGAGATGGATGTTCTAAGGCCCCATACATGCAATTGACGATAATGTTCTTATACATAGACGCTAACCGTTACAGAGGGTCTGTACAACGTCCATGGCTTGCGGACTGGTGCAGTCGTTGGTGGGTGTGGCTGTTGGATGTGGACAAGTCGTCTTCAAGTCTTGACGTCCAAACCTGGCTGACCGGATCAACAGACGACGACTGCCAGGACACGATAACGTCATTTTGTTCATGCCACCTTCACACTGCGTCGCCGTGTACACGGTCTCTGATACAACATACACATAATTATTGTAATCAGGTGACTTTGCTAGGCCTACTACTAATTAGGTAGATTATATTAATCTACTAATTAAGTATATCATTTAATTGAAAAATCATAATTTGTGTAAGGTTTCTGTTTAGAAATTATAGTTGATCAAATCAACTTATATGATCAACTATAATTTCTAGACAAAAACCTTACACAAATTATACTTTTTCAATTAAATAATCTACGTAATTTCAATTCACTTATTTTATCTAAATCTACTATTATTGTTATATTTTACTTTATCAATTATCTTACCTACCTAAACTGTGTTGAAAGCGCCGTTAAACTCCAGCCAGCCAGCCAGCTAGCCAGCTAACCAACCGACTTTGCTAGTGTGGGAAAAATTAAAGCGATTTTCCCACCTTGGCACTAAACTGTGGTAGCTGTGCCGGTTCCGCTCGTGCGGTGTCGAATATGTCATAACATGGCGTACCGGTACTGATAAATAAGCATTGTCGGCTATAGAGCACCAAACAGATATGGCCACTGCGATGCGGCCTCTTATCAACTTTGACAATTTGTTATCATTAAGACCATGGAATCGGTGCAACGCGAATGTGTTGGTCGACGGTAGACAGATATAGTTTCTGGTAAATTAATAGTCATTAGCTCGTCAAACACTTCATAAAATGTTAAAACATCAAGCTGAACCTGGCAGCGTTAGGCATATCCTAAAAACGGTGTCGCCCTAACGGGACATGACTGTACTGGCCCGCCGTGCATTGTCGGCCGCGAGACCGCCCACGCGCCCGGCGGTTGGCAGGCCCGCCAGCAGCGTTACAGACGACAAACGACGACAGACACCAGCAGTCTGTCCCCCCTTACACAATGTGTAAAGGCGAGCCAGTAAAAATGTGAACGGGGTATTTTTCAAACATGTATGCAATGTGACTGTTTAGTGTTTGTTTATTAGCTCCTCAGAAATATTCCTATAGTTACTCACTTAGTTACTTACTAGCCTACTAACTTACTTCACTGTGTTGTAGACATAAACCTTTTTTCTATGCTACCATGGTGAATAAAAATGAATATATAAACTGCAAGAGAAATGAGGAGCTGAGCTAGATACGTTTGCACGTGTAGTTGGTCAGTACGTAGAGCGGCGGATCCCGCGAAGCTTCTCGAGGGTCGCCGAGCGTGATGACGTCAGCGGTCACGTGACACCGGGTGCGGCCATCACAGAGTTGGCGTAGGTTGTCGGTGACGTTGACGAATTGCACTCGACGGATCTGACTGTTGCCGTTTCCGCCTCGGCTGCAGGTTCTGGCGTCACCGCGACCCCACATCGCCGATGTGACCAATACCATCTGACCTTCGGGACACGTCAGCTGCATCGACGTTCCCTCGCAGACGACCACCTCGTGAACTGCTCGGCTGAAATCGTCTGCATCGACATCAATCAATCGATCAATAACAGGATTAGGACGATAGTGCAAAAACCGATAGTCCGATAGTCCGATAGTATCAGTCAAAACTATCAACCAATGTGATAGCGGAGCGACAGTTTTGAGATCGCGCTGCTCTGCCTGACATTTGATTTGCTTCAAGAGTATCGGATCGCCGTCGCATCGGACGATAAGGAATAGTAATTTATCATTAGTAAAAATTGGCTCATTAAATGACCTGCTTAAATCAGAAGTTGGTCATATTTAGGCTATCATGCTGTTACGGTTCAATAATTCAGAAAATAGAAGCATAGCTGTCGAACCTACTTCAGAATGTCTGTTCATACCTCCGTAAAAGTTCATTATCGGTGCAACAATCGGTGAAAAACTATCGGGACCGATAGTCATCCGATAGGGCAACAATCGGCCGAAGCGATAGTCACTGTCGTCCTAACCCTAATCAATAATGTGACACGGCGCCCCCATCCGACGTTCAGGGGCGTCTCACGGTAGAATAAGCTAACAGAAAACACAACAAGCAAATTCCATTATGGTTGGGAATAAAAAAACTTAGAAAATAAAATCATTTAAGCCGGTTGCAAAAAGAGCTGTAAGTAGGTGAGCAACGAAGTTCAGCCGGAAAGGAATTCCACGCAGAGGTACCAGCAACAGAAAATAAACTTTCGATCGAACGTTTATACGTTCATGAAACCACTTAGTCATGCATACGTATATGCGGTGCATTAGCAGGTCACATACCGGGTACAGCCAGAACGTCCGGTACTTTCCTCAAATAGACAGACATGATGGTATTGTAGGGTATAACGTTCCACTCGACACATCATAGGTCATCTCCGAGACAATTTTACAGGTCAGAAGACCCAACCAACAGTGTAATAGCACTGAAGGATGATAGTCTCCCAGGTCAAGGGCCAATCCCACAGGCTCAGCACAGTAAAAGGTAAAAACAAGGATGTAATAAAAAATTTTTCTACAGACAGATATGAACGTTACGTGCTTTGCCGATGCTATTATAATGAAAGTTAAGGGAGCCTCCCGGCTACCGAACGTTTTTGTTTCATTACTAAGCCAAAACCCGTCATTTAGTGAAGCCTGAAAATGTCAAAGGGAACGAAGGTTTAATATTGGGGGGTTTCCCGACGAGTATATCCTCAGGTAACATATTGGAGATACACGTTCCTTCATCCTCATCAGTTTCCCCGGAGTTCGATCATGCCTACGAAGCAACAGCTGTCGCAGCCCTGAAAGCGTTAACATTTAACTAGTAAATACGCGTGCTAAGAGAGGGAAAATACCGTCTGGTGGCATTGGTGCAGCAGTGGTTGTAGGCGTGGTGGGCGGAGTCATTGTTGTTGACGTCATCGTTGTTGTCGTCGTTGCAGCAATGAAGTTTACTACAGTCAGTACCAAGTGACAGCTTAAATAGACTAGTAGAAGTGTTACTTTCCATCTGATTGGAACTCGATATATTTTCGAAACTTATAGAAAATATAAACAAACGGATAGCAAAAGAGAGTATTAAATATTCAAAAAAATAAGCATGAGCAATGCAAATTCAAAGGACTGTTTTTGTACGTCGTTGCTTCTGCAGCCTACTGCCAATTTGCAACACACAAAAGGTATATGCTGGTCAAATAAGAACACGCCCTTAAAATTTTGATCACTCAAATTTGAAGGATAAATATGCAGTTTATTGCTGCCATGCGATATAACCATAGACATCTGTTTACTGATTTCTATGGATATAACTGACAAAAGACTCAGCTATCGCCGAGAGACCCGCGCGACGCAGGTCAGTTGAAATGTTCTCAACTGCTGTATGAACAAAGTGTCGCCCTAACGGGACGTAACACTACTGGCCCGCCGTCGCGTGCTGTCCCTGGTGAGTTACGTTGCGCCGCCGTGGAGTGTTACAGACGACGACAGACGCCAGAGAAGAGAACAAAACAATACAGGCCCACTACACTATGTAGGCGGGCCAGTAATAACGCAAACAGATCGCATCTCAGCCTGAGGAGCATTTTCTGCAGCAGCAACTTCTTATTCCGCTGCCTGCATAGTTTTGTACACACATAATGACTAGAGGCTCAACTATCGCACAGCGAGCATACGATGTTCCGCACTTGCTTATAGGCCTATGCAACACTGACGGCTCACCTTAAGGCCCATTCACATCGCAGTGACTGACCTGTACTAAACTGAACTAGTTCTGAACATGTCGAGAATTACAAACTGCCAGTCGGCGATGAGAATGGACCTTAAGACCCGTCCATGCCAGCAACAATGTCGAAGCAACATTCTCGAATGCTACGAGTCAAGCAATTCTTTCGACGAAGTCGTACGCTGCTTCGACATTGTTGCCGTTTTTTGGCAACAGTGTCGAACGAAATTTCGTCCTTTCGACAAATTCGAAAAAAAAATTGAACAAAAAAACGGTAACAATGTGGAAAGCAAATTCGACTTTGTCGAAAGGACGGACTTTTGCGATAAAAGTGTTCGACATTGTTGCCGTTTTTTGGCAACAAAGTCAAAATGTTTCTTCCACAAAGTCGAATATTGCTTCGACATTGTTGCTGATGTGTACGGAGCTTTAAAGATGAACTGTCAGTGTGATATACGAAACTTGCACCATACAGGGCGTTGCTGATGACGCAGCCCGCTGTCGTTGACAAGGAACACCATGGCAGATAGACATAAATTGTCGGCGGTATGGCATCTGAGGCTCTGAGAGGAAGACTTCTCGATCCGTCGAAAAATGCGATTTCTACCGACCCCACTTGCATTTGGCGCGTTCATTGGGGATGAACCCTCAAGATCACTGGCATCGAAAAAAACAAGAGTTCCTGATTTTTTGTGGTGATCTTTTGTGTGATCCTGTGCTCAGCAGTTTTGGTAAATTACCGGCTTGTGACGGACATACGGACGTACAGACAGTCGGACAGACTGAGAGCTATAGCACATACCGCGCAGGCAAACAGACTTTCCTAAGTGGCGGACGAAGACAGGATGAGGCCAGGCTGAAACCGAGGCTATGAAAAGGTTGTGATGGTGGTGGTGGTGTAGATGGGACACGTGATGGAAATGATTGTATGTTGGTGACATTCTGCCGAAATTGATATGAAAACACCATAGACAATCAGCTGAGTGTCTGGACAAAGTCTAAGGCTAAGAGGCCGAGGTCTAGAAGACATGTACCGAGGTCGCAGTAGAAAGCGGTAACAGGCGGCTGCCAGAGTATGATGTTGTATTTAACGTGTCGAGCAGCAGCTTCAGGACCACATGTCGCCATCACCGAGTCATATAGACACCATTGCATCGCGGTGAAGTACCTAACATCAACGTAACAACACACTCTTAGTAGAGATAAACGAAATGAATTAACACATAGTACATAAATAATATAAACTAGACCCATACGGGACTGACGGTCGACTCCTACTTACTGCCAACTTCAAAGTACGTAACACAAAAACTAAGACAAAAATCAAAAATCCGGCCGCGATAAGCTTTAGATATTGTGCTCTAAGTTAAGAATCCGTGGTCATTTGCCAGCCCCCATTATAAATGGGGGAGGAGATAGCCTTTGAAAATGGTCGAATTTCCGACTTTCGAGGGCTCGTGACCTTAACCTTGACCTTGAATCGGGTAATACTGCATACCGTCATGCATCACTCGTCGACCTCTATCTACATACCAAATTTCATGGAAATCAAAGAAACATTTTGTGGACGGACGGACGTACGGACGGACAGGCGGGCGGACATTTGAGACCGGCTTTATTAGGTCGACTCGAAGGAGTCGACCTAACAAGACTGGGCGATCCAGCATTTTAGAAGTCCCCGTTTTATACTCCATGGAATTCAATAAAAAACATGCCATAGAAATCATTCCAAGGAATGTCCACGCAAGATTTTCCATGAAATTTCATGTGGGCAAAATCATGTAAACTCCATAAAGACTACATGGAATTCCATGTGGAATACCCCATGGAATTATCATAGAACACAACGGATCTCCATCGAGTTTTCATGTTTTTGCTCGAGTGGAATTGCCGTGGAAAAAAGTTTTCCATGGAACTATTTCACGTGGAATCCCAGTACAGTACTTATTTACCGCTTTTACTTACTTACTTACTTATAATTGTACCACGTACAGCAGCCCATCTATCAACAGCCAATACATAGAAAGTCAATTTATTTTATAACTGCACTATCCAGCAAGTATTAATGAGCCCACTGAAGGCACCAGAGATTCTGCCAAAAATAATAACGTACTAGGAAAGCCCTCACTCGGGGTCAAACCAACCACTTTTCGGCTGGTTTGTACTTACTTACAGTTCCCCATTCAGGCCGCCTTTTCCTTCACGACGGAAAACTGATTTTCCCACTTTCACTTTCACTTTAAGCCGAAAAATAAACATACTTCCTCCGGCGACTTTGAACTTTTGACTAATTATCTTGGTTTACGAATGTGACTTAAGGTGCGTTCAGACAGGACGAGCCGTGGCGCGGAAAATCAGATTTTGCTGACATTTTTCTTGCAGCGACCAGCAGACAATCATAACTTGTGCATCGTCCTGTCTGAACGCCCCTCCAAATATCTAGATCGAAGACAATTTCGTTGCAACGATATCGTCCCATCACACAGACACACACACAAGCGACCGACTGCTCTAGACGGTCACTAAAGTGGTCGGTATCAATAGCAACTCGCCTGCAGATGTCATTCACCCGCGAGCCGTTGATAGGCGTCTTGAATGACGAATTGTAGCATTTGTGCAGTCCGTTCTCGTCCTCGATAATTGGCTTCGCACATGACAGTGAACCGAAAAACTCTACCAGCAGTGGCAAAACACAGCCACAGAGCTGATGAAAACTATGTGATAATATTTCACAAATAAACAAAACCTGCTGATCCTTCGAAATCCCTAAGGATCTCCTAGTCCAACCTCATATAAACGGTACAACCAAGATAACAAAATTATACAAGTTTAATAGTTTACCATCATTATTAACAAATACAACAGTAGGCGTATCCTGCCAACTTAGACAGCGGCTCTCACATTCTGTCACTCTCTACCAAGAAGCAGCTCCTAGCAAAGCTTGCAGCTCCTTTTATCCACGATGAAACAATGACGTAGAAGCGAAGTTCACTCTTGCAGCTTGACCGGATATCTGCGAGCTCGTAGGCCGCTTCATTGGTGACTCGTGCGCTATTGAGCACTGAGCTAGTTAATGGCGTAGCCGGGGACGCTGAATTCGCGGGAGTGGAAAACGCGGGAGTGGAAATCGCGGGAGAAGGGAAACTATGGAAAGCGAACATTTTAACAATATGTTGCTGCATTTTTAACGCTCCCGCGTTTTCCACTCCTGCG
>Ga0209363_1000912_pt1 | contig 12982 bp, 7 predicted proteins | sample WorMetexBAHAMAS3_FD_187385 | JGI IMG/M metagenome (GOLD analysis project Ga0209363, IMG submission 187385) | Marine gutless worms symbiont microbial communities from Max Planck institute for Marine Microbiology, Germany - Inanidrilus exumae... | ecosystem: Host-associated > Annelida > Digestive... | reverse complement strand
GGTATACCCCTCCCCGATGAGCGAGGGGTCTGGGGGTGCCCCTCCCCAAAATTTTTTTTGATTATTTAATCTTGAAATGGCGTATTTTGGTGCAAATTTCAGGTACCGTATTCTGACGTACTTGTTTTAAAGCTCTGCTTCTAACATAAAGCTGTCATAGAATATTTAATTCACTGACTTCTGAAGCTACGAGGATACAACCGGGCAGCACGTCGTTAGTAAATAAATTAAGAATACTATTAGGCCTACAGCAGCAGAGAACTAGCCGTTGAATGTTTATAGACGGCGGCCTGCAGCTTCTATCTCATTTTGTTAACTTTTCGGATTTTTGCCAGTATTTTTGGCATACGTTTCTTCATCTCAGCGCCACGGAAGTCTTTTGACATTCTGGCGCTTTACAAATCGGATTATTATTATTATTATTATTATTATTATCTTTAACGTCTAATTTTCGGCTGTCCTAGACCAGTGACGGGGAAAATCCCTGGCATCCCCCTACAAATACCACCTTGACTACTGTAACAATGCCAATTACTGAATAAGCAGGGACAGTAGACATTGTAAGCATGTTACTTATTCAGTTAGACAGTGATCACACAATACAATTAATAATAATTATTAAAAAATCTGTATAGCGCACAAATTCAAGCATGATCGAGACGGAGGTGGTGTCGCTGGGTGGGAATATGAACTAGCCGGGGAGGGTTAAAAAGAAGCCAGCACTCACAAGAGTGCAAAGACCCACGCCGACACTGTTTTTGTGTCTAGCTACTTTGACCTTTTCACCCAAAATAAACGGGCTTCCAGGACATTTGTATGTCAAGTTTGGTGATCCTAGCTGCATCGGTTTTTGAGACATCATGTGGAAAAACAGACGGACAGACAAACGCCGGTGAAAACCAGACCCCTGTGACCACAGTCGGCATGGATAATAAACAAATAAAACCTGTAGTAATACTGACTTCTCTCTACAAAGATCACACGATGAACGAGTGGCTTTGTCTAGGTTATAAGCCACTGGATGAACGCCCTCAAGGTCATGGTACCATCAGGCAAACGGCATGATGCAGCTGCAGGCAACGACTTTCACTTTTATTGCAAGCAAATAGTTTACTGTCAATGTCAAACAACCGGCCATTGCCATTCATTAAACCACTGAAATTACAGTTTACACCTACATACTGAACGCATCCATACGATCCTTTAACGATCAGACAAAGCGTGTAACACCAACGCATCGTGTATTTTTCATACAACACCAGCGCATTTCTCAGAAAGGCCACGCTTTCTTGGCTAACTGTTACATCACTGAGGACTGAAGTGGACGTAATCTAGACCCAGTCATTGTCGCAGTCATGAGAGATATGAATATTAAATATTCTCTGAAATATTTCTGTATTTCACTGATCTAGTTCCCGATTTCGGCCCTTCGGGTGGTACTCACCACATCTCATCACATGGAGAAAACAAAAGCAGGCCTATAGGCCTACGTATCCGAGAAATAGTGACTAAATAATAATTACTAATTCACGAAATATTACACTATACTACTACGGCTACCGATGCCATGGAGATCTGCTTTATAATTATACAACACGTCTTGATCAGACCAGAATTTATCTAAGCGCCATTTAAAGGTGTTAACCGTTTCTGCAGAAACTACAGTACATAATCAAATAAACTGTTCCATATGGGTATAACACGGATGGTGTAAGTATATTTCCTTAAGTTGTAATGACAGTGATGTCGAGTAAGTTTATATCAGTTTCCCCTAGTCCTAATAAATAAATCATAAATCTCAGCTCACATGTCCACTGTCACTAAACTCTTTAAGAAACGTTCACACTGGCACAACTTGTGGAATCATGTTTTGTACTTCCGTGTCCATCACCGCTACAGAATGTTGGCAACTAATTTACGTCACGTGGTAGTGAGACAGAATTCATATGTCCCAGGAGTCGAGCCAGCGCAAGTGATGCATGACACTGCCGGATGATTCACTCGACATTGGCCCAGTCATGCCGTACGACAGCGGGCTAAACAGATAGAAACTGCACACGAAGCCAACATAATCTACAATTACTCTGACTGATTTGAGTCATCGACTGGCTGGCTGAATTATCAGTAATTATGATATTATGCATGCAAATATGCACATGATATTATGCACATTATGCATAAAAAGCAGCAAGTTTTCAGAAAGATGAAAAACGGACACAAGCCGATTCACTTTTGCGACTACAGAATGAGAGAATGCTTCGACATGATGTAGTCAAAGATGGCAGACTTCGCCCCAAGTGCCGCCACCTGGCAAACTCGACTTAACTACGTCATCTGATGTCTGATTGGTGCCACCACCTGTTACACTGGATAAAGCATGTGCGTCGTCTTTGATTCTGGCCCACTGGCTCCATTATGTGAAAACATGATGTCAACCACAAAACTGGAAGCACATAACATATTGCCCTGTCGTCAGAGGAGAATCGAGCCACGGCCACAGGTGACATGTACAGAAAATTTAGTGAAGTTTGGACATGTGGTTTTTGAGACATGCAAGTGGACAGACAGACTCATCGCAATACTTTGCATCACCTACCGGGGACAAAGTAAATATTAAAAACTAAAACTAACCTATAGAGAATGACAGAGATTGTTCCAGCCCTCAGAATGTGCAGCACGGTCCATGACCATTGACTAGGAACAGACAACTCGATGAAAGCAATGACGGAATCCCAGAAAACAGCTGTAAACCGAACAGCCGAAATGCTTCACCAGAAACAACACGATGTTGTCACTCATAACATAAAAATTTATAACAGCTAGCCTAAAAAACTAACACCACAAATAACCATTTACTTTCAAAATAACTGTTACTGATTCGCTCATGGCGTATGGCGCTATATAAATTTTTTTTCCATTCACTGACTAAACGAAACGATAACTTTCAATTCCAACCTGCATCATCGTGTGAAAATTACAAAAACGACAACAATAAGCAATTTAATTTGACTAAATTTCAAAGATGTAGATAAAAATTCATGAGTTAACCACAGCTCTAACGTATGTGCAATCACCAATCATTCAAACTCTCAGCGGCTGTCTTTAATTGCACTATTTCAGTAGCTCAAATGCAGAGGTGGCAGTCTGGCACGGTGGTAATGTGGTCACGTTACTTTATGTCAAGTCCTGTTAGTACTTCGATGGATAACTATTCACGGGTTTACTGTCCTGGTATGTAACTCAGGCCAACTCAGCATGACTAACAAATCGTGACAACAAAATTCCAGTAGATTTCCAAGAGTTTACAGTGGATATTTTAAGTACATATTTTAACACAATCGACGCAGTCGGGCTAAGTTGAACTACTACAAAAAAACTTCATGCAACGCTGTGAAAGTTCAAAAAACATGAAGCATAAGATGACAGGCCCCATCACTCGCCTACCACAGTGTCATCCAACCATAGTAAACATAGTTGCATCATATCAATCGCAACGAATGCCAGAGCACCATTAAATTTCCCGAAGACCTGGCCAAATTCCAGTAAAATTCCAGGATTCCAGTAGAAAAAAAATTCAAGTAGACTTCCAGGATATCCATGAGTGTTAGACACCCTGGAACTCAGCCTCGTAGCCTCAGCGGGATGGGAAGTGAGTAATGCTAAGGTGCAGTGGTAGTGCTCTGCGGCTGGGAAGGTAACCGTAGGTCTGCCATGTATCAGAGACTCTGTGGTATATTCATCTACGGGCTCATCTCAATGGTCTAAGCAAGGGCAATGCACACATCACCTATGCTTCATCTGTCTTATTTCTTAAATTTACGACTTATTATACGTAAACGTCTTTCGCCATCTTTGAGATAAACGAACAGACTGCAAAAGCAAAAATACTGCCATACAAAGTACCGGTAAGCATAACGCTGAAGAGATGGGCAGGGAAGTAGTGATGGAAGTAGAGAATGCGTCGCATGAACCAGAACGGCACATAGTGCAGCAGCCAGGCAAGCATCAGCCACCGACAAGCCGACAACCTCTCGTCTGTCAGTTCACACATTACCACTGTAACACCATAAGAATCTACCACCTCCGTTTTCCAGACAAACCTCGATTAGCCAGTTCCTTCGATTACCTTCCCGCACTTGTTCTGGAACAGAACTACTGATTCTTCTAAAGACCTTGGCGATATATAAGCCATTTACTTACTTACTTACTTACTTACTTACGGACCAGATGTCCACCTGTCAACAATGTCAAAACACTGACTGAAACTCACAGCACTGACCCCATCCACAGAACAGTGCTCCTACCCTTTCCTCATCCACCACCAGATTCCTGAGGAAATGGTGTGGCTAAATCTACGCTGGCCGTCTGACGCCACTATCAACTTCAGCAGTGTATAACTCGACAAGTATGTCACAATAATGCACAGCACTGCCAGCTTTCAGTGACACTAATGTACTCTGAGATAAAGTTCCAATTACATATCCGTTACAGTCCAGACAAAACAACTAACACACTGTGTCCCCAAAAAAAGGAAGACACCAAACTCATGGCCGTAACTCTGTCGTTTCTTAACCGATTTTTAAAATTCTTTCACTGACATACTCACCGGTAAATTTGCAGCACAGAGATAATTAAAGATCCCACCACACCTTAAACGTGTCGCTACACTACCTTGAGAAAGTACTTACTTTACTGATATCGTGTCGTTGCTGCTGTATAAGAATAAGAATTAAAGTCTAAATAGTTTTTTTGCTGCTACTGTGTCATTTCAGCCATTAACGTCACGTAAACAGTTTGTTGCAATTATTAAGTGATACCAAACGTACCGCTACTCACTTTCACTTTTGGGTTTGGCCGTAAGTAAGCAAATGACTTTCGGCACAGTTTCGGTAAGACTGAAACTGATTGTTAACTGTGACTTACGGTGCCACTTTTTCAGTTACGGCTGTAACCAATAAAACCATCTTCAGTCGGTCTCTAATACAAATATTGTACTGTTGTTGTTGTTGTCATCAACACTGTGGCCCAGCAACTGAGATATTCCTACCATTGTTCATACGCACTGTAATAAAGCAACTGACCCCAGAATGGAGGCAGAGATGTAGAGCAGTGTTTGTTGATGACAGCAATGCAGACGGAAGTGATCGCAAACAACGACAGTGCGCCTAGACAACTCCACCAGACGACGGGATTGCCGAGAAGATACACGCGGTAGTCGGGCCCAGCAAATGGCTGACCCTAACAACCCAACTTATAGAGTGATGCAAGTGATGGCAAAAGTAAACGCAGCTACAAATCACAAACTTGTTAAACTAGATGGAAAGTACTCTGAGAGAGTACAAATCCAAGCGAAAGCGTTTTTGTTACCAACACTTGGCAACACTTGCCACACCTGCTATTTTGCGGCCCACTGGTTCTGAATTTCCCGACAAAGCTATTTTGTAAACAATCGCCGGTATTTGTAAACAATCGTCGTTTTACGGAGTTTTTTGACCGTTACTTCCGCATCCCTCTACCGATCGTAACGAAACATGAACTTGGTCTTCCCTTTCCCCCTAGAAACCTTCACATAAAATTTGGTGCAAATCCATCCACAATCTTTTTAGTTATCGTGGTCACAGACACACAGACACACACACAAAGCAACGCCGGTGAAAACATATTTCCTCGCTTTCGCGGGGATAATGACCTAGACACGTAAACAACCATCTAATAATACACCTACATGCTACACCACATGCTGGAGTAGGACTCACGCTGTTCTATCTGCAGGCAATATCAGTGTCAATCATGAATTTATATAGCGCATAGTCGTGATGCCTCTAATGCACTGCATACCTTAATTAAAAAATTATACAAACAACAATCTAACAGCTTACAAGCATCACAAATTGTTTTTGCCTAAAAACTTTGATCTAAGCTCATTTTACAACAACATAGCTCTGACAACAACAGTGATGTAACAATGATAAAATGATGGGGCACACAAATGTAATATTGGTATCTGTTGCTCTTAGGTGGCCAATCAAAATGATTCAAAAACATAAACTTACAAGATTAACCAGAGTTTAGCAAGAAATGGGTAACATCAGTCAATTACCAATGCCGTACAGAATTTCATCAATTAATGAAATATTTCAGAATTTATAGGTGTAAGTTTGATATTCACACTTTTATTTCAGCACAGTGTAGTAACACTAACAAAATGGCCAAAGGCGTGCCAATAACTGTTTTCATCTTAGAAATTGCTGCAAAAGATACAAGAAATTAAACATAAAATTAATAGCATCATATGATGCAGCAAAAGACAGAAATGTTACACTAAAATATTCGAAACAGAAATTACAGAAATCTACAAAATATGAAACAGACAGATACCCAATAGTTGATTGGCCACTGCCACGGCTGTGATAATACTTCCCCTTCCTTTGGTTTCAAACCTTTATTGCCCTGGTAGAAAAACGTTCACACAGCATTAATTAAAACAGACAACAAATATAAAATAACAGCAATGCTTGAATAACCAAAATCATCATTAGAACACTATAAATTAACGTACCTGGTTTCATACTTGTAAAAAAAAGAACCATGTGTGGGTTAACCGTTTTTGGCACCAATTTTTACATTCCAATAGCGACATACTGGCAACTAGATTTATGGACATATTAACTTGCCAGTAAAAATGACAAAAAACAAGAAGCAAAATAGAGACAACATACATACACACATAAAGTTAACAAAAACAAAACAAGAAATAAAAAACAGAAGCATTTACAGCAAACTAATAAAAACAATAAAAACATATGTACGGTGCTGTATGACATACACGAAAAATACAATTATAGTAGCCGGAAAATTACAACAAAATATTACTTGTGTTCAAAAATTCAACACAACTCAAGTAACAATGTACAATTAATAATGCACTCACCTGAAACATAACTGCATGAAATTCCACAAATTTTGCAAAGAAACTCGGCCCAATATCGTTCAGGAGACGACTGCCAACTGTAGGCACAAACCAATACTGTATTAATCAGATATATACACTGTGTCTCAAAAAACGTCCCACCTTTAAACTGTCTCTAACTTTGTCAAATCTTAATCGATTTTCAAAATTTTTGCACTGCTGGAAAGCGTATGAAATTTGCTATAAAAGCCGTATGACAATACCCACCTTACCTTAGGCATGTTGCTACACTACCTTGGGAAATTAAACATTCAAATTTTCTGCAGATATTCAGCAGATACTGAAACAAATGCAAACAAATTGCATTTTGAGTGCACCGATTTTAATTCCTCTATGCGTGTAACTGTATGTTGAGTGTATTTATGTATTTAATGTTTAGTGTATATACAGAATATTTGAAATATTTAAGCATACGAAGGCAACGAGACGTTAAATCATTAACTGTCTCAACGTGGTCTGCCGCTGCCTGGCCGCCTGTCAACTGTGCCTGTGTCCCGCAACTTTTCAACTGCCTATTAACACTACGCTTTGTCCAGCTTTTCTCGGGAAATTAGTCTGTGAACCTCATTGCTGTGTACCCCGTCAAATACAAACTTTTTATCAAATTCTTGTCCTCGTCGCTGAATACCATATTGATTGTTGACAAACACTGCAGTGACGTCTGCTGAGAGGTATTTCCGGTGCCACAAATTGATCGTAAAAGTTAGTAAGTAAAAGAATAGTGATAAGAAAAAAATTATTTGCAATCAATTAGAGGTGATTAAATATGCAATTTGTTTGCGTTATCTTCCGTATCTGCTGAATATCTGCAGAAAATTTGAATGTTTAATTTCCCAAGGTAGTGTAGCAACATGCCTTAGGTAAGGTGGGTATTGTCATATGGCTTTTATAGCAAATATCATACGCTTTCCAACAGTGCAAAAATTTTAAAAATCGATTAAGATTTGACAAAGTTAGAGACAATTTAAAGGTGGGACGTTTTTTTGAGACACAGTGTATATCAAGTTCCATGCTAATTTTACCACGATATCATAAAACCCCAACGTTTTGTGACATATGACAAGATGTATGTGAATAAAACTTATCTGAGAGGCAAAAATGCCTACAATAACCAATCCATAAACATCAAATATGCATCGCTGCACATCGGAAGACTTACGCCGAGCGTCGACAACTTGTTCAATGTTCCACAGAACGTTGGCACGCTGAGTGTTGCGAGTGCATGTTACTTCCATCTGTTCAAATGCCCTACAAACACAAACAGAAATAAACATCTAACAGTCAAGCATTTCGTCAGCACAAATTGAAAACAACCATTACATGACGCGTAATTAACTGTCCAGAGAGGTACATGCATAATTCATGCACTAAGTGTGATACCACGGGGTGTATATGTTAACAGCTAGTGTGTTACTCGAATACCAACAGAAGTTGATAAAGCAAAATGGGATTAATAGCTTAACCACATCTTCAACACTTAGTGCAATAAAACAACAGCTAATCAGTCTGCAGGGTGGTGATAAAATAAATAATCAGCAAAGTTGACAGTTTGTGATAAGGTTCCACAGGGAAGTACCACTATTTCCGAAGATACCTAATCGCCTAAAAATAATGTGAGATATGCTGAGAAGAGTTACTGTGGCAAAAACCATTCACAACAGACATAAACAGACTGCTCTGTGAATAGATGTTATGTGGCAAAAATTCACATAAATAAACTTATAATAAACACAACATCGAGCACTGTAGTGGTACAACATCAGCCGCTAATAAAAAGATGGTGTTCTAACATACAGCTTATCACTAACAATTACGTCTACTAAATCTCTAACCATTCCACTATCATAAGTTCATAACAGTAACTGCGTGAATGCTTAAACGTTAAACAGGACAGAGACGACGACAAGTAAAACAGGACCAGAGCGGAAGTTGTTTGTCGTGAGAGTTGACGGCACATCCAGTGTTGTTGTGAATCAGTTGGAAGACGGAATGCAGCGGAGACAATGAAACATCTGCAGCAGCATCGATCATCTCCATACGAAATACGTCATTTCCATCATTCGCTGCACTCTACAACAACAACTAATAAAGTTCACACTGTTCCAGCACACAAAGAATAACTCCTGCTTCAGCAGCCCTTGTTGACAGTAATTAGCATATTTAGATTAGGGAGAAGATGCCATAGTTCTCAATGGCATTACCTTACCATCTCTGCACCGCATGGTACACAAACTAAACAATACTTTATGAGTTAGTTAGTTCGCGTTTAACGTCCCCTTTCAGCACAAATATGGCTATATCAGAAACAAAAGGTCAGAGGGTGAAGAGCTATCCCTACCCAGTGAAGGAAGGCCAGCGATATATTAACCTCAATCCTGCCAGCCTTTTTGTTCAGCAGCCACCCAAAAGGGAAAGGGATCGAAAGGCTCATGTAAATTATTACGCTAGCGCCTACAACAGGGGAAGACAACCATCACACCGCAAGACTGAACTAAACCAAATACAGCAACATACCACAATAAATCTTAACTAAGCAATACAGATAACACAAATTAAGCAAAACCAACTTTTACCCAGGTTCGGTCGCCTCCTATGACCTCCGGCCTGGAAACGGAGTGGGACGATTCTGGTAGAAAAAGAAGGGATGGACAAAAGAAGAAAATAGGCAAAGCAAATGAAAAATGGAAACAAAGTAAAAAAGAGCAAAAGATGAGTGAATGGACAAGGGAGGAGCTAAGATGAAAAGGGGGTACCCAGGCCCCATGTGGGGTGAATAATTTTTTTTAAATTTTTAAATGGTAGTTATTACCAATGTAGGACGGCTTAAAAGCAATTCACTCCAAAGAAAATAATACTCCAAAGAACGTAATCAAAGTGATGTCTCACCTGTATGTAGCAGGTTACTTGGAAATGACGACGTGTCAAAGGTGCTGACACTTTGTGACTTCGCAGGTTACAACCGGTTCTACAACAGAAACATTAAAATGACACACGCTTACACTCATGGCTTTTATTAGTACCCATGCCAAAGACTGTTGCAGGGTTAGGGTGTTCACCGCTGTTTGTCTGTCTTTCTGCAAGATATCTCAAAAACCAAACTTGACACCCAAATGTTCCACAAAGAGTCCTGGAAATCCGTTTATTTTGGAGTCAAAAGGTCAAAGATCAAGGTCACAAGTCACAAAAAACAGTGCCAGCATGGATCATTACACTCTTGTGAGAGCTGGCTTCTTCCAGTTCAACTGGTATTAAGCACTGTCCTATCTACCTAAATGCCTCCATTTTAACACTGGTTGGGTGGATAACAAGAAGGCATTATTCTGCCAAAACAAGTCAAGATGCTGTCTTACTTATAGTCACCATGCAAACAGTTAGATAATGACTAATACTGTAAGTAAAAAAGTAAAAATAGTAAATAGCTGACGTACAAAACGTGTTCAAGTCTGATATAACTGCCACTGAACAGCAACTGTGGTTCGGCATCTGGCAACGTGATGTCAGTTGTCAAATTCTCCGCTGCCGGCTTTATCTTCCACAGGTTGTTATCATCTCGATGAGAATACGCTGTCACCTATGACACGCAAGGTTAGGTGATGACACAGTGTAGGTGTGGTGGGAAACGTTTAATAGGTTATCACGAAATCATTCCTAATCACAGCATGAAAGAACGACCAAACTCATGTCATGTATCACATAGTTATCACAAAAAATAACATTATCTAACTGTTGGAAATAACGTTTTTGATACAAGAAAACAAAGCTAATTTACAAAGAATATTTAACGAATACATAAAAACTGCATCTGAAACTTGTCTTATGAACAACAACAACAACCGTTTTATGCCCATTCACAGTTCAATGTGTGTCAGGTAAGAACTAGAGGATCAAAGTTGGCTCGTATGCCCTTGCTGATGCAAATAGTGCACTTGGATTAGGGAAAAATGCTAGAGTTCGTCTCAGTAGTGTCACCATTACACCGTCTCTAAAAAACTACTTCATTCTCACTTGAACAAGTGTGTCAATATGCTATATTGAAAATGTGCAGTTGCGATCCACCCTCTATTTCTTGCATCTGTCTGCAAAGCAAATTCACTGCACTTGTTTCAGGATCATCGCTCTCCAAACATCTTGAAGTATGTCGACTTTTTGCACAAATGAACCCCTAAGTTGTCTCCACTGTGTGCGGGATTAACTACTGCCAGTCCTAGCAACAGCAGACAGTGATGTTAACACTATCAACATATGGATCCTGCAGTACATGCAGTTCACGTTGGCAAAAGTCCCACAAATGATCACCTTAGGAACAGGTTTTTGTTGTCCCTCCACCAACAGTGTCAAAGCACAGACAGGAAATGAGTAATGCTGGCACAGAAGTCATCTGTGGTACCTGCTGGTGAGGTGCACAAACGCTCGCCGGATACGGATGCGGGTGAGAATGAAGGTACGGACCGCCAGACCGATAGCTCTTCAGTGTTACCACTGAGCCATAGGCAACGTCTACAAACATGCAATCCACCAATGACAGAAACGTTAACAACAGACAGACGACAACCAACGATTAACACTACATTCTTACAGGCTGAATATCTTTTCTGTCATCAAACCAGCAACGTCAAAGCACTGAAAGAAATGTACTGCTACTAACGGTAATTTCTAAATGGCTGCCTAAATCTGGGATAATAATGCTGACAATAAATAAATTAGCCCCATATGGGACTGACGGTCGACTCCTACTTACTGCCAACTTCAAAGTCACATGACACAAAAACTAGGACAAAAATCAAAAATCCGGCCCCGATAAGCTTGAGGTATTGTGCGACAATTTAAGATTCCGTGGTCATTGGCCAGCCCCCATTATAAATGGGGGAGGAGATAACCTTTGAATATGGCCGAATTTCCGACTGTCGAGGGCTCATGACCTTGACCTTGGATCGGGTCATACTGCATACCGTCATGCATCACTCATCGACCTCTACCTACAAACCAAATTTCAGTGAAATCGAAGAAACTTTTTGTGGACGGACAGACGGACGTAGGGACGGACAATTGAGACCCACTTTGTTAGGTCAACTCGGAGGTGCCGACCTAACAACACAAATTCACTTATGTCATTTCTAAATAACAGAAACATCAAGCACGTCATAGGTTAACAGTTTCACTCACAGCTCTTCCACTTCCATTAGCAATCACGGTATGATGTATGATAGGATGTTATGTACGATAATGTGTTATTAAATGCTTTTAATTGCTTACTTATCGTCACACTAAATTAAATTATTATCATTTAGTACTTGTGACATTTAAATGTACTGATTTTGTACTTTTTTGTCTTTTAGAGACGTACTGACAACGATAATGATGGCAATCAAAAGAAAAGGTCTCTAAGTTAACATGATATCAAATCTTACGCCGAGGCATAGAAGCATTATGCAGTGGATTTCCTTGCAACTCTGACTGAAATGCAGAACTAAAGAAGCCGTCACCAGAGCCGCTGACAGTAAAACAACCAACATTACAAGCCAATATAACAAAAAGACAAAGAAAAGCCGAGCATACTAACAAATCACACTTTAATGTTTTAATGCAGTGAACGTGTAATGAAATTGTATACTTTGTGACAGACAGTGACACGCAACTTGAACATTATGATACCAAAAATTTTATGCGTGCAGCCATGCCTAAAATGTTTCTAGATGGCTAACTTTCACGACCGCTGCAAGTTATACTTAACACATATATTTAGAGGCAGTTCTTGACAACCACCCCATATCCAGATATACCCCAATTAGCCTGCGAAAAGGTTTCCAAGGAACTAGTTGGAGAATGTTAACGTCATGGCAGTAAATGTTAGAAGGTAAAATGCCCTTACTGACACCAAGCCAACAAACAAAACTCACACATACATACATGTCACTCACCTTGTCACTCACCTTGTGTGGCCTCACCGGTCAGAAAACCCACCAGGGAGGCCCAGGGCTCAGCGGATCAGTCCATGAAGAAGCCCATCCTTGT
>Ga0209363_1000911_pt1 | contig 12988 bp, 8 predicted proteins | sample WorMetexBAHAMAS3_FD_187385 | JGI IMG/M metagenome (GOLD analysis project Ga0209363, IMG submission 187385) | Marine gutless worms symbiont microbial communities from Max Planck institute for Marine Microbiology, Germany - Inanidrilus exumae... | ecosystem: Host-associated > Annelida > Digestive... | reverse complement strand
GGGGGGGGGGTTAGGGTTTGTGAAAAAGGTAGGTTTTAAAATATCTTGCTACTGGTTACTGACAACAGTTTTTGCTTGTAATTTGTGAGAAAGGGTTGGCTGGCATGGATGGGCCCTCTGACTACTCTATTCAGTGTTCACCCCTCTGCTGCTAATGGCACACCAAAACGAAGTCAATTTTGGGAGAAAACTCGAGATTTTGTGTGTAAAAAAGAAATCATATCTGGTTGATTATTCAATGTAACTGAGAAATTATGCCAACTTTCTAAGTATGGTAAAATCCGATAAAAGTACTCAATTTTGACAGCAGGCAACATTCGTGGACACAGCCACAGCATGTGTTCAATTAGCAAATCCTATAAAGATGGGCATATAAAAATGACCAGGAGAGATACATATACCTCTGTTGTACTGTACTAAAGCTCTATATAAAATAAAACAACTGACGAGAAGGCTATTGCATTTCATGCACAATGAGCACATAAAATGGCAAATGCCATCACATATGGAACATAGTAGCATGACAATAAATGTTTAGAATTCAACAATCACATGTCCAGTACAGCATCTGTAGTTACGACCTTATGGCAGTATAGAAATGTGTATTATTATAATTATCAGGTACGTGTGACCAGATTTTTCATCAACAAGCACCTATAAATTCTATACAGCACACTGAAATCTCTCCTTAATATAATCATACATATACAGCTTAACATTGTTGGGTAAGATTTCAAATAAAAATATTTGAAATTGTAATTTGAAAGCATTTTTTTGGCGAATTTCGATTCAAAATCACCACTGATGTCGTGATTTTGATTTGTCAAACATCATATTAGATACTGCATTACTATCCGTGTTTTGCCTGTGCTTTTCATATAAAAAAGGCTGTTTTTAACAGCAGAACTGTGAGACCAACGTTCCCTGCATAAACAGAATAATTATGACAGAAGTCACAATGCATGTTGAAAAATACGTTCCTATACTGTAACACACTAATTCCTTCATCAGCACGTGTTAAATGCTTGCTCAGTACTGCAGACCTTATCAAAACACTGACTTTCTAACCAAGAATTTGAAAAAAAACTTTTAATACTGAAAATAAAGAATAACGAAAGAAAATAAACAATAATGTAAGAAAGACTGACAAAAGTTTTCTAAAGTAGCTTGGATAACAAACGTTGTTGTTGTTCTACATTTACCAGTTTCCAAAATGCACATCAACATAATGACACAGTAGGAAATAACTAAGAACTGACGGTTTGCAATATATGATAAATTTCACAACACTACTCTCAACAGCAGTTTATAGCTTGTGACTATTGTTTGACAGTGCTCAGAAAACAGTGAATAAAACTGAAGAAATTTACCGTAATCAATGCAACGTTGGTGACTTAACTTTATTGAAAGTTGCAGATCGACGTATAACCATAGCAATACAAACTGCTGATATAGGCCTAACATTTGACAAGTTATTGATTTTGTGATTTCAAATACTTTAGCAGGTGATTTTGATTTCAAATGCTTTCAAAATTGATTTTACCCAATAATGCAGCTTACAAATTTCTAGTCTATACGGCAGCAGTATTTAGCAAAATACAGCTACTGTTACTGCTAAAAGAAAAGTATGAAGCTTGGCACAGATGCTCGAAGTCTTTTAATGACCTCTCCCCTTCACCAGACAACATGAGAAATAATGCCTGCAGGACGAAAAAAAATACCAAAGTTGTTCTGTGCTGTGTGCTATAGTTGTGCACATGATATGAACACAGAACACACACACACACACACACGCACACACGAGCCATTGTTACAGGTGAATGATGGTTTACGTTTGGTTTGTGGTCAAGTCTTTTGCATCTTTTTCTTAACTAGGACCATTTTGTTGGTGTTATGGTTCATTTCAGTGTCTGTATATTTTAAGCTACTGCTAGTCTGGATGTCAGCACCTGTGTAATTGATAGCCTCACTATACTCTTCTTTGAAAAGACCTATTATGTGCAAAAGTGACATGTTAAATACTGCTCACGTGTTTGCTCAAATACTGTCATGTTAGCTGTTCATGCTCACAGTTGATACTTTAGACATACATAATATATACTGAACACTTATATACTTGAAACTAGCGCTAGCGCATCACCCTGCACGTTCAGTCATACTATTACGATCCATTACGGTTGCTTACTGCTAATTCCGAATTTCCCAATGGAGTTCACGTGCCTACGGCGCTCAATCCATTGCGCCTGCCAATTCGGGCACTGTGAGAGCGAGCATGCGAGCTCAAGCGGCACTCGTTAACCCCCCATTACCATCTGTATAGTATAAGGATGCCACATGCCAAATTTCGTGCAAATCCACTAAAACTGTGGCCGTGCATAAGGTACAAAGACCAGACAGACAGACAAACGCACAGCACACATTCAGTTTTATTATCCACACATGACGATAAGCAAGGTGTGGATATATCGTTTAATGTTTGTTTGTACGGTTATGGATTTCTCCACCAAGGATAAAGCTAGCGGCATAAAATGTTGCACAGCGGTTCGTCGGCGTCCAAGGCAGGCAATCACACATTTTTGTGAACTTTGCTCCCCCAGAAGCCCAAAATCGGACGAATCGGCCAGCGTGCGGGCCACGCCCACCAGGATGTAAATCATTACCGTAGAGATGTGCCGACGTAAACTTCACGCTAGAGATGCGCCGTTCGTAGCATATCGCACGGCGTGTGGACGTAGGATCGGCATGTATGGATATAGGTCAGTCCCCACTGAAGTACTTGTATCTATATGATACGATGTATGTACATGTGCTCAAAAGCTGACTAGATGGACAGCTTAACCTAGCGCACAGCACAGACACGAAAATAAGCAAAACTAAAAATGGAGTACCTCAGAAGAAATAGTCCGGGCAATAGTCCATGAAAGCAGTCCGGAAGGAAGAAGTGAAACCAGAGGAAGAAAGATTTGTGAAACAAATAGGTTTTAAGCCGGGAGTGAAAGAGAAAGGAAGTTATGGATGAGCACAGTGGTGAATCAAAAGACGACGAAGTGATAGGAGAAGGAATAGGTGAGTCAAAAATACAGGAACTGGTATCAGAATGACGTTGACGAAGAGTGAAAGGGAGCTGATTCCAGAGACAAGGTGAACGAAAGGATGGGTTACTTTTACAGAGGATAATATCGGTGGCTGAGCAAGGGTAACGATGGATTAAGAGCGAGTATGGCGAGGACGTTGAACAGAGATGAGATTATGAAGGTAAGGAGGTTGGATAGTTGTGTGAGAACTTTGTAGAATTCAGTCTTAGAGGAGTTAAGAAGATTAGTGGTCATCCAGGAAGAGATCTGTTGAAGAGCATTTTGAAGGTGAGAAATTCCTGAGTCAAAGTTTGAGTGGGTGGAAAGAGAAAAGAGCTGAGTGTCATCTGCATAAAGGTGGTGGTCAAGGGAAAGGATCAGAGTACTGAGGGGGTAGTGTACATGACGAAGAGTACAGGGCCGAGAACAGAGCCTTGGGAAACACCACAAGAGGAAGTATACAAGGAAGAGAGGTTGTCATCGCATTTAACACAAAAGGAACGAGATAAGTAGGACTTGAACCAGCAGAGAACAGTGTCATGGATACCAAACCAAGATATGAGGCGAGTGATTAAGATGTTGTAGTCGATGGTGTCAATCGCAGCAGAGAGACCAAGAAGGCAAAGGCATGATACTTTTGTGATCCTATTGCATTGATGAGATGACCGTGAAAGCACAGCACAGCAGTTTCGGTGGAATAATGTTTACAGTAAACAGACTGGTAAAAATTGAGTAGTTTGTTGGAAGTGAGGTGATCAATGAGGCAGTATTTAACAGTGCATTCTATTATCTTACTTATGACAAAGGTTAGTGATTGGGTGATAGTTAGAGAGCTCATCTTTGTCTAAGGTAGACTTCTTAAGCAGTCGAGAAATGACATAAACCACTTAGCTCTCAACCGTTCAGCATGAACAGCAGACAGACACCATCCATTGACACATCCACGTACAAAAGCTCAAACTGTTCACTAACATACTCGAAATAGCTCAGCTGGTACTGACAACTAATAGCAGCAAAACTACAGCAGTGGAGAAACCCGCATTGTAGCAAAGCCAAACTAAACTGAAACTGCTTGTAGCACATAAATGACATCAGTTCTATATACCTCCAGAACCTGCAATAATGTATACATTACATATGAAAACACAAGTGTAATGCATGCGTGGCCGTTAGACTGCACCAGTGCCCAGTGCCTGGCTTGGCACGATTGGCATGCTGTCTCTGGCCGGCACCCAAAGATTGCAGCATAACATATGGGAGTTAGCTTATGCCGGTCCAGGCTATGTGATTTAAAACCGAAAACCAAGGGGGTGGAAGAGAAGGAGAGCATGTCAGCATGATATCTTGTTGCAGGTGGTCTAACCAAGTAGTAAGTAATGTAATGTTTATAGTGCATCCTCACATTCTAAACAGCTAACCCGTAATGCGCTCAATTTGATAATTAAGTTATAGCACCACTCTAAACATTATTTTTGTAGTACAATCTTTACTGAGATAGATTAATAAATACAGATAAAATTCAGGTTAACACAAGCACAAACTGCTAACTTTCCAAGAGACACTAACATAAGCTATAGACTAATGACTTGCTTCTATATTACTTAAGACTAACCGGGTTAGCATTCAACAGTATGGTACAACATGAAACAAATACTGAGAGCAAATACACATAATAAAGCAATAAAACTTAAAGACTTACACTAACTTTATTCAAAATGGATAGTAATACATCGCAGCTAACAGCATGTTAATCATGTCACAGTAACCTAACACACGCACATGTAACCATTCACCAGTACAAAACACAACGCAGCTCAAAAGCTGTGAAGGTTTCCAGGCTACACATTCTGATATACAGCTAAAAATTCTGACGATATCAAGGTCAAGTAATCATTAATGGTGCGTAACACGTCCAACCTATATTTCCAGTTGTCATTGTTTTCTCAGATTTAGCTGTCTGAAATGAACAACATAAGAAATACAGTCAACCTTTCCAAAAGCTGCATTCACATTGGATTCGGTGGCGCCGAGCCGTATGTTGTGTCATTTTTGCCGCAATATGCCACAACATGATGCAGAACCGAAAAGCCTATAGGACATAAGCAATCTTGCACGTTGTTAAATTTGCATATGACGTAACAAATGACGTAATAACTGGTTTACATAACAGACAGATTTTACCGCTCGACGCTGTGCTAACGTGGCACCTGCTGCCGTCGTGTGTCTGTCACACACGTCTTGATGCTGCTGCTAACACCGAGCTTTCTGCATTCATATTATGGAGGCAATAAGCGAGTTGTACTGGCGTTAAATCAGACTTGCTAGCATTAAACCGTACTGATATAGATATTACAGTATTATTGATATTACACTCTCTGTTGTCGCAACTACGTTTTTATTTAGCAATGATGATGACCATTTGCTCTCGTGCAAAACAGTTGAGTATGACTGTTCCCAGAATTCCACAGACTCTTGGGAATGAAATGAATGAAAACTTTTCAGGGACGTTAATGAGGCCAGCAATGTTTGAGGTCAAAAAGGCAAGTGTCAGGCCAAGGCCAAAAAACAAACAGCAAGGTACGCAAACACCTAGGTCATCAATCTAAAAACGTATATATTTTACATATTTTTTATATTCTACTAAGTAAGCAAGCACTACACAACCGAAACCTGTTCAAGTAACAGGAATGACAGGACTCTGATGATCACTTACATCATGTTAATTATGTATTATCGAGACCAGGATGTCAGCCTTCATGAGAATGAGGCCAGCATGGCATAAGGCCGAGTATGAGGCCGAGGTCAGACACTACGAGGCCAAGGCCACAAAAATGGACTCAAGACAACACTGGCTTCGAGGAATTAACATTCCTGAAACTTTTATATTTAACAGGAATAACCACATACTCTGATTAGGTCCCACTGCTATCTACTTAAGTGAGTTTGACTGTATAATGCAGTGTAGCAGCAAACTGTTAAACTTCTGAAAATTTGTGACTTGATATCAAATTGGCAGGATTTCTACTAAAATTAACAATAACAAATCAATTAATTAATGATTATAAGCTTTTGATTATCTGACTAACTGTTAGCAGTCTTATAATAAATTGCCCTGTATAGACTCTAGGGCGGTAAGAACAGGTCAAGAACTTTTATTATTATCGGCAAATTGTCCCAACTTAAGACTGAGTTATGGTTTTACGTCTCACTCCACAAAAAGTAGATCATTTTGGAGACGTTTTTCCCAGCCAATCTTTTGACGGTACTAAAGAAACTAAACCCAACATAACAAAGGCAAGCAACACAGGAATACAAGTCTCCACTGCCGCTGACAGACCCGCGCGACGCAGTGCCTCAGGCCCACTGTGTTGTACACAGATGTGACCAGTCAGTGTGATAAACTGGAGACCGAGACCACCACCAGTTTACCACACTGACCATCCAACTAAGTTGACAGCACCTGAGACAATCAGCTGTTCCAGAGATATGGTTGGTGACCAAGAAAATTTAAATGGTTCACGTGACCTAACCACACCCCTTTCAAGGGATGGTTTGCCATTCGTGGGCTAGCACTTGCTAAGCTCAACCTACCTACCAAACTATCTAACTCCATTCACTATAAAGATATAAAAGGCGATACAAAATGTCGTAATGCGGTGGTTTTGGGTAGTTAAGAGTCACTGGAAATAGCAGCAATCGATAGAGCAGATACAAGTTCCTATTAGCATTCCATAGTAACTATGTCCTAATCTTGCACCGTTTCTGAGATATAGCGAGACATTGGTCGAAAATCGCTGTTTGAACCTAACACATCTCTATTTGGCGCCCCCGATGGGGGTAACCGTTGGAATTTCGCCTGAATTTTTGGCATAAAAAACTAGAGTCCCTGGGCTATTGTATGGCATTGTTTGCATGATTCTACATTTAGCTTTTTGATACAATACCGGTGTGATGGACGGAGGGACAGACAGATGGACACATGACGACAGCACATACAGCGCTAGCATAGCCGTGCGCGGTAAAAATGATATAAGCTAACAATAAAAATGGTTCAAGATCCCAAACAAAATCTAAACCTAAACCAAGAAGCAAATTTAAGAACTGTCCCCATGTGTGTGCATATCATTACACACAACCATGTGTGTGCATATCATTACACACAACAGTTGTACACAATTCAGCAAACAACAGTTCTGACGATTTTTCCGTCCTAACCTCCATACAATCAGCAAAGCTCAGATGCTCTCTACTGGAGGGGATGGGATCCCAACTGAAGAGTATGCAAGCATATTACATATCAAAAACAAAACTAACATCATCCACACTGAATAACTAATAAAGCAATGTGCATTACAAATTCACACAACACAGTAAAATACTGGTAACCATATTAATGGCATCAAACATGCAATCACAAAAACCATCAAGTAATACATCCTAAAAAGTCATCAGATGAATGGAAAAAATAATGATGTACAATCTATCCCAAACAGACACATATTACAGCGGAATTACATGAAAAGTAGGGCTGTTGAATTAACGCATTAACTAATGCATTAACACGTTAAGGAATTAATCGCAATTAAAAATATTAATAACACTAAAATTTTTAACACAAACTAGTCACACCAGTAGCAAAATTCAATACAGACCTCAAGATTATCCAACTTTACTCCTTTAATGAACAAGCACACCTACTTTCCGGTTGCAGCATTTTCTGCTAATGCCATTTAAGAGACGTTATTCACAGAGATGTGCAGACACAGATATTTTGGTGTCCATGTCCGCCAAAATAACGGCCGTGTCTGCAGCTGTCCAACAACAGGCTTTCGCGATGGTAAGTATCCAGTCTTACTAGCAGCAATGTACTCTGTTCTGTCATGGACTAAAAAACTTCAGTTAAAAAAAATGATCGGTGTTATGACTTATACAGATTAGGCCTATAGAACGGTTATATGATTTCAAAATCGAAACTGAAAATCAACGCTCATTAATCACACACATTATGCTCAACTGACAACCTCGGAAGGACTCGTCAGTGTCCGGCCATCATTACCCACTAGGGCCCATACACTTGTAACACAACACAAACAAAAGGTGCACTAAAATCGCGATTAACGTGCGATTCAAATTAATAATTGCGCGATTAACGCGATTAAAAAATTTAATCGCTCAACAGCCCTAGTGAAGAGTTGATATTTACACATCATATTGTCAACCTACTGACAACAAGCTCACTTGGACACAGCAACAAAGACAGCCCACATAAGGTCTGCATTTCCATCACGCGCGCTTTCCTGGTCCGCATTCAACTCCAGCAGCAAGCGCACACGTTTCATTGCAATTTCGTAGTCCTCATCGGACAACGGCGCGAACGCATTCTCTAGGACATCGGCAGCATGCGCAAGATAAAGGAGTGCAAGTGTACGCCTGTCAAATCGCTGCGGATCGTTCAGCCAGCGAGACAGAACCGAGTCTTGGACTTTGCGAATGAGACGCTGTTTGACGGAACTGTCACTCAGCGGATGTGTCGTCATGTCAAACACCACAAAGTTCTGTTTCTCCGTCGTGCAGACACCCTTCTCCACAAGACTCTTAGCAAGGCGCTCGCGCACATTACGTAGCTGATAACCCAGCTTCAGCGGGTTCCACGTCTCACCTGCAGAACACAGTTGAAACTAGAAAAAGATAGCATTCAGTAGTCACAAGAGTGCAAAGACCCACGCCAGCAATGTTTATGTGACTCGTGACCTTAACCTGTTGACCCCATAAATGTGTTCCAGGACTCATCGTGGAACATTTCTATATAAGTTTGGTGATCGTTGCTGCATCAGTTTTTTAGATATCCTGCGGAAAAACAGACACACAGACAAACGGGGGTAAAAACCCTACCCCCAAAACTGAACGTTGGCATGGGTAACAACTGTATTACATCATTAATCAATAAATCACAAAAACGAATGTATGTACTTCTCTTTTCAGCTCCAGTTACACTAAGAAATGATGCAGTATGGAGGCTTGTAAATAAAAACAAACTGCATCTCAGACATACGAGACGACCATGCTGTCATACTGGCGTGCAGTTGTCCTACAAGTCATTTTATGCGAACAAACAGGCTACTACTACTAACTCCATATAATGGCCATTATTGCAGGTGATCTTAGTCAGCCAGTTCCCTCTCGGGTCCTTCTCCTCTACCTATTCTGGAAAAGAAACTGTGGGCATTACTGAGATGGGTTTTTTATGGGCCATACGTACTTCTGTTACCAACCATCGGTGTCAAAGCACTGAATAACACACAAAGCACAATCCTTAACCAGCGGCCTGGCCTCATTCTTTCATCACCCACTACTAGACTCCAGACTGAAAGGGTGTTGTTCCATTTATGCTGGCTCAATGACATCAATACCAGTTAGCTATAATACCAACTAGATGGTAGTATAGTGTGGAATGTTCACAATGCAGTATTCGGCTAGAAGCACAGTTACACCATTTACTGTTCGTCGCTGTGTAGGCATGTCGCCGTTTTGACTTTTGCCATTTTGGTTTGTCGCTGTTTTGACCATACTCTGATGTCACCAGGCCATGCCTACTTAGACTGTCAACGATATGACATGGCGTGTTGTGTCACTCGTGAACGGGCGTCGGGCGTCGGACGTCACAGAGAATTAGGGGTAGGTTACTTGTACAGAGTGTAAAAGCCAGGGGAATGACTTTGAATTGATTCCAATGGTAAAAATGGAAAACAGACATACTGTAGAGGGATCATTTGGTAGTAAATTTTCAACGATCTATAATCAGTAAGGAGTTATGGGCGCCTAAAGTTGCAAGACATTAAAAATTTTTGAGTAATTTTTGCATGTTTGGAAAAACGACCCCTTATGGTAAAAATTTTCAAAATTCTGTTCCAAAAGTTTTCACCGCGACACTGACTGATGTGATGTATGCAAATTTTGTGAAATTTAGTCAACGGGAAATAGGTGAAATTGTGTGTTGCTTATCTGGCAAAAAAAACCCAAAGTTTTGCCTGGCTGGACTGAAAGACACACGATGACGACAAGTACCGTGCTAGCATAGCGTCGTGTGGGTAAAATCTAAACACTCAGTTGGTCTGCAGTTCTTCAAGCATGTAAGAATCTTTGGATAACAATCAGAGCCTAAATAAATAACTTAAATAAGACAGCAATATAAGTTTTTCGTATTAATCGGTAATCGGCCGATAATCGGACGACGTTAGGCACCGATTATCGGCCGACCGATAATCGGCCAGTGCCGTATCGGTGCATCTCTACTACAGAGTATTCCACTTCGGTATTCTATATCACAAAGACAAGAGACAGAAGAAACAACAAACAAACCACTCAAGTATTCTATCCACGTCTGCGTAGTTTCTAGGGGATGCGTTTCTTTCACATGTTTCAGTGCTTCATCCAACAACACATCTCCAGTTGGAAGTTCCGACTTGCAATGCACCTTGCGACTCAACAGTCCCCGTCGTCTCATCCCGGCCTTTTCAAGCTCAAGTCGTCCTCGGAGACACAACTCGACAAGAATGCAGCCACGTAGTGATGATGAGATGGAATCATTCCAGAATGATGTGTAACCCTACAATACGCCACCCACAATAAACACTTCACTAATCTCTAGTGACCGAAGAACAATGCACTCACGCTCCATAAGTGAACAGACTGTCATCACAAGGGCATAATTAAATGAGAAAATAAAAAATGTATAACCACTACCTCTCTGTCCTTCAGACCAAGAAGCAGAACTTCTTCCATCAACGTTAACCTTGTGGCCTTTCCATCATCATCGTTATCTTTGTCGTCATCTAATGGACGGTGACTATGACCTTCCTCGTCATCATCCTTGGCAGCTGCAGCTCCACTTGCCTGAGCAGCTGTTTTTCGCTGCACAAGACCCTCACGACTCATTGTACCTACACAGCACATGTATGACATCATTACTATAATTCATGACTGATACCATACACTTGTCCATGGTTCCATTATATAAATAACTAAACAATTATTCTGACAACAAAACTCATTTAAGTGCTACAATAGTAATGCTAACTATGAAGTTTAGCACATTATTTGTGACAGCTAAGGACTATCTCACAATGCCTGAAAAACCTAACAGAGTTCAAAATATACGACTAAATTAAGAATGTTTAACAAGAATCAATCACAGATGCTTTACTAGGGACATTAAACCAGATTAAAATCAAGAACTGCTTTTCATTTTGTGACATCATGGATGAGGACATCATTGTGAGTTAATGTCTCAAGCCTTCCTAACAATGACATCCGCCTTTCCATATACTTACGAGCAGTGCTGCCCAAGCATGTTTGCTCGTACTGCTGCTGAGGACACTGGATGCTTGCCTCAAGCACCGGCCCATTACTACAAATAACCAACTAACCTAGCTCTATATTGAGATACTGTCACTTGCTTGCCAAAATCTAAAGAGGTCATGTGACCTGAACACACTTTTAGTGGTAATACATCATACATATGCCAGTAATCACTATGATCAAGGTAGTGGGTCATACGACCTGGACCATGTCCATTTTGGGTTATTTCAACCCGACACTAGTATTTGCCATAGCCTACCTAGTACCTACATACTAAATGTGAAGACTGCAGCTGCAACTGCACCCATTCAAAAAATATGATAAGGCTCCCAAAATTTAAAAATGGGCCATGTAACACTGGACATGTGAACCTGACCATGCCCCTTTCAGGGGTTCTGGTCCAATCCATTTCCAAATTTGAAGTATGAAGTGCATACCCTCAACCATTCTGAAGATACAAGAGGGGACCCAAAATTAAGTTCTTGTGACAATGGCCATAACTCTTTCAGGGGTGGTATTGGTTGTTGTTGTTGTTGTCGTATGCATCATGCAAGCGTTCAGCCACTGAACACAGTTTCGTCAGCAGAGTGAAAACGGAGGATGCCATCATCCAGTTTGTCGATGAAACAGGACTCCACAATGTGGGACATCATCTCAGTGTCACTGCAGGCACACAACTCTGATGATGACAGGCCATACTTCTTCAGACAGGACACACAACGACCGTGGCCAGTTCTGAATCGATTTAAGGTGCATGCACCACTGTTCACATGGGAGACTGAAGCCTGGAATGCAAACAGGAGGGTCACTGACCAGATCATGGTTGACAACTGATGTTGTGCTCCAGTCTTGGCACCAGCAGTGGGTGATGTCGATTGATTGCATGTCAGACCACACTGGTTTTCGTGACTTCAGCCTCATCTGTGGGGGATGGAAGACATTATCATGGAGTGGACAGTGATGATTTTGAGTTACCTTTGCAATGAGTTTGTCAGCGACTGCCTTGCATCTGAGTGCTGGTGGTTCAACACTGCACAGAACTGGTAGCTATGGAAGTGGAGAAGGTCGAAGAGTTCCAGATATGAGCCACGTGCTGTTGTTCAGTTGAACATTGACCAGATTTGTGTGGGATGAGTGAAACCAAACCAGGGCACAATATTCTGCCACAGAATAGCATACAGCCAACTGCAGACAACTGCAGTGTTGGCATTTGCTCCCCAACTAGAGCCTGCAAGCTTTGACAGCAGGTTGTTACGACTCTTCAGTTTCTCGGCTGTCTTGGTTAGGTGCTGTTTATATCTGAAAGTTGTCCAACATGATGCCAAGGTAAACTGGATTTGGGTCACATCATCCATCCATCCATGGTTTGGGTCACTAGCTAGGACTTGCTGTGATCAACTGATGTACTAAATATAGTGGGCATTATGCTCATTCACTTAATAGCTTACATGTAACAAGAACTCATCAGGAGATGAGATAGCAAACGTCAACTTTTTACGACGATATGGCATGTACGTACTTCAAAATACTAAAAAAGAGAACCTACTTCGTTTAAC
>Ga0209363_1000910_pt1 | contig 12995 bp, 9 predicted proteins | sample WorMetexBAHAMAS3_FD_187385 | JGI IMG/M metagenome (GOLD analysis project Ga0209363, IMG submission 187385) | Marine gutless worms symbiont microbial communities from Max Planck institute for Marine Microbiology, Germany - Inanidrilus exumae... | ecosystem: Host-associated > Annelida > Digestive... | reverse complement strand
TGAATCGTGATAAAAAAATTAGTAAATTTTGCTTTACATTAAATAATGGTGAAATTGTATGATACGACAAGAAACTAGGAAGATAAAAAATATTTACAATTATTCACATAATAATATGTCAAAACAGGACTCCAGCAGATAGATCAAGATTCAAGAACTCATCGTGAGACCAAAACAAGACAGTTAGAGGAAATTTTTACTAGTTCAAAATCCCGGAATCAATCCCGGGATTCAATCCCGTGATCCCGGGATTGGCATTTTTCAATTCTGAAATCCCGGGATTGGAAAATAATTCCGGGATTGCAATCCCTAGTGACAGTCAGTGGCGTTCTATCAAACCATGCCACCTTGTGCATGAGAAATAAGTAGTATATAGTTATCACATTCACAGATGCATAGTTCACATGTACTTTTCCTATACGTGACTGTAGTGACCAACACATTTTACCAATATAGTTAGTACTACTATATTTTGCATTGCTGAGTAAGAAAAGAGATGACTTTGTAAGAGTATCTGTCTTACCGCAGTGCTACGAAATGTGACAATGGTGCTGTGGCTGATGATTTCAGAGTGTGTCAAAAGAGACTGTACTGGCTGCTGCTAAAGACTTCATTGGCTTCATTAACCAGTCTCCATCACCATTTCATGGTCTGCTGTGCCATTTTTATTCTTGTTCACGTGTTTTGTGTCAACACATATCATGAGGCAACAGTGAATAAATATTGTTGCTCATTCTTTATATTTATTCTAACTGCATTGCATCACAATCAAAGTCAGTGCAAATGACAGTTTGCTGTGAAGTCTATTTCCAGTGCAAGTTTCACTGTCAAATGTGTATATTTCAGTGAACCAAGCAGTGCTTGCCAACACATGACCTTGACTGTGAGCATCAGTTATGTGAAAAATGAAGGCTAGAATTTTTTAAGAATATGGCCATGGTGAACCTTTACACTGACAACACAAAAAGTAGAGGAATTTTATGTAGCTAATTATCACCAGTTCATCTGATAATAAAGAAAACATATAAGAAAACTCTTCCACAATGCCGAAATTACTGTAAAATAAGTATTTTGTTATATTTTGTCATTTGCATTTCAATTATGCTGTTTTACGTTCACTGTAGTCAGGCATGTTAGCGAGTAACCGCTGTGATAAGATGCGATGCTGCTGCTGCTGCTGTTGACAGCCGTGAATGAATGCCGTTCTCGCCTTGTTGCTGCTGGATTCACTGAACTGAAGGAAGTTGATCACTGGAATATCAAACCTGCTGACAAAGTAAGAAACTTTGTACATCATTTTTATTTACAGTGACGTATTACTAATGTGGTTGTTGTTGCTATTGCTAATACTAGTACTTAGTACTACTCAGTTTTGTATCCAGCCATTGTTTCTGCAGTTACTCCAGTTTGGACAAGATCACCAAAAAGTGTACCGGGTACCTTTGGGATAACTTGAGTGCCATAAGATTGAGTACCAAGCAACAACGTTGAAGCACTACAAGAGAAACAAGGTGCCACAGTCATTGTAACATGTTATATGCATTCATATCATATTATGCCTTCACAATCATAGTAACATGTTATATGCCTTCATACACCTCTAGAGTGAGCGCTGCATCTTGCCCGTTCCGATGTCTGCTTTGTTCTTTTTTGTAGCGAGTTTTGAATGTTAACAGTGGGATGATGCGGCTCCTGGCAATGCTGAGTTGACTGTGTTTTGTTTTACACACCAGTGTTTTGTGACACGCAACCAATCATCTCTGATTGCATTTGCTGTCGGTGGAAAGTACAAAGCTGGTAGTGGATTGTCCATCATCGGTGCACACACTGACAGCCCGTGCCTCAAGGTCAGAACTTTGCAATGTGAGGAGTTCGTGTTAGTAAATGTTGAGAGTATGGTGAATTTATACCATGTTATCATTACTGCAAGGTGCATCCAGTCATGGCGGTAGTTTATACTGTGAGAAACTGACAGCAGTTATTGAGAAACATCCTCTATCATTACAGCATAGTGACAGGCAGAGACGGTTTCTGACTGACAGGTGTTGGGTGATTCCAGTAGACAGTCACTACACAGCAGTCATATTAACTGCAGTTGCACTGGTTGTTGCTGGTACTAAAAATCACCATGAACCGTATGTATTGTTACTGTAGCATGTCTGCAGGCAGTGTGTGGTCCGAATGGTTTGTGCAGACTAACCTACAGCAAAGTCAACTTGTCTGTTTGTTAACTGTAATAAGTCTGACAACTCCTCGACGTGTTAAGTGTGAGTTGACTGATGAGTTGACTTTTGCTGTTGATGAGTTGACTTGCACCCATCTCAACCAACGCTCTGGTCCACATTTGATACCTGTCTTTAACTCTACTGGAGCGTCTGTGTTCAAACGTGCTGAGTAGTGACAGGCACTCACATTCTCAGAAGTTGAGAAATTATTTATCCAGATCGAGAAAAAGTTCGAGATTTGAGTCTTGTGGCACTTGTTAATATTCATAATATGTATGTGTATGTCAGCTAAGAAGGTGCCTGCAACTGAGACATGGCTGTGCAAAAGTCCCAGTGTGCCTGTGTGTGTGTCAGGTAAAGCCAGTATCGCGACGAGTGAGCCATGGCTATGCTCAAGTTGGAGTGGAGTGTTATGGAGGTGGCATCTGGCACACTTGGTTTGATCGTGATCTCAAACTCGCAGGCCGTGTCCTTGTTAAGGCCAGTATTTATCTTCGTTAATAAAATTTAAACCTCCCTACACTGTCATTCTCTTTTCTGCTCCATGTAAATGGCATTTTCCAGGTGAAACTGGGTTAGCTGACTCTTCCCACTGGGCAGGGACGTTGCCAGCTGCCCGACACTAGTTACCTTTATAGCTGTCTACACTGTGCCTTAATAATAAATACACTTTGCAGTGTTGAGTGTCTTCTGCATTTATAAATATGGATAATTTGTTATGCTACGCTAATTACATTCTTACATTACCTGAAAATACATTAACATTTAAGAAATTATTCGTACTTTCCCTTTATAAGTGTGGCTCTGAAAAGTACTGGTTCATTAGGCTGTTCATTCATAAACACGTGTCAGTTAACAATGCCGGACTTCAACATGATCACCATGATCACTAACAAGAAGTCGTATTATATAATGGCACAATGATTGATGACAGTGAATGACAATTGTATTGTGGAGTTAGTTAGTTGGAGTTAAACGTCCCCTTTCAGCACAAATATGGCTATATCACAGACAGAAGGTAATGTATTATGGAGAAAATGCTGAGTTCTCCTTATTGGTATTACCTAAACCATCTCTGTGCTATAGTCGTGGTCACAGCATTGACATTTATATGGAAAGGTCACCTGGCTGTTACAGATGTCATCGCTATTGTGATCATAACAATGACATTTGTAAGAGCCAGGTGACCTTACCAAGGATGTTTGCTTTACTGGCTTAATTACGTGGTTACTGTAAAGTGTAAAGAATAATGAGTCTGTGTGTATTGGCTTTGCAGGCTCATTTCGACTGAAAATTGAAAGAAAATAGACGAACTGTTCGTTCTATAGGCATTAAGCCTAGTGATTTTTTTCTCCTTCCAGGCTTTCACTTAAGTGTCTTTGAATGTGACATAGTGACTGCAAAGTGAACAGACGAAAACTGGAATGGAGAAAGTGTAGAATGTAGAAAGCAAAGACAGAAAACTCAGATAAACACCGTCAGCTGCCGCTCAATAAAAAAGATAAAATGAACTCAGCTTTTTGTGGAATCTTAAGGAGGTTTCTATACAGAGGTTAGGCAACACTGTAGTGATACATGGCTGTGCATGGCTGTAACTGCAGGATGAAGATGCAGTGTCCAACTTTCTAGTTTGTGAACATGCTTCGTCTGTGGTATTTTATTCACTGAGACGAGCTGAGAGACGTGATGGATGTGGTTGTGACTGTTGTAATGTAGTCGGGGGACAGAGTGGAGCATCGTCTGGTCCACATCGACCGTCCGATCCTCCGCGTTCCAAACATTGCGATTCACTTGCACCGCGAAATGAATGAAAAGTTTGAGATGAACAAAGAGACACACTTGTAAGTGCTGCACTTGTCTGTTTTTAAAAAATTTTTTTTATTTGTTTTACAAATCGGGTTTAACAACTCACTCTTCAGGGTTCCCGGTACAGACTTGTAACTAACCTATCGTCAGCAATGAACTTGTTGTTTTATTTGGAGTTGTGTTTACTGACTTCAGTCAGTCTGCTATGAACAAGGATCGTCTTCTGAGTTCTGTGTACAGGAGTTCTACGATTTGTAGTTTATCCAATCTAGAACTGCAGAAGAGATGAGTTGTTGAGGACTTTGCGTGGTTTATTACCAGCATGTTGCAGTGGTATCCTCATAATGAAACTACCATGTACAGGCCAATAGCCGTTTACCATTCATTGACACAGGAGTTAACTATTGCACAGAGTTGAAGCTCATTAGCAGCAGAAGCCAATCACCTAGACAGTTGGACTTTACTGCTGTTCTGGAACTGCCGTCTGGAACTCACTAACTCTCTCTCTCTTCAGTGGCGTGCTCCTTGATGGAGTGTTGCCGTGTCGACGATGCGTCGCCAGAGTGTGTGATCACTGGCTTTCCTCCAGGCCGAGTGGATCACAATGTTAACTGACTGAACATCAGAGTTGACCCCCTCAGCCAGGTGGAACGTGGGCGTCCGCAAGGTCTCCTCCAATGACTGGGCGGTCGGAGCGACGCCTCAGTAACCCGATGGTGATCCTTCTTAAAGTCAGCACGTGCCACATGCCCAAAGAAGCGGAGCCGTCTCTCTTGAGTAAGATGGGACACGGGACAACAGCCGGTGGTCTGCCTGCTGGTAGCATTGGTAACATGTCTGGTATATGGAATCCAAAGGATTTTGGCGCAAAGATCATGAATTGAAGTCTTATGTTCTTCCGGTGTTGATGTATGGATCTGAAGCCTGGTCAGTCACTAAAACTCTTGCTCAGCGACTTGACACCTATAATTCATGGTCAACTCACTAACTGCGGATCAGTAATTTAAAGTTCCTCGGTAATGGCCCTGAAAGCTCGGCTTAAGTCATTTTTGTTGATGTCTCTAATATCCACTTCCACTAACTGACCAGATGTTGGCACATGTCAACTTCTGACATTATGTCACTGTAGCAGGCTATCATCTCTTTCACCATCCCCCCCCCCTACCAGCCTCACACCGGTACTGAGGTTCCAGTTCTAAAAAGCTAAGATAGTGGAAGTTAGGCATTAGTGAACTGAAGATCAGATGTAGAACTGTACAAGTTTGTGTGTGTCTGTATGTCGCTGTATGATGGTAGAATGCCAGTGCTGGCGACATCGGTACAGGAACAGTTGGAAATAGGAACTACGTCAACGGAAGAAGTGGCTGACGAGGCGACTCAGGTAAACAGTAAAACAGTGTCTTCACTGCTCATCTGGTGCCTCGATGATACGTTATGCTGCTTACAGATATCTGTGAGAACCAGTTAATTGTTATTGGCAAATTTGTTGAATACTTTGCGTGTAGTTTATATAACACTGGCTGCTGTGAGTGAACATGGCGACAATTATTTCACAAAGTTGTCAAGATGTGTGATGTCTTTAGTGATGATTTTATTCCAAATGTACGGCTAGGGCTCACAATCAGACTTTCATGAAGATTTGGACAGGACTGCTGGACTGGTGACGTCTTTATTGACTTACATTGGCCAAGGCACAACTTTTTTGCTAGTCTGTTGCTGTTTGCTTTGTTCATAACCATATCTCCACAGAGCAAGGATATTACAAACTGCATGGAGTTTGTATATCTGTATGATGGTGTCTGTTGCTAAGATTTCTAACAAGTATGCCCGTCTGCGGGATGGCCATATATCCACACATGCCGATCCTATGCGTGGCCAGCGCACTGGACAAATTGGCCAGCACATGGGCCACGTGTGCTGGCCTGCATGCTGACCAGTGGTCCGACTTCCTTAGGGTGTGCCATTCGTGTTGTCTCTAATGAACACACTATTGGCCGATTTGTCCAATTTTGGGCTTCTGGGAAGCAGAGTTTCCCAAAATGGAAGATTCTCTGCCTTGGACGCCATTGAACCGCCGTGCAAAATTTGACACGCTAGCTTTATCCTTGGCGAAGAAATTTGTAACTGTACAAACAAAAAAACACAAACAGTATCTGATATATCGGCTTATCGGCATTTGTGGATAAAAAGTTGTTGGTGGATGCTCACGAAAGTTTGGGAAGGTTACACCCTGAGACAGGGAAGCAGTGATTAGATGTTTTGGATGGTCTTACCTATACTTTGTTTTCTGTGCCACTTCTTCGGTTTATCACCTGTGAGCACAGCTAAAACTGTCTGGGACTTGTGTCTGTGAGCAGATGTAATGGGAGCGTTGTCCTTCCACCAGGAGTCTGGTGATGGTTGAAGAGCAGAAGAGGCTGGAGCACTGGTTAGGGTTAGTGCTTTGTGTTCCATTCACTGTCTTGACATTGATGGTTGGGTGGTAGGCAGGACATCCAGCCTGTGGAAAAGCCATTCCATTAGTGCCCAGAAGTTTTGTTCCTGAAGAAGTCTCCGAAATGACCTTTCGTTGTGCTGAGTGGGATAGTAAACCTTAGCTTAATCATTGAGCCAAGTTGCTGGACTTTCTGTTAGTCTTGCATAGTGTGAGCGTCTTCTGGTTTCGTGATTGTCACGGTCGCTGATGTGTCGGTGTGCAGAGTGATAAACATTCGCCGGTGTTAATGCGGCTGATATCTGATGAGCTGAGAGTTGGACTCAGTGACATACTAGACTTTGAACTCTGCCTTGCGGACGCTGTGCCTTCGGTTTGTCTTCAACTGTCCTTACTTCTGATATTTAATAACACGTATTATTTTGCTCCAGTAACTAAGTGATACACAGTTATACTTATATCATACCATGCAGACTGTACACTGTAGAGCTACGTGACAAGCGTCAGCTGTGTTGGTTGTAGACGCTCGGTGGTGCTTACAATGAATTCATATTTTCTCCTTGTCTCGACAATCTGCACAGTTCATACTGCGCTGTTACTGTACGTTTCTTTTCATTTTTGTATTGTCACGTTCACTGTCAGTGATTGAGATGTGATAAGAATGTTCAATGTGTGCCAGTAGCTGTTGGAGAACCAGCACTATGTGAGTTGATGAGACATCAAGGAGTTGAGCCCTTCATGTGGCTGTTGATAACCTCCCCTGCTTTTGTAATTTCTGGCCCTGATGGGGGATGGCATAACCCCCCTTGCTGCCAGTTTGAGGGACTTTGCCAGCTGTACACAGGCCTTAGCGTAGCAGAATAACCCACCTGGCGACTTTAACATACTGGAAAATGGTTAAGTGGCCGGGCCTTGTTGCGAAACCCCACCACCTTCTTCTAACGTTGTTGCTTGTCAGAGATGTTAATTTTGTAGCATGCACGCCATTAATGCTACTAAACGTTTTACCTTGTACCTGGTATTTGAACCGAGACACATGCTGATAATTGGCCAGTGACATTATACATTGTGATCATTGCCCACTGAGCCACCAGAATGATCAAACCTTACCAGCTAGAGTATCTGGCAATGTGTGAGCAAAGATTATGGCTGGGTTCAAAACTGGTTTCACGATGCGTTAGTACCAAACAATGAATAGACTCTATGGCAAGCCGTGGGCAAGCACAATACAAGCCCCACCTGTGGGCATGGTCCACTGGTCCTTTAACATATATGACCAAATGGTGTCCTGTTAAGTATACCGAAAGTCGAACAGCATTCCATAGAATGTATACAAGCTTTGTTGTCAGTGTTTGTTGATTGTATTGTGTATTTAGGGGTTGGTGGAGTCGTGTGGCAGTGATACACTGACATCTGATAGCTTTATTCGTCTTGTTTGTCTCTTTGATAACGAGGAGGCAAGTTACGGCTCACTCACAGTGCCTGCTCTAACGTGATTATTGTAAATAAAACTTAGCATTTTGAAGCTGTACTTCAGCAGTATCTGCAGTCTCTAACTGTTCTGCCTGTAGAACGTTTAATATGCCAAATTCTCATATCGACAGCAAACGTAGGATGTCATTAAGATGTAAAATTTTCATTGCATACACAGCAGTATTGGCACTGGCCATTTATCTCGGGAAAAGAAGTTTCTGTGATCAGTGTGGAGTTTGTCACGTTAAAACAAAAGCAGTCGGACGCTTTCACCCTGCAACAGGTGTTACGGGTTTTACAAAAACCAGTCAATTGTGAGCAATATTTCGTTTATCAGTGAACGTTGTCTGCCATTTTTCACGCTGCATGACAATGCTGGTGGACAGTAGTTGTAGGTTTTCAGTATTTGAACTGCTATATGTGGCCTGATGTATAATTACTTATCCACCTCCCTCTCTCCTCTCCTCACAAAAACAAATATGTCATACTGAGTAGGCTTACTGGCATTGGTCAGCTAGCATAAAGGGAGCAAGAGTCTTCCTAAAGGTAAAGGTAAAGGTGCGGATTCTTATATAGCGCAGCTTACGCAATGATCGGATCAGCACGCTTTACAATCTCTGAATTGGCAGTTGATTGGCAAGAGCGAATGGTGCTGCAGGGTAAATGAGAGTCATGCTTACTGTCGCAGTATTACTGCGGTGTACCGGCCTGGTAGCAATGTCTGCCGTGCTTGTAGGTGGGCTCCACGAGTGCTCAGGGGGCCGACTCTTCACTGCTGGAGCACGTCCTGCGACGTCTCTGTGCTGATCAGCACAACTCGACGGCCTTCGAGGAAGCAGTCGCAAAGTCGCTGATGATAAGCGCTGACATGGCACACGCCGTTCATCCCAACTACTCGTAAATAGCACATACAGCAGTCACTGCTGGCATGCTCCTTCTTTATTTCACTTACCTGCATCTAGGCAGCAGTAAAGACAACATGTAAAAACATAGGGCTGGTAACAATTCAAAATTTTTATGGATTAGTCGATCGTTTTCAATCACTAATTAATCGGCCCGTTAAAATTGATTAGTTCAGAACTTCAGTAATTCAAAAATTGTTTGTTCACACTATGTTGATGGGGCATATGTTTGTGCTGCAGATGGTATGCCAGTTACATCATAGATGAAAGATAAACAAATCACAGTTATTGCAGTCTTCAGTTTTGTGTTCTGCATTTACTCTTGTTCACTTAATGTTCTTACAACAAACGTCATTAAGTTAGTGAAACATGACATTTTGTATACTGTAAAACCCTTTATGTTCCCGTGCCCTTTATATCGCGAATTCTGCGAGCATAACAAAACCCTGAAATTAAAGGTTGTGAATATTGATACTGTACCAACTTTAATTGGCATCACTCATGTGTTGGAATTGTGTGGCTTGAAGTCGCCAAAATAAAAGGTGCCAAAATAATTTTGCATGCAAAATCGCCAACTTTTAAGTCAGTCAAATTAAAGGGTTTTACCATGTCAGTTAGTAATGAGTTAGGGGAGTGAAATAAGTAAGAAAAATAGCATGTAATTTTAATTGAGCAAAAAAATTAATACGTGAAAATTTTCATGATTAAACGAATAATTAATTGTTAAAAGTTGCAGCCATAGTAAAAAGTGAAACTGGATATGACTTAATGTGCTTTTTGTTCAGTAGATTCGCACTGACTGACTGACATAAGGAAAGTCAGCTGATGTGTGAATGTGTTTCAGTAGCACTGCACTTGCAGCAGATGTTGAAGCTGAGATGGTAATTTTGTAGCTGAGCAGAATATTTCAAACATGCATGGTTACTTTTTACCACGTTGTACTGGGCACATCAGACTTGGTAATGATTAACATGTTAGGACACCCACTGTGGTGATTGTCTGTACGTATGTATTCAGCACTAGTTGACATGATTCACTGTAGATTTTCAATAGTCGTCTCTGTATGTCATGTAAGTCACGTTATGTCGAGTGTTGTAAGTGTGATGTGTGTTGATGAGCAGAGATAAACATGAGCAGCAGCATCGGCCTGCTCTACACAAGGTATACAGTGTCTAGTGTCCGTCTCTTTGTCTGTGTGCATACGCCTCTTACTGCGACCATGGTTTAGAAACTTATTTGCAGTCATTTGTACGAATGTATGTCTAGCTCTGTTTGTGCATGTGTCTGAGCTTCTCTATTGCTGGATTTTCAACGTCTGTTCATTATAAGGGAATTTTCGTTTGTTTTCAATTATTTCCAACGTATTTTAGCTTCTTCACTGAGCTGCATTGTGGCTGTTTGCCATATTTAAACGGTTTTATCACCGTCTTTGTCGTTTGCTGCCACCTGCCATTTGTGTATGTATCTGAACATGTGTCACCATCTGATAGTAATTGAACAGACTGACGTGTTGTAAATGACTGGTGTTGGCTGCTGATGTTGTAGGGAGTCGTCATCAAGTATAATGCTAATCAGAAATACGCGACGACGGCGATTACTGCCAGCATCGTGCGGCAGATCGCCAACAAAGTGCACATTCCTCTGCAGGTTCCTGGCTGGCTTGTGCAGTAATGAATTGAATGACGTGTGTCGCAATACTGTAAACGAAATCTATAGTACTTGCGGCTGTAATGGAGTAATCTAAGCAAAAACTTTTAAGTACAAATAACTTTGTACTTTTAACGAAGTAATTTTTTATAAAACAACAACAAGGTTTTGACAGGAATTAAAGTGTAAGTCAGTGTAAAGTGTAAGGAAATCAGCATTTAAAATGTAACAGTTTGATTAATGAACGCTTCATGTGGTGTTCATCGTTATGCTTTATGAACGTTTATTGACTTTAAAGTTCTCTCCATTCATTAAGCGACCATAGTTTAGAAAATTATGTGAGTGAGTAAACGTGGCTTTGCATACTTTAAACTACGCACAGCTTGTCACCTACACGTTGCTATTTTACTTTGATGGTAATTTCTTCTGTAGTACTTTTTTTACTTTACTTTGAAACTTTTTGGATGGTTACTTTTACTCCATCAAAAATAATCAGTAATTACATTTGAGTATTTTGTCACAGTACTTTGAACAAGTCCACATTTTGGTACTTAGTTCTTATTAATGCTGTTAACCTTAAATGAAAAATGAACGAAGATACGCAACGAAGGAGCTATGCCAGGTGCACGCAGGCGAGAAAGACCACGCACGGCCTGGATGGACAACATGAATACATGGACAGGACTGTCCGTGAAAGAGTCAATCAGAATGACACAAGACAGAGATAAATGGAGAATGTACATCCATGGTGTGGCCAACCCTCGGATCGAGGACGGCTAAAGAACAGAACCTTATGCCAGCGGTCTGCAGTCATCTGTGTGCAAATACTAATATGCACCGTGTTCCAAAAATGCATCGGTTTAGAATTTTGTTAAACGTTTTCAAGAAGTAATGAGTAGTCATGAGGAACTAAAACTGCCAGTCGTTGTTGAATACTGGTTTGAGCATGCACCTTACGTTTTACTGCTGACCTCCTTCAGTGCTAGCCTCATCATTCGGCTGACGATGGACGATGAGCGTAGACCTTCTGTGTAGGATTAGCTTAGATGTGCGAGTGTTCCAGTAAAATATTATGACATTACACCGGCAGTCATCGATGTACTGAAGTCCACGGCTACGTTATGTGCTGTATACAAGGTCAAGGTCTAACATGTGTGTGTGTGTGTGTACTATCAGGACTTTGTAATACGCAATGACATGGTTTGTGGAAGCACAATCGGTCCGCTGTTGTCTGCCAAGCTCGGTCTTGCTACTGTTGACGTCGGCTGTCCTCAGCTGAGCATGCATTCAGTGCGTGAGATGTGTTGCACCACCAGCGTCTGCCAAGCCACTTCTCTCTTCCAGGTCTTGTAATCTACTCTTGCCGTGCTGGCCTATCAGCCAGACAGTCAGTCAGCAGAAGAAAATCTAGCGAAAACAAGTGGTCAAAGAATTATGGGGAAAGGCTGCATCACAAGGAGTGGATTTTTTTACAGAAGGACGATGTAGTGTGACACTGACCACTTAGGAGCATTGCAGTCAGCTGCAGCAGTAGCGCTGTGATGCCATTATTGACGATTGAATAATTTCTTTAGCTGCGTGCACTGCAGCAGAGACTTTCAGTGCTATTTGGTGGGTCGGACAACCCGCCAAGATTGCCCCTCACTGACCCCATCTAATACATGGTTCCTTGTACCCACGCAAGTCAGCCTGCAAACGTCATCTGCATCGGATCGGCCATTTTTGCAGGGCTTGCCCAACAGACAGACACACAGACCACGCTACGTGCAACATATGTAGCAATTGGCGTATCTGTGTACTGCATGCGATGCAGGAAAAAACTGCTGCATGATCCCTGACAACGTTATACAGTGGTAGTAGAACAAGGTGTTGCCCTAACGGGACGTAACACTACTGACCCGCCGTCGCGTGCTGCCCCCTGGTGAGTTACGTTGCATATGCGCTGCTGTGGAGTGTTACAGACGATGACAGACACCAGAGAGCAAAACAATACTCCCCCCTCCCTACACTGTGTGTAGGCGGGCCAGTAATAAAAGAGTTAAACAATACAAAAAAGTCATAATAAGAATGGTGAAGTCTGAGTAGAGTTCAACAGTGAAACGTCTACGGTGTCTGCATGTGAATTTGTAAGCAGCAGTATTTTTACTTGTATGCATCTATATGTAATGTCTGCACAGAATATTGCAACACGTTCAGTTTGTTAATATTATTTGATCAGGTTGTATCTTATCATTAAATACTTTTTTCAAATTTGTTTTCTTTTGTTGCATTTTAACTATGTTACATTTTAAATTAAACTTTGTTACACTTTCAGTTGCCCTTGCCTGGGATTTGACATTCACCATTGTTTTACTCATTCATGTCTGTCTCTTTTTAAGGATGTCGTTGTTGCGGCGTTATGGTGCACCACTTTTTCTCGTTTTATCGTCATTTCTGTTTCATTCTATATTATATTCTTTCTACTGGGCCTCTCGACTTCACTGTCTATACTTTTATCATTTATTCTTT
>Ga0209363_1000909_pt1 | contig 13003 bp, 12 predicted proteins | sample WorMetexBAHAMAS3_FD_187385 | JGI IMG/M metagenome (GOLD analysis project Ga0209363, IMG submission 187385) | Marine gutless worms symbiont microbial communities from Max Planck institute for Marine Microbiology, Germany - Inanidrilus exumae... | ecosystem: Host-associated > Annelida > Digestive... | reverse complement strand
GAACAGAATTTACGATATTTCATTAGAATTAGATATTCTTTGCCCTGAATCTGACTCCAGGAATTTGGTACTCGGTAGTCTCGTTAAAAAATCTTTCAAACTGAATATATCTGGAGGTCAAGGTCACCGCAGGCCGTGGCGAAGGCATCCACGTCGACGCTCGGGCGTCGAAGCTCATCTTCTAGTTTTAAAAACAAAAGTATCGCAAAGTCTGTTTTGACGGTATTAAAGTTTAGTACTAAACTTTTAAATAAAAAAGTAAATAATACCCACAAAATGGCCACGACGCACTAGCGGCGGACGGCCTTGCGAACACGTTGCCGTTGAGGTAGAATGGATATCGCGTCTTCAAGACATTTCAGAGTTGTGCAGGCTCTGCGCTGCAGACCATACCTGTACGGGCTCAAGGCCTGTGAAAGTGAAATGAGCACCTCACCTGGCATTCGTTACCTTTTACCTGCAGAAATAGCGCAGTTTGCAAGTTTTGCCGGATGGTTCCTGAGAACTGATTTTCGCTTGGCCTAGGCCTACGTCTCGCCGTTCAGTTGTCTGCACCATTGTGCAAAGATGGCTTGTTGGACCGTTTCAGACGGAGATCACGGTGTCGATTTTAAAAACATCTTAAGACTGTAGGCCTATTAAGGTTATGTTAAGATTATAGTAAGTCTATCTTAAGATTTATTAATAATAATGTCGTAAGGTTATCGTAAGATTATCTAAGTTAATTGTTGTCGAAAATAGGATCTCAAACCAATTATTTTTGGCCGAACTATGTTTGATGGATCACGTTAGCTATTCTGTCTGAGAATTTGCAAAAAAACAGTCTGTTTCGCGATCGCATCAAAAAGCTGAAACCAACTACCAGATACTGCGTTGTTATGTATACAACTTCAGGAGCAACTTTCGACCACAGGAGTAGGGGGATGCCGGATGCTGTATATTGTCGATTGCGTCAAATACGTGACCGCGTGATAAAAAGCTCAAATTTAAATTTACCCCAAGTCACTGGCGTAACATCGTCACAGCGTTCAATTCTGCTACAGTTGGTCTGCGTTCTCGCACTTGCTGTGTTTATACGCCGCTCGGCAGTTTTGATTCTCAGTATCAGGTTGAATAACTTCGCTATAGTATAATATTAGGCAGCATCAGCGCTTTGTTGCTTTTTAGTCTATGCACCTAGTGTGAGTAGTATATGCGAACTGACGTAAAACTACTGTATGTAAGTGCTCGTATTGACGCCATTGGCGTAGCCAGCATTTTTGCTTGGGGGTTCTCTGTCCCACTTTTTTCGATTGTCAAGCCCAACATTGAATTTAACTTTCTGTTGCCAACGAAGTTGCAGAAATTATCAAGTATCATCTGCATAACAGTGCGTATTGTACAGGGTGGCCCAAAAGTTGGTTGATATTTCAAAAAGCTAAGGCGTACTAAAACTGTGCTGTACTCCCATTGCAGCCGTGATAAAAATTATTCATAGACTGGCGGTCCTAGGAATTACAGGACTCCCTCTGGCTACGTCCATGATCTACGCGTTTTATATAACGATGCTTGACAAGACTTACGTAACGGAGGTGTGTAAGACAAGTTTCTTTTGTACGGGCTTCATCAGTGCTAGAATTGTTAAGTTTGCCGTGTTTTGCAGTATCCTGCCAGTGGCGTATGCAGGATTCAACAGACGAGATGCCACAACTTGGATTGAGACCCTAATTGAGCGAAAGAGGAATTTTTTTGACATTATAATATGCATAATTTCATTATTTTATTGACTTTAAATGAAGTATATTTTACTGCATTTTCTGTCGATTTTCATAAAAAAAAGGCTTATTCCATGCATAAAATCAGAAATATTGGGGTTTTTATTTTTGACATTCACGGGGGATGTCATGGCCTACTGGCATCTCCTGAATACGCCATCGTATCCTACCACGCATCATTATTAACGATATTTGTTGATTCCGTTCACTGATAGACGTCTACTGCAGAATTAAGTCTTGAGACCTCCGGTCGGTGGAAAAAGCCAAAACTCATTAAACCCGAGTTTTGCCCAGCGCCGGATTTGCAAATGTGGAGCTGCCGCCTCTTTTATGCAAATCTAGGGCCGGGGCTCTTCCTCTTAATTCCTTTTCTCTCACCTTCTGCTGTTTAATGATGCCCTTAACTATGGGTGTCCTGCAAAATGCTGTAAGAATGTGGGGCCCCTACAATGGTGGGGGCCCTGCTACACTATACTAAATGCAGCCCTGGTTCAGCCACTTCTAACGCTCGTTTGATGTAGTGTAATCACCAGTTTATCAGCTTCAGGGCCTTCCTTTAGATTGTTCCACTTCCAGAACCTTGTTTTTGCTTGCGACTTTCACCATTGCCTCTTTGTAGTTACGCTATTATCGTTGTTGGTATTTTGACTGCAGCACCCGTGCCAAAACTGTTGCAAATGTTGTCGACAAGTCGTTATAGTTTTTGTATAGTTGCCTTGCACGTAGGTCTGATTTCTTGACATTGTTATATGTCAACACTGTAATAGGCTACAGTTTGCCAAGTTGTTTCTTCTGCGTAGTCTGTTGATTTGCTTTTGCATTATATACAACGCATATACGCCGTAGGTCGTTATAGTAAGAAATGGACAAAGAAGTTTGACGACACGCCGCATCGCATGGGGCGTATTTTTCATGGGATCCAACGTAATGTAACATAGACCAGTCGGGAGCACTGCAGTCGGCTGCAGCAGTCGCGCCGTCATACCGTTATTGAGGATTCAATGACCCCTTTTGCTGCATACACCGCAGAAAAGACGCCCAATTATTTTCAGTAGGTGGGACAACCCCCAAAATCTCTTCTTCCAGTGGGGGATCTCGACCCCCATCTAATGGACCCACAAGTCAGCCCCCATACGGCATTATAATCGCTTCTGCTATTTTTGCACAGCTCACACGTGTTCCCAACACACATACAGACAGACCACGCTAGGTGCGACATGTGTAGCAATAGACCGTACGTACCTATGCAATGCATGCGATGCGGCCTAATGTGTGAAATCTGCAGTTTATACACATGCTGACTTCGATGCAACATACTGAGAAAGGAGAACTGTCAGAAAAGATGATGCTATCCAACAGCGAATGACTCAATAAATCAATGATCTGCCGAGTAATATCTCCTTGGTCTGATTTTTGCCATCTGTAATGCGTCATGTCGCTGTTAATATGTAGCCTATAAATGCTGCAATTTTTGCATTATTTTATATTCGCTGTATTGTTACAAATTTGGGCTACAGAGAGGCCATTTCTGCTAATTAGCATTTTTCGGTGATACTAGCCTGTGGCAAAGGTAATGAATACTGTGGACAGGTCAATGAGTGAGCTGATTTGTTACATATCGTTTAAGTGCTGCTTTGTACACGATAAAATCTGGTGAAAATTCTGCAGAAGTCAAGACTTGCTATTTTTTAGCATTTATTTCACCGTATTTGCACGTGCAATGACAGCATAGTTGCATAACTCGAGATGTCACAAACAACCAAACTAAAACCATCACTTAATATACAGTCTACATCGCGACTCATTTTCGAAATGGGAACCAAGCAGGTGGGTGGGTGAGTTCGTTTAATCTCCCAGTCACTACAACATAATTAGCAACATAAGCAGAATGCGATAAAGTCATGAGTCACACTCCAGATGATGGTCGTCAGCAGTGCATTTGACGTAATCGAATACTAGTTGCAGTAGGAGAGTCACGTTAGTAGATGTATAAATGCTGTCAGCATCCACAGGTATATTGTGCCTGCAGCTACAACAGTAGAGTGGCCAGTAACAAGCCAGTAGATGCTAGCACTCACAAAAGTGCCATGACCCAAGCCGGAAATGTTTTTCGGTGCCTTGTGACATTGACCTTTGACCCCAAAAATGGGTTTACAGGACTCATGGTGGAACATTTCTCAAGTTTTGTGATCCTAGCCGCATCGGTTTTGGAGACATTGTGTGGAAAACCAAACAGACAGACACATTAATGCCACTGAAAAATCTACCGTTGACGAGGGCAATAATGCAATAACAAAAATACACAAAATTGTTGGAACACGACAGCTGGAAATACAGTCATATCATCAGATTACGTTTTGAAAAATATAGTGACAGACAGCACGCCAGTTTTGTCAAACAGAAATTACAATTTCCCCATAGGCTCTCAAAATTATCGATTTTTTTGTTTCTTTCCAGTTAAATTGCTACTGAAACAAAACCTGCTGTTAATCATCACATTTACAGCAACTGCAAACATCAAATTCTCTGGCGATTTCTTTGACAGCAGCTGTAAGTATACTGCATAATAGTACTTAGGGCCGGTTTTTCCACTGCAAATTAATCTATTAACGTTAATGGGATATTAAATATAGTCGGCATAATGTTCAAACATGGCATACCTAATACTATGAATTTTAATTAATCCATTAACAGATCTGAAAAATTTCAAAGAGTCAGTAATTAAACTCTTTTAAACCCTCAGCACACTTTGACTGACTTAACATCAAACACATACAGTAAACAAATTAACTGACGGTGTTCGATTAATCAATTACTGTTTCTTGAAAACGTCTAACAGACAGACACCATCACTGGTGAAGAATCTCGTGAGTCAGATTCACTGTGATATACATCCTAATGTGACAATTAAATCCAGATGAGTTCAAGCTAGATCAACGGCTGCAAGTGGAGAGTTCAAATCGCGGAGCCGAACTCCGCCATCCATTTCTCATACTTTTCCAGGTCGGCAGCCGAGACGGTCTTGCTGACGTTCTTCATTGCCTGCTCAAAGTCGTCCATCGACGTCGGAGTGACCAGCTCCTCACGTGGAATGTTGCGGACTTCTTCTGGTTTCAGGCCGCTTATTCGCCGCCGCATTGACATCATTGCCGCATCCCTGCACCACGCAGCATCCGCAACACTACATTTATGAGAACTGCAATGTCTAAACTATACAGTCAACTAACATCCTAACTACACATAAGCAACCATTCACTGTTGATCAATCTACATTCAGTACTGAATTCTAATCCCTCACCATTGTGCCATTCATTCATTGTTAAGGTTCAAAGGGTCACTCAACACAAAACTGGGTCACTTAAGAGCCTGTAACATCGAACCAGGTCATCAGTAGGGGCTACCTATATTCCCTGTACGTTTCATCGAGAATACTTAAGCAGTTCACGAGATACGGTGTTCACAAGATCTGACCTTGACTGTCTGCTGTGACCTTGACCTCTAGAATCTAATGAGGCCGTCAGTAAGAGCTAGTGAAATTCTCTGTCAATTTTATCAGAATTGTTCAAGCCGTTCATGAGATATCGTGGTAACAATATCTGACCAGACGAACAAACAAACGGGACAGCCTAAAACACAGTCTTCGCCGACGCTGGCAAAGGCATAACAACTAAACATAGGGTTGGTGACTTTGTATGACGTCCAGCCTAGAAATGGAATGAGCCTATTATGACAACCCCGGTGCTTGTACAGAGCTAATGTGCCATACCAAAAATGGATTAACTCTGTGATACAGCAGTAAGAACCACAAATTCAGAAAAGATTACCATTTAACAATTAATGCAACAAAGTATCACGTTCACTGTTGTGCATGATTATACCTGCAGACGTTGGTAATATCGGCTCCCGAATAGCCATCCAGTTTCTCTGCAATCACTGCAAGGTCGACATCAGGTGCAAGCTCCACTTCTCGCAGATTGATCTCAAGGAGCTTCTTTCGTCCCTCGGCTGACATCGACACAACAGCAGTGACTAGCCAATTCTCTCCAAGCAGAAGGGCGAAACATTGCGGTCATTGTGTCTGTATGTCTGTCTGTGTGTGCCTGTTGGTTTATCAGTCCAATTGCACATATTTCAATAAATTAGCCCCGTGCGGGACTGACGGTCGATTCTTCACAATTGACGTTTCTGCCAAGTGCAAAGTCACGGTGACACAAAATATCAAAAATCCGGCCCGATCAAATTTAGATATTGTGCCCTAGTTTAAGAATCCGTGGTCATTTGCCATCTCCCATTGTAAATGGCGGAGCAGATAGCTTTTAAAAATGGAAAGATTTCCAACTTTGTGTATATATACAGGAATAACACTAGTTGGCTGTATTGTGTGGAATGCCCACAATACAGTATTCAACTCAAAGTGCTCGGCTATATCTAACAGCTGGTTCCTTGGGCCCACCCCGAGTTCTCAACGCCAACGGCATCTTGATCGCTTCAGCCGTGGCTCACTAAATGACAGACCTACAGACCACGCTACTTGGTTGGTAACAATAGGCGGCATCTATGTACGTAGCACTGTGATGTGATCTAATAATAAGTGTAGCATATCTAGACACTCAGACCGAACGGTACAAGGCAATCGTAGACAGCAGACTTCACTTCGCCTGCAGTATGGAATCGCACGCTTAACTATGTACTTCCTTAACCTAAGACCAGTTAATGCTAAATTAACTTTGCTTTCCTATGTCCATGAAATAATAGCCCCTCCATGTAATGTGCAGTATGTAGCTCATAGCGCCATCTGGTGATTACAAATGTGTCGATAGTTTCGATATTAGCTCATCCGATGTGTCCGAAAAATATGGGATTACAATTCTTGTACGGAGCATACAATCCAGGGGAATGAGTTTGAATTAACTGATTCCAACGCAGTTCTGTGTCAGTAATATTTGCTACTGAGGAACGAGCATCGATAAACGTTTCCGGTATTTATTTGCTTTTATTTCAATTGCATTTATTCTCATGTCTGAGAGAAATTTACTATTGGGGAGCGGAATGTAAACTCTCTTCTCGAGCCGTCTCCGCAGAGCTTCATCGATGTCCCACGGAAAGTTGGTCGCAGCCAGGACAATCACCATCTTTGTTGGATCATCATCTTGTCCTGTAGCTCCTGTCACACCTACAAACAACACCACCCTTGTCAACCTAAGTTCCAATGCTGTACGGCAGGTTTTAAAAAACTAGTCTTTTAAAAAAGCCTAACCCGGTGTTTTTATGGTTTTATCGGGTACTGTGTTTTATTGGCTTTTTTGCACATTTTGCTGTGTAAACAGCGATCGCTAAATGTTATTCACATCAAGTAAATCCACGAATGAAAATGATTACTCTGTGTTTGTTGTTAATTATGCTTATTGCTTCTGTACAGGAACAGTCTTGATTTTATTAAAATTACAACTGAATTTATAGTTTGAAGTTGAATTCAGTTTAGGCTTGGGGTGGGCATTTTGTCCGTTTTAAAAAGTGGGTTTACCCAAAAAACGCTGGTTATTTTGGGTATCTACCAGGGTATCCAAACTCGGCCATATACAGACATTTAGTCTTGCATTACAAAAAACAACAGCTACGGTTAATGTCACACTGCTACTAAGGTCCTTATTGTTTCAGATGCAATGGATGCTCACTAGATACTGTTAGTTACTCTTTCTAAAGACACTTGTGAGTGGATGTACGCACCATCCATCTGAATAAGCATTTCTGACTTGACGCGCCGACTCGCCTCGTGTTCATTCTCAGAACCTCGGCGTGAACATACCGAGTCTATCTCGTCAAAGAAGACTGTACTAGGAGCATAGAATCGCGCCTACAAAGTTTCATACAGACATGCAAGTAATGATAAAACAGCAGAACGGTCATCATCACAGATCAGACATATAGCAGCAACATGTGCACAGCATCAGAAAAAGGCATGTGCTAAAACAAAACTGTTCAATCTCAACCGTTAATTATTGAACATTGAACTTCCTGCTTTATGCAGAAAGGCCGCCACAGATAAGCTCGTGGAGAAGATTATAGCACATGACAACTGGCCAATTCATTCTGACATCACCAACCCACCATGTTCCTCTTCCATCCAGGAAGCCTCTCAGGTGTAAAAATGCCTCCGTGGATGCATAAAGATCGTACTAGCTATGCGTGAAAACGAACCATCTCAAAGAGAAGCCGAACCATCTTCTCCGACTCTCCGTGGAACTTTGACGTCAGACTGGCCGCCGACACATTGAAGAACGTTGTACCACATTCAGTTGCAACCGCCTTCGCCAGAAGGGTCTTACCAGTGCCCGGCGGTCCAACCATCATTATACCCTGTCAACATGACAATGTACATCACATTGCAATACAGCATGCCAACACACTCACTCCAGACATTCTGACAGTAAACACGTAATCTGTTTATAATTTCACTAGATCATCCAATGCAAGGTATTGCGCTGACATGCTCTCTTGTCTTCCGCTGCCTAGCGTTTTCAGATATATCGAACATATGTCACCAGTCTCTAAGACTTCAATATAACTAAGTTCAACTGTGGTTTACAACCGAACCTGTGCATGTGCATGGAACAGACCAAAACGTTATCTTGAAACCACCACGCCAGTATTTAATATTAATAGTTAACCGTTAACATCTAATGCACAGCAGCAGAAAAACTAACTGTTAACGATTAATACTACAAACAACCGTAATATATATTTAAAAATTAGTGACGTTGCTGCAACAACTGTCGCATTTTTCGTAAAAGGCGACAGTTGTTGCCGAAATGTCACTAATTTTTAGGTAAATGTTACAGTTGTTTGTAGTATTTAATCGTTAACAGTTATGTTTGTTTTCAACCAATGAGTTTACTCAAGAATAGCTATTTAATGAAGTTTAACAATTTCAGCTTGTATGCTGCCTCCAGAGCTGAGCAGTTTGTCCTTGCACTATCTTTAGTATTTGTGTAACTATAGACAGAACTGTTGTTTAAGAGGAACATTTGCTATGTGGCGGTTTGGCGTAATGGCATTGTCTGCAACAACAACATTACTCTACGTTGAGTCCATGTGGTTAGTACTGAGGTGGGAGACTAGTATGCCATGCTCGTGTGCCACCAGCCACCCAGGCCAACTCACCCACATTCTTTGACAAGATGGGAAATGTGTATCGGCCAAAGTGCAGTGATCTCTCTAAATGTAAGTAAGTAAAGTCAGGTATGACTCATTCCACTGTGTGGGCAGCAAGTTAACCTATGTGATCCCACGTCGATATGGGTAATACTTCAGCATCTTAGAAAGCAGTGGTATATACAAAGAACTAAGCAATCTACAGGATTTCCCTTTTAGGCCGAATTGCATGCATGCAATAGATCGTGTCTGTCTGCATGCTGGTCACACAGATGTATTGTGCCAATAAAGATGCCATTGGGATGGCTGTCTCGTCTGGGTCCAAAGAATCATGTCATAGATGGAGTCAAGATTGGACGAATCCATTCGCAACCACAAAGGGTGAGAAATCGGCGACGCAGCCTTTTGGCTAATTACTGTGGACCCTTGTCTTACATTATTTCTGTCTCTCATCTTGCCCACATGGTGTGATCAAAAAGGGGCGAGCTATCTAACCTTCCACGGCCGTCGAATTCCTTTAAATACATCGGGCACGACGAGCGGCAGGACGACAGCTTCCTGCAACAGTTTCTTGGCATTCTCCAGGTCTGCGATGTCATCCCTGTCATAGAGAACCAACTTCACATATTTTCACGGAGTCATCATGGAAATGATCGTTGTCATTGGGCGATAAGAAATGGCTTGAGGCCTTTCAAATGTGGATTTGGAGAACAATGGGAGGAAGCTGGAAGGATCATCTGACCAACATGGAGGAATTGCAAAGAGTAATAAATGAAATCAGATAGTATTTTAGATAACATGAGGTGCCAGAAATACAACCGTCTTGGACATGTTCTTAGGCACAAAGGTCTTCAAAGGATATTTTGGGAGGCAAAATGACAGGAAAAACAGGTCGAGAAGGAAGAGACTGGACATATTGAGTGATCTAGTTAAAATAGCAAAGTACGTGGAAGTCAAGTGAAGGGCTAAAGACAGGAGTATAAGAGACATGGAAGTCATATACCTGCTTTCCAGCAAATTACTGGATAACGACAGCGTCGTGGACAATAAAACAACAAGTTATCAACATTATCCCCGATGAATATTCAATATAAATGTCACGTAATGCATATCTCCAAAGCAACCAGGTACTTAGATATCCTTCAGTGCTCTGACGATAGCAGTAGAGTAACTGGGTGGGCATATGGTCTATTAAACGTTTGCCACTTATTCCAGAGGCTCTCTTTTCGAACACGCGGAGGGAGTATGAGGACCAGTTCCAGCTAACAAAGATTCTTCCGGATAAAAAAGCTGTTAAAACAGAAGTGGCAGTGGACCTGCCCCTGTAGCCCAGTGGTCTCAGTGGATGGGGTTCAAACCTCAGCCCGGGCACGTCCGCTTACCAAAGAATTATTTCAAATAATTCCTATGCACATGATAAACAAAGAGATAATCGCGGGCAGGAAAAAGAGGGTTCGACGGTGTCCTCTATAAACTATGACCGTTGCAGGCACCTTGATCTAGCAGTGTCAAGACTGCCTGCCACGCCGGCATGAGTTGAAGTAAATAGACATGGCTGGCCATTGGCTGGTGCAATACACAGCGCCAGTCAGGGCTAAGCCAGACAGTAGGCCACGTCTAGAAGGGGGCACGTAATAGAATACCCGACAAGCGGCTCACTCCTACTTGACCCACCTTCCTCGGACGTCACAAACACACAGCGCACATACCTACCAATTCCCCTGCTCTCCCTGGGCAAGCCCATTAGACTTTGCTGGCATCTGTTGTTGTCGGCTTCATAGTCTGTAACACTCCACGGCGGCACAACGTAACTCACCAGGGGGCAGCATGTGACGGTGGGCCAGTAGTGTTACAGACCATTCGGGCGACACCTTGTTAAAATGGGATGGGTCTGTTTTATGACACAGTGTATATTATCCCCAACAACAACATATATATATATATGCACATGTATTATGAACACAACAGTCGAGCACAAAGGCCTCAATCTGAGGTGCGGGCAGTTGCTAGGTAGCAAAGGAATGGTATATGTTAGCAGCAAGTAAACAGATACATTTTAAAGTGTCATCTGAACAGACAGAAAGTTTGGAAAAATCTGACGGATAATGGTAAGTCATTCCATACTAAAGGTGTGGATCAGCTAAAGGTATATTTACCGAACTCAGATGTTCTTAAAGGTAGAGCATGACATCACCTTCCGTTGCGTGGATTTCACACTTACCAGTAGACCTTGGGATTACGCTGTACAATGTCCCTCTCCAGGTTTGCGGCCAGGTTTTTGTCATCTCCACTTGGGTTAAACCGTGCTTCTTTCTCGGCGCTGTCCTCGGGAGTGGTTCCACCTGACGCCTACAACCATGCCACCATTATGTCACCATAGTTTATGTACAGCAAAACAGTCCAGGAAGAAAATATTATCCCCAACAACCTGTTGAATCTAGCAAAAAGGCAAACGTACTCCGATATATGACACCAAGGTCCACATTAAGTATCATGATAATCACTATCACATTATTATTATTATTAAACACGGACTTATTATAGTGACGCTTAACATGATACAATGTTGCAGGGGTACTTTACAAAGTCCATTTGTTCATGCACGTTTGTTAGGAATGTCATAGAAGCTGGGTTCAAACAGGAAGGTTTAAGTTCTCTGTGGAATGTTAGTAGTGATGGCAAGGCCATCATCGTCGGCGGAAGTTCATTTCACACGCTACTATCACAATAACGTTAGGACATAACTGCTACAGTGGCCGACTGTAACTAAAAGGCAGACCAGATTTTAAAACTAAACAATTTCTAAGTCCAACACTCCATCTACGGGCGAGGTATCCCTTTTCGTGGCCAGATATGGACCATATCTTATAAAAAGCAGCTGTCTTGTAATCTACACATCAAAAATCAACTCAATTATTCACAGATGCACAACCCACAGGATAAGAATAAGCCAAACCATTACCATGGTTGGCTAAAAAATTAACCTGTTAGGCATCCGAAAATAGACTTCATCAAAGAATTTCATCAAATCAAAGCATAAAAGGCAAGTAACTGTGCATATAACCTTAGAGTTTCTGCTGGAGGGAGCATTTGGCTTTCGACTTCGCTGAGAATCGACGGCAGATGGTCGTGCTGCAGGGGTGGCGCGGAATTTACTTACTGGCTCAGCTGGCTTCTTTGATGATGGACGTCCGCGGATGTTTGGTGATGGTCTGAAACACAGAAATACAGCAAAACTTAACAGAACCATTCCGAATGCCTACGACCGACGCCAGCAGTGAACCAGAAAGGCATTAGAAACTAGAAAGCCTTCACAAGAGGGTGCACCTACCACTTCAGTAACATTATTTCCTCTGTGACTGTGAACCATAATCCTGACCTTGACCTTCAAACATGACCCAGACTGATAGTGTCAAGGTCAACCATCACGATATAGCAGTACTGCACAACATTTACGTCGAGCTCAGTTAGTACTGAGACGGGTTGCTGTTCGCAAGTATACCATCTGGGTATATAACTAGCCACCAAGCCAGCTGTGACGCTCTGCTTCTGGGACATAAAAGCAGGTATGGTTCATTTCTTCAGTCGATTCAACGGTATGGGTGACAGGGATGTGAAGTCCCCACCCCAGCCTCGGTCTCGAGACCTAAAAAACTGGCCTCAAAGCCTCCTAACAGTTGCGGCCCCGGCCTCATACAGCATGGTCTCGTAGTTTGAGCGCGTTCTTTGTGTACCAGCCAGCTCTGCCCCAGTGGAGAGTTTTCTCACAGAGTGGGCTTATCATGAAACCTAATCGGGCAAAAACGACTGACAGACTGCTAGATGAACTGATCTTTCTGAAATGTAACAATAAGTCCAGAAAAACCTGGTACAAAAGGACATGTTTTGCTGCTTGTTTGTTGGAATGAAAGTTTATGTCACACTGTGTGTCGAAATGTTTGTTGGCTGCAAAAAAATAATGCAATTTTGGCCTCGGTCTCGTGAGAGTTGGCCTCGGCCTCATGCTCTTGGCCTGAGCTGCGTCCACTTCTGGCCTTGTTAACCAGGGTTGTTAATATCGAATATCGATATCGATATTATCGACGATACTTTTGATG
>Ga0209363_1000908_pt1 | contig 13006 bp, 14 predicted proteins | sample WorMetexBAHAMAS3_FD_187385 | JGI IMG/M metagenome (GOLD analysis project Ga0209363, IMG submission 187385) | Marine gutless worms symbiont microbial communities from Max Planck institute for Marine Microbiology, Germany - Inanidrilus exumae... | ecosystem: Host-associated > Annelida > Digestive... | reverse complement strand
GTAGATATGCATGAACTTGATGTAATCTGGAATAATGGCTTCAGACATATCTTTAATTGCTGCTGGCGTGACAGTGTAAAGCCGCTTCAATTTTTCTGTCAATCTATGCCCTTGTCGTTTGTGATCGTGGAAAGACAGTTGATGTTCTTTAGTAAACTATATCGTACGGATAATATTGTGTTGCAAACTTTAATGCGTGAACCCATGGAAAAATATGAAATACTGAGTCTGGCAGTAAAGTATGGACTTAATGATAAGAGGGAGGGAGTGTCTACTATTAAGGATGCTGTATGGTCATGTTTTGTACAGAAAGTTCAGTTGTAATGTTTTACTATGTACGTCTCTATAGTTTAGGCTCTTTTATTGTTTTATGTGTTTTTATGTGTTCTGTGCTGCACATTGTGTGTATTCAATAAATATATAGACGCATGGTAGAGGCATGACAGACAGTGTGCAGTCACTGTGGGTTCACAGCATGCACAAATGTGCAAGTGTTCATAATGCTGTGAATGCACTTGCTGGAGTGGATCTTCATGATGCCGATCCATGTCATGTGGAGCTCACGAAATCACGAGCAACAAGAGAGATCAATATCTCCAGAAATTGCTAAGATGTTTTGATGCACACAACCCGTTCGATGTCTCTGACAGCAGATTGCACAGTGTTTGTACAGGTGTTGTAGCTGGCATGATGATGATGACAAGGTAACATGCGATACAGCAGAGAAGATAGGTCACTCCATTATGCTGAGCATGGACAACAAGGCATTTGCTGATACTGTAATGAAGAAATCCAGTCAAGTACGGACACTGTCGGAGGTGACTAAGAAAGTGAAGACTGGATCCAATCCCATCAAACTGTGGTTGATTCCGACGTTATGTTTGCTCGTTTGCTGATTGTCATGGCACACTCTTTCATGTCGTATGTCTTGCTTTCAGTACAAACTCACCAGTGTGCCAACTGCACTGTTCCGTGATTCTGTCCTTCGTAAAACAGAAAAGCCAGCACTGGCGAAGGAAATCACAAGGCAAGTTGACACTGCCACTCAAGCGCCTTCTACAGACATGTACGTTTTGGATGGTGGTTGCCTTCTTCACCATGTTGTATGGCCAAAGTGTGCTAAATATTGTGATGTAATAAATGCATACTTGAATTAAATTCGGAAGCATTACTCAAGATGTTTGGTGGTATTTGATGGCCATGGCAATGGTCCATCAATCAAGGATTCTGAGCATATATAAAGAATCATGCGCTCGGCACCATCTATCAGCACAGAGAAGCACAGGCCAGCATACCGGAGCCAGAGTGCTTTCCTGATGAAAGCCAATAAAAAGCACGACTTTGTTGAGTTGTTGGTGCATCACCTGGAAGAAAATGGTGTGACTGTTCTTCAGCAAAGAATGATGCTGACACTGACTTTTCACACTGCACTCAACATAACCGCCAACGGGACAGTTACGGTTGTTGCTAATGACACAAACGTTCTAGTGCTACTTGTACATCACTTCAAGCCAGATATGTGCAATATCTTCATGTTGTCGGAAATCACCAGACTTCGCAATGTGCGACTATTCCATAGAGGAAATAAGTGCTGTGTGTGACTCAATTGGCACTACAGCTTCGAAACACCTTCTTGCTTTGCATGCACTTTCAGGCTGTGATTCCACCTCATACCTTTATGGGCATGGTAGAGCAAGTGTTTTTTGAAAGCAGGCCTACTGTCGGAAGTCTGGGCAACCAAGCTACCGGCCTGGGCGCGGTAGCGGGTTGCCGACTCGGCTTCGACGGCTCTTCTACCGGTTAGGCCTATATATAAGGAAATGCTTTGCGCCAACGGGATATAGAACGTTATGGATAGAGAGACGAACTATGTGAGAATTGTTAGGTTCGTCTGTGAATAAATGCATATCTATAAAAGTAACGTTATCTCTGCTGTGTTCTTATTTTGTTCCATGTATGGTAGAGCGACGATCCGCCGGGGACTCAGGTCTTAACTCGGTAGGTTCCCACAGCATCGAGAAATTTGGCGACGGAGTCCACAACACTACAACCAAAGCACTTTGCCTCTGACTGATATACTTGCCTTGGAGCATGCCTCGCAAGCCTGCCTGAAGTTGCTGCTTATGTTGTACAATGGCAAACCGGATAAAACTCTAAATCATCTGCGCTTCCGTCACTACGTGAACATCATTGCCACTGGCAAGTCCAGACTACATCCCGAGATACTGCCGCTCACTGAGACAGCAGCAAGTTTTCACATTCGTCACGCGCACTTGCAGGTTGTGCAGTGGCAGACAATGATGACAGTTGAGCTCAATCCACAGGACTGGGGCTGACATGTGGTAGAGTGTATGTACCTATACCCACTGACATGCTGCCTGCACCTGAGCATATACTGTCTGTCATAGCAGTTCAAGTAGTTCAACGTAGTAGTTCTTATTGTAAAAAAGGTATGCATTGCATGGCAGCATGCAAACACTGTTGTGGTGGAGACTGTGACAACGTTGCCCAACAATCAACAAAAGACTGCCGTGAACGTGATGATTCATAACAGTGTTGAGGAAGATTTGCAGTATCATATGTATGATGATGACTGGGCTGATAAAGAGGTCACTAGTGTCAGTGACGACAGTCGGTGGATCAACAACCAGCACTGGGATGATGTCCCGCCACTGTGTTCCTGGAAACTGGATGCTGATGCACTGGTCGACCACCTGTGGGTGCTGCTCCAGTACATTAGCACAATCGCTCAGCCTCAAGTGATCATAGTTAGCCCTGGCCGCTGCGCTGGTCTCTAGAGTATGAGGAGATGCAGAACCAGATCGCATGGATGTACAACCGTGTCCAGATGTTGGTTGAACAAAGCCATCCTGTGCCTACGGTCCCACCCACTGAGCTGCAGTTTCTGCGCCATCAGTATGGCATCTAAGGACCAATCAGGTAGTCCTTGTTCACACAGGATAATGTGCATCTGAACAGTGGGGGTCTTCGGAAGTATGCTTTCTGTGTCCGGAATGCCATTGGATCACATCTCCAGGAAATGCATAATATAGTGATTTGGGTTTAATTTGAATTGCTGTGGGTTTATGTTCAAGGTCATTGCCTTAATATCCTTTTACAGCAGGTTTCATAGGGCACAGCAAAATATAGGACTTTGCACAGAAGCAAGTAGCAATTGCTCTTGAAAATTACCTACAGTCTGGTACAACTTCCACTGAGAAAATTCCAGAGTTTGTGCATTTACACTACAAGGAGTTGTATCAAGAGCATCAGATGCAGTATAATAATATGCTGGCAGAATTACGCACTGCGTCGTACACGCTACATGCCGACATTGAAAAAATACTCCTAAACGTTTTTCATGATGTTATCTTGGGTCGTTTGTTTACTGCGGTGGCGTTCTGTAACGTGCTCGCAGAGCGGTGTGTTAAAATAGGAATTCCCGATCTCGTTCCTGAAATTATCGAATGGACAATTAGATTTCTAGATTTCAGCGGCTATGCCCATGCATTACTCGAACATGCAATGTACCTAACTTAGAGATAGCTTTGTGACCTACATTCACCAGAAACGTTTGGTCATCTAGCACGGACTGTGTTCTACTGTCCCCACAATGGCATGTTGTGCAAATGAGCTCAGTACAGTATCCTACACTACATTCTTGCATCTAAAGCCATTCTGGGTTATCAGCAGACCAGTTGACAGACGTAATACATGTCTCTGTAAAACGTGACAACCTACAACTGAAGGCCAACATATTACTGAAAACAAAAGTACTGAACACTGCAAGACTGGAGCATTTGACATTAGCTTTTTGCAGTTCAGCCGACAGTGTTCAGTGTATGTTTGGTTTGTGCTCATTATGTAATTCCTCTACATATCCAGTACATATTAACATGTTTGATTTGTCGACTGTGCAGCAAGTTTTCACATTCGTCATGTGCACTTGCAGGTTGTGCAGTGGCAGACAATGATGACAATTGAGGTATGGTGTAATTTGCATGGCATGGCGTAATCTGCAGATAAAGCTGTGTGATCCATGTCTGAGCATATTAGAGGCGCTTTGTGTAATGTGCTATATAAATAGACGTATACTTTACTACTACTTTGAGCTCAATCCGCATGACTGGGGCTGAAATGTGGTAGAGGATATGTACCTATACCCATTGACACGCTGCCTGCACATGAGCATATACTGCCTGTCATAGCATGCAAGTGCAGAACACCGAGAAGAACCAGTATCGTTCAATGATTTGTTATGGTTGTAAAAATGGTATGCATTGCATGGCTGCATGCAAACACTGTTGTGATGAAGATTGTGACAACGTTGCCCAACAATCATCTGAAGCATCTCATGTGATAACCCCTGCTGTGTACGTGATGATTCATGGTTACTACACAGTGTTGAGGAGGACGATTTCCAGTATCATATGTATGATGATGACTGGGCTGATGAAGAGGTCATTGACTGCGTGTTGTGATATCTGCTGTTTTCTGGTGTTGTCATAGGCCTTTTGCCCTTTATTTGTTCCTTGAAGCAGTTTCAGGATTTGGCTGGCTGCTTGTGACTTCATATTTGTTGTACGTGCTCCTTTACCCTTGTGTGGTAAAAGGGTATACAGTGCTTTTTATCTTTACCCTCACACAGCAGGTCGAAGGGTAGCACTATTGGATCCTTCTCCCTTGTGCAGTGAAAGGGTAGTGTGTGTATTTGTTCACTGCAAAGTCTAGTTAATTGTGCCTGTTTCCTGTATGTTCTATATTTTTGTGTTCTCTGTGTCATGACTTTCAGATCTCTGAAACAGTTTCAGACTGGTTGTTTGCTGCATGAATGTAATTTAATATTTGTTGTATGTGCTCCTTCGCCCTTGTGTGCTTTATCTGTTGTCAAGACTTATGACTGGTCTTACAGTGGCAACATAATGTTGGCTGTTGACTTACTGTTGCTTAGTTTGAATTTGTAAAGCCAGTCATGCAGTGGCAATAAAATATTGGCTGCTGATTGGCTGTGTAAGTATGGCAATGGCTCAGGCTCAGTCAGCATCAGTCTACTGCAGCAGTCCCGTGCCATCGGCCACTCATACGTACGACGTCTGCAGGAGTACTGCGAACAGCAAGCTGAACTGCAGAACCTGGGCTTTCCACGCCAGGATGCTATTGTCCAATCACTTTTTCGTGGCGGTGCCACTGTGCAATTCAGTGACGACAATCGGTGGATCAACTGCCACCGCTGGGATGTTGTCCCGCCACTGTGTTCCTGGAAATTGGCGAGAAGGCATCTGTCACTTGGATGCTGATGAGTTGGTCAACCACCTGTGGGCGCTGCTCCAGTACATTAGAGCAGTCGCTCACCCTCGAGTCATCATAGTTAGCCAGCTGCTCTGGTTTCTAGAGTATGAGGAGCTGCAGGACAAGATCGCATAGACGTACCACCCTCTCCAAATTTTGGTTGAACAAAGCCATCATGTGCCTGGAGTCCAATCCACTGAGCTGCAGTTTCTGCGCCATCAGTATGGCATCTAAGGACCAATCAGACAGTCCTTGTTCACACAGGATAATGTGCATCTGAACAGTGGGGTCTTCGGAAGTATGCTTTCTGTGTCCGGAATGCCATTGGATCACATCTCCGGGAAATGCAGGGGTGCTGAGTTACTGTAGCATGGTATTTCAATGGTAAAATTCGTAGTTTCTGCATAATATAGTGATTTGGGCGTAACTTGAAGTGCTTTAAGTTTATTTTCAAGGTCATTGCCTTAATATCCTTTTACTGCAGGCTTCATAGGGCACAGCAAAATATAGGACTGTGTACAAAAAAAAGTAGCAATTGCTCTTGAAAATTATCTACAGTCTGGTACAACTTCCACTGAGAAAATTCGAGTTTGTGCATTTACACTACAAGGAGCTGTATAAAGAGCATCAGATGCAGCTTAATAATATGCTGGCAAAACTACGCATTGCGTCCGACACACTACATGCCGACACTGAAAAAATACTCATAAACGTTTTTGATGATGATGTTAACTTGGGTCGTTTGTTTACTGTGGTGGCGTTCTGTAGCGTGCTTGCAGAGCGGTGTGTTAAAATGGAATTCCCGATCTCGTTCCTGAAATTATCGAATGGACAATTACATTTCTGGATTTCAGCCGCATGCAGCGGAAAAAATGGCGAACATGGAAGGTTGACAGCATTAAACGACACTACGAAAGTCAGCATCAACTGCAACCAGTTCCAGACCTTCAGTCGAGCACTGTAACGTCAAATACTGATACCAAGCTGCGTGGTCGTCGCAAGGTAAGAAAGGACCAAGCGCAAGCATACAAGAAAATAGCAAAGTTAAAGGAAAAACTGCGGCAAAAAAATAAAACAATACAGAGATATTGTCAGCGGCTGTACAGAAAAAATGGTGGTTCCAGATCAAATAAGAAAAACAGGAGCCCGAATACCCCAAGATCAACAACCAAAAGGCAGTTAAATAGCAAAGTAAAAAAAGTCTCCTATTCCACAATGTTGTAATGTCAAAACTGAAATCTGAGTTTAACGGAGCCAAAACTCAGCGGCATAAAACAGCTCTTGCACAGATCGTGGGTGGACAACTGTTGATGAGTATGGCTAAAACAGTTGGTTGTTCACGCAGACTCCTGAACTCAAAATATTGGGGCGTAGAAAGAGTGCAGTCAGTCACGAATTAATAAAAGAGGTTCGACAGTTCTATTTACGTGAAGATAACAGCTCCAGCACGGCAGGTAAAAAGGAAACAATCACATAAGGAAAAGTCAAAAAGCAGATTTACATTCTGAGGGACACTTGCAAAAACCTACACAAGAAGTACTTGTGTGCAAATGAGCTCAGTACAGTATCCTACACTACATTCTTGCACCTAAAGCCATTCTGGGTTATCAGCAGACCAACTGACAGAAGGAGCAGACTCTCATGTCTCAGTTCTCTACAAGACAAAGGTTTGTTGTCGCATATCATCATGATCACTGTCCTTGTAAGGAGTTCTCTAATTCTAGACATCGTTTGGCATAGTCGTCCATTAATCGAAATTGTGCAAAGCTTCAAACAGCTGTCAAATGTCAGAGGCTAGATCTTTAGCAGTTGCTACTTCATAAAATTTACTACGTGTGTGTGTGTGTTTTAAGATAAACAACACGAACATCGACCTACAAAAAAATTTGATCACTCGACAGCCGTCTTACCAACATAGTGGACACCGTCAACTCGAAATGCACTTCATTACACACCACTTTGTAGTACCAGCTTCTTCAGTCTGTGGATCAAGTCAAAGAATTCACACGCAAAATATCGTGGGACTTTCGACAAGAAATTCATGCCATGTATTCATCAGTTCAAACTTCACAGTCATCAGCCAGCAGTTCATCAGTCACCGCTTCATCCTCTCACGTCACTTATGAATATTTCTTATTTAGAAAACAATACTTAATAACAATCAGGCAGCTCAAATGCATTTTAATATCAGCACCGGCGAGGTCAGATCGCCTTTATTTCAGACAGCCTGTTCAAATTAATGGTCGAAGATAAAGTATGCCAAAACTTCATACTTCAGCAGAATCTTGAGTCAAACATCTCACTTCATCGTGGCTCAAAGTCTGCTGAACTTTATGATAATTCATCAACTTTGCTCACGTCACACTTAAATTCTGATGTCAACAAAGTTATTCTCTGCTGCGGCACAAACGACATTGCCAACCTTCCATTCACAAGTCATACCGTAACTGAAAGTACACAGCATGTACAAATCATAGTTATGAACTGTGGAATGATAGATAGTCACTGCGGGAAGTATAAGCATGTTAAAGACTTCACAACTACTGTGTGTATCAAGGAGTTCACAATCCGTGTAACTATACACATTTCAGATGTTTGTCACTGGGGCTGGGAATTATAAGCATGCCAAAGAGTTAACAATACTGTGTGTATCCAGGAGTTCAAAATTCGTGTAGCTATACACACTGCAGAGATATTGTATCTCTCAGGTGTGTATAGCTACACGAATTGTGAACTCCTGGATACACATAGGAGTTGTGAACTCTTTGGCATGCTTATAAATAATTCCCAGCCCCACAGTGACAAAAATCTGAAATGTGTATAGTTACACGGATTGTGTGTGAACTCCTTGATACACACAGTAGTTGTGAACTCTTTAACACGTGTATACTTCCACAGTGACTAGCTATCATGCCAAAGAGTTCACAACTACATCTCAGCACATTTTTTTCAGATGTCACACATCCATTTTCATAAATTTCAGGTAATTCTGAACAAAATGATACCAATTTTGTTTTGTTATACCGCCATGCAGGCTATCTCCATTTTAGAGCCCTTTTGCAGGGTCATCTGCTCCACTACTGGTGATTGTCTTCTCTACAGCTGCCATCATCACCTCCACGTACTGTTGGAACACTCTCATCTGTACGTGATGTCCGTGTTTCAGGTCTGAATGGGCACCTCATCCTGTGTTTACTTAAACAATGTTTGGCAAACATGGCCCGATACCATTTGCACAGAATGAACTGGTGATAGTCTGAACAGTGGGATGATTTCACCTCTTTTCTTTGCAAGAACGTCAACATTATGCTGATAATTTCCATCATTCAGCAGCTTCCTAAGATGCATCCTCCTTCTTGTCGACTTCAGCGGCATAAGCGCTAATGCAGCCACTTCCAGCTCATCTTTATGTTTCATAATCAAATGATGTGGCAAGTTGGCAACTTTAACACGGCCTTCATGCAGTATTTGCAAAACTTTTTCTTATCAAATCTCCGTCGACCGTCATTGTTAGTAACGGCGACACGTACAGAGTTATTACAATCTTCGTCAGTGGCTCCATTATCTGATGCAGGATTCACATCTTGGCCTGCTTTCTCTACTTCCCTTTGCTGTCTAGTATTCTTTAGTTTTGTCTTACTGCAACCGTCTAAGACTCTTGCAGTATTTCTTTGATTGCACGTTTCGTCAGATTCGATAGCTCCATGACGCTGACGGCCAGTGTTATCTGTTCCTGAACCAGGTCTGAACGGGCATTTCATCCTGTGTTTCCATAAACAATGTTTGGCAAACATGGCCCGACACCATTTGCACGGAATGAACTGGTAATAGTCTGAACAGTGCGAAGATCTCCTATATGGGATGATTTCACCTCTTTTCTTTGCAAGAACATTAACATTATGCTGATAATATCCATCATTCAGCAACTTTAAATGTAAATTCATGTAGCTATACACACCTGAGAGATACAATATCTCTACAGTGTGTATAGCAATAACAAGAATTGTAAACTCTTTGGCCATTAATGCTAGTCACTGTGGAAGCAAAAAGCATGTTAAAGAGCTCACAACTACTGTGTATCAAGGAGTTCACAATCAGTAACAACTTGAGAAAATTTGTTAGCTAAATCTCATCATTTGGCATGTTTCTGTGTCGTAGCTAAAGTTTTGTTTTGTTTCACAAATATTACCTTGATAATTGTCTGTTATGGGATTGGTATTCTGTTGTAGTTAGAAGATGTACAGCTTGAGTACAAGAAAGGCAAAACCGGTATATTTTACTTTTTCTTCTGACTTTCTATTTGACTCAACTGTAGACCAGCTGCAATATTTTCCACTTTAAGGTGGAATTGACTCACTACTAAATAATATTTTTCTTTTGACAACGTTCACATTTACATTTAAAGTTGGATGACAAAAACACTGCATTTTGTACTAAACAGTGCCAGTGGTAGAGAAATTTGGTCAATCAAAAACTGCATGTATGACAGGTGACTACAGTGTCTATTTAATGTAGAACTATTTTTACTAATAGAATCATATTAAACAGTCTGCAAGATATGAACTTGGATGATAAATTAACTACAATAATAAAATTTATTTGCATGCCATTTGTAGAAAAACGGTGAAGATGTTGCTAAAATATATATATATAAACAGTGGAAAGGATCCTCCATGGCTCGTGGAAAAATTTATTGATGATCAAATTGGTAAGACTTGTTTGTTGCAATATTTTAGTGTCTGTTTTGTCAGTTTATATTTATCTATCTGTGGTTAATACAGAAGTAATTCAGTACTGGTGTAAAAAATGGGCCAGTACGATTATCGGCTTGTAGGTCATAGAGTTTAGCATTTCACTAGATAAGGAAGGTGTCGTTTATTTTTCTGTCTTTGTCTTTCTCTGTGTATGTCATATCAATGATGCTCTGTCAGCTGTTGACTACTGTAGTGCCTGCTACACTGTCATTCCATTATTTATTCGTGTTGCCTGCCTTTTCTTCCAGATCTTGGCGTTGTTTGTTCAGTAATATCTTTCTAAATGCAAGACTCCTCATTCTTCACAGTGTCCAGAAATTATCACAACTTTTTGGATAGGAAGTTCTCTGTTGGTTGCAACTTTCTGTAGCAGTCCAAGCTGCTATCAAAGTGTACCATAACCCTTTACCTGAAAAGCATAAAGTCGATCTTCATTTGTTTTCTTCAGTGTTCAGCTCAGGTCAACTCACAGCCCTGTGTGGGTGACTGGTTAGACTAAGGCATTCCGCAAACTGATCTTTATTAGATGTTAATTTACTGAAACTCAACCATGATTCCTGCAAACACGAGATTGCAACTAGACTAAACCTGGCTCCAGTTTTTGGTTTTATGTGTGTCTGTCTGTAATCCAAGTCCATTGCTGACTGGTTTTGACTTAATTATCATAACTTGCAATTTTTTCAACAGTATCTGCCAACAGAAATTTGTCATGTTATTACATTATTGTCGTTATCACGTTAAGCAGTAGCTAGATGAATAAGATAACTCCCATGATCAGTTGCATAATGTGGGATGATTGAAAAAATTATGATGCATATATTGGTTAATTCTGGTAGTCGCGACGATGATGGCAGCAAAATTCCCGTTGGCTGCTTTGCGGTAAACGTTCAGATAGCTGTGAAATTCTGAATTACACAATGTCGAGGTTTGGTTACTATGCAGAAAAAAATCCTGGACAAAGGATGACCGTTGTCAGTCATAAATATGGTGCCATGTAAGAGACAGTTGAAGCTACTGGATAAGAGATGAATTAAAGTGACGTCTGTCTGAGCATAGTTTAAGAAGTTTACAAGTATGACCAACAGATTAACAGACATTTGAATAACAACACACTTTAGTGACGTTTTGCATAAGGGAAATTGGTTATGAATATATGATTACATTCTTGACATACAATTTATTGCTTCTTTGCAGACTGCAGTTCCCTTGCTGCATCATTTTCAGTTCACGTGTTGTGTTTGTGACAGGACGTGGCATTTTTGCAAGCAGTGATATCCCAAAAAGTTCTTTTGTGGTTGAATACACTGGAGAGCTCCTAGATGCCGAGACTGCGTATCAGAGAGAAGTGATCACTGGTGGTGTTTATCTATATTATCTGCAACACAATGGCAAAAAACTGTGGTTAGTTTTGCCCATTGCATTTTCATTGTGCAGTTATGTTTTCTAAGGCTCTCAGCTAGCTGATGTGTATTGTGTGTTCTCAAGGCCATTGTGTAACAAAAGTTCTAGCTACAAGCAGAAATTAGCAACAGTTGGTTGTATTTGTTTAATATCCGAATTTATGTTACATGTGCAATTTATGTGTAATTCTGAGCTAATCACTCACAATAGTTGTGAGCTTACATTTGCCTTACAAAGACGCCCATAGTCTGTTGCTATTTTCTGTGTGTAGTTGTGAACTCTTACGCTTACAGCTGCAGATTATTGTGAGCTCAAAGGCCAGTCTGTAGTGGAACTCTGTGCTACATACATAACTTAGCAACAGATTAATAGTATGGATTTTAAATTTGTAAACTCGCACACTGTACTTGTGAGCCCATCGCTGTTGTTAGTTGTGAGATCACAATTGCATTACAGAGACGCCTATATTTTCGTAATAATTTCTGTGTGCAGTTATGAACTTGGAAGCTCACAACTACAGTGTATTGTGAGCTCACAATGACAGTGGGTAATGGAAGTTCTCTTCTAGTTAAAAAAGATAGCGTCAAATTAATAGTATGAGTTTTAAATTTGTAAACTGACATTACGCACTGTACTTGTAAACTCATCACTTTTATGAGCTCACACTTGCTTTTGCAGAGACGTCTGTGTTTTCGTGATAACTTCTGTGTGTAGTTATGAACTCAGAAGCACACAACTACAGTGCGTTCTGAGCTCACAATGCGAGTGTGTAATGGAAGTTCTTTGCTACATACAGAAGTCTGCAACAAATTAATAGTATGAATTTTAAATTTGTAACCTCACACTACACACTGTACTTGTGAGCTCATCACTTTTGCTAGTTGTGAGCTCACATTTGCTTTTGCAGAAGCGCCTATATTTATCTGTCCCATACCTATAGCATATAACATGGGACAGATTATAAAACCGGTTTTTAACTAACTGACAACAAACTGGACTAAATACTGATAATCACATGGTATTTGTGCTATCCTAATGTGAATGCACGTATAGCACACGTTATTCCTATACCCAAAAGCGACTATTGATTCATATTTCTAGCCCTGCTACAGTAGTTTAACTGATGTTTACGTAAACACTTGTTTGCTCAGACTTATGTACAATAGACACTTTTGTAACTTGCCAGCATGTGTTCAGCTGGCCTTGTAAGAATGTGTTGTTAAACTGTTTGATACAGCATTGATGCAACTAACTGCACTTCTTTGGGAAGACTTGTGAAACACTCAACAAAGCCCAATGGAATCACCAGAATTTTGTGTGTTGATGGAGTTTCTCATTTATGTGTATTTGCTCTAAGGGACATAAAAGCTGGAGAGCAAATACTCTATCATTATGGTAGTACGAATTTGGCATTTATTGACAAGGTAATTAGTTTGAATTTCCCTGGCGGTACAATTCTACCTGGGTTTCTGTTCCAAAAACGGTACAATAACTGCGCGACATGCTGCTGCCTGGGGACACGTGAAGCAGCGGGTGGTCATGACGCTCGTCGCCGTCTAATG
>Ga0209363_1000907_pt1 | contig 13012 bp, 10 predicted proteins | sample WorMetexBAHAMAS3_FD_187385 | JGI IMG/M metagenome (GOLD analysis project Ga0209363, IMG submission 187385) | Marine gutless worms symbiont microbial communities from Max Planck institute for Marine Microbiology, Germany - Inanidrilus exumae... | ecosystem: Host-associated > Annelida > Digestive... | reverse complement strand
AATATTATAGGAGTGAGTAAAGAGATTGTGATATTTTAATAGAATTTGTAAAGTAATGGGATGATCGAGTTTTTTGTTACCAATAGAGTTGAGGCTAGGCTGTAGGACAAGAATCATTGTTTTATGGTGACCTAGATCATGATGCATGAAATACTTGTAAAACAATTTCTAGAAATCGTCCCACCAATGGCGACATCTAACGAATACAGATAACATTAAAATATTATTACCAGTATGGAATACTTGGCCTTGGTTGAAGTTTGTACTCTTGGGTGTTTTCTGGTTTAGTTGTGATTTGAACATCATCACTGTATCATTAAGTGTGATTTTTGCACAAGTCTTTTGTTAAGTTGAAGTTGACAGGTCTGTGAATGTATTGTTCAAATGACACTAAACTTTGTGTGGCATGTTGATTTTTATGCTGATTTCTGTGAAACTTTACTGCCGCGGTTTTTGTGTGATACTGATAATGTGTGTAAACTCATCAGAGATGAAAAGGACCAATGGATTCGCTCGAAATATGAACACTGTGACTTCCTAGCTCCAACACCTTATGCTGAAGTACCTCTGCATCGGGTAAGTAATCATGTGGTGTTTGTTGTAGCTGGCGGGGGTGGAGGGGGCAGGACTGGTACCGTTGGTGGGAGGTCCCCCAGATGCTTCTTGTGGGTTTTACCTATTAGAAGTATTTCAAAGCCAGACCAACAGAAAAGATGTTATAGGAACTGAAGAACAGCAGTTACACAAGATATCACATTGAACTGATAAATAGGTCTTGCGATGGTTGTTAGTTTCCACCCTTTTATAGGCGCTAGCATAATAACTTAAATGAGCCTCTCCATCCTTTCTCATTTTGGGTCATCGCTAAACAAAAAGGCAACAAGGTCGGGAGGTTACTGTATCATTGGCCATCTTATCGGAACTGTCTCCACCCAAGACCTTGTCCCCGATATAGCCTTATTCTGTGCTGAAAGGGGACGTTTATCTCTCAACCAACGAACCAACAACCAACCTGTTGTAGCTGACTTTTTCCTGACAGATGTTAAAACACCAGTGTCTAGATAAATCTCCATCTAATGATAGACAGAACGTCCCATGAATACAGGAGTTTGAGAGATGCAGGCCTTTGTAAATGGTTGTTTATCATAACAGCTGCTTCATGATGTTTTCATCACGTGTACATTTAATATGTACCATAAATGCTCCTGGCATTTATTCGTTCAGTTGCCTTAAAACTCTTGTGTTAGTTGGGGATTCGGCTTTTATTGTATCTGCCGCTCTCATTATATTAGTTGTTACTTCTTTATTCCTTTTCTCTTCATTCTCCTGCCAGTCCATTATAGTAATTTAGTTACGGTACACTGACGGCCAGTTTACTGAGTATTTTGCCTATTACGAGTTTACCGGTTGCTGTTTATTGCTGTTCTTATAAGTTTCATAACTAAAATATATATGTTTGACTGACCAAAAGTCATAGAAAATGTCAGCAGACTGGCAACTGACAGTCTAGCTGATGTGTACGCCTAAATAATCCGGTATTTATTTGACACTGGCATGCATGTATGTGCTCATGTTGCTACAAACCCCAAGCCTTTGTTGGAGAACCACCCGGCATTTCTTGTGGACCTGATATCTAGCAAAAAATGAAAATTAAAGACTTCATTAGTTACTTAATTAATTACTGAACATAATTGGTTGAATGCAATGAATGAGGCTGTAGTGAAAATCACCAATACAGGATTTCATATTTTCTTGATACATAACTGTGATGGGAACGGTCTCCGAACTCATGCCTGCTTTCCTGTGCCAGCACCAGTAGTATAATCAGTGTAATTTTATTCACTATATGTCTCCACAAACCTTACAACTTCTATAAATAATGAGTTTAGTGCGGGATTTGTTGAGTATTTTTCAGTGGTTTAATGCTGTTGGTTGGGCCAATGGTTCCCAGGCCTAGCGTAGAGTAGCTTGTGACAAACGTGGCTGGTTGAAGTAAAGAGGAAACTAGTGGGTTGAGAATGAGTGTAGATGACGATGGGATGTAGATGTATGTGATGATGTTGTGTGTTGCTGCTGCAGCAACTGTTTGACGCGGTCGCAAGGAGGGACGTCCGTAGCATGTTGCTGGTGCTTGCTCACTGTACATCGTCAGTTGTCAACTTGCCGTACAGCGACTCAGACCTTCGAACTCCGCTTCACATTGCCGCAGCTATCGGCGACATAGCTCTTGTTCAGCTGCTCCTCTGGGTATGTTTCAGCAGTTTATGTTGTCGTTGGTTTGGATATCTGTGTTCTACTTTGTTTAGCAAACGTCGTCTGCTTATATTCAGGGCCATGTACGGGCTTCAGTGCTATATCGCACCCTGATTTATTAGTTGATTCTGGCACTATATTAATCGTTTACGTATCAACTTACTTACTTTCTTACTTACTTATTAACTTCCTTAAGAATAGGCCCGTTCCATTTCCAGGCCAGAGGTTGTAAGAGACAACCAAAATTGGCTTTAGTTTTTTGTGTTTATTTTGTACTAGGAGTAAACATTTTGTTACAGATACATTTTTGCTTTGGTTAAGTTAGGTTTAGTTTTTAGGTTGGAAAGTCGACTCTTCAACAGATTCAACCTAATAAAGCCGGTCTCATATGTCCGTCCGTCCACAAATAGTTTCTTCAATCTCAATGAAATTGGGCATGTAGGTAGAGGTCGACGAGTGATGCACGACGGTTTGCAGTATGACCCGATCCAAGGTCAGTGTCAAGGTCACGAGCCCTTCAAAGTTAAAAATCTGGCCATTTTCAAAAGCTATCTCGTCCACCATTTGCAATGGGAGCTGGCAACTGACCAATGATTCTTAAACTAAGGCACGATATCTAACTTTGATCGGGCCAGATTTCTGATATTTATCGTAGTTTTGTGTCACGTGACTTGGCAGGAACGTCAGTTGCGAAGAGTCGACCCTTAAGTCCCGTACGGGGTTGATTTTTCATCACTAAGCCAAGAGATTGGCTATGAAGAAAATCTCTGCAATCAGCTATTCTGTGTCATATGGGACATAAAGACCTTAATCAGTGCTTATTTTGTGGACTTGTTGGTTGGAATCTGGCTCACCCGAGCAGACTTGCAACTGCAATGTTGTGTATGTAACAACCAGTCACACACCTCTGTCTCAAAACACATCCACGCACACACCAGGTGATTCTGGTTTGCCCAATTAACCCTTTATTTTCTTCCGGCAATTGCTCCAAAAGAACCGTTGGCATACATGATGTAGGTTTTTTACAGGCCTGATGCCTTCTTTGGATCATACTGGAAAGGATTCCAGTGTCCTTTCTCCCTACTTGTTCAACATCCTAGTGGAGATGGTGACCAGGGAGACCATCGATGGATTTCAAGGTGCATGCCGCATACTCAATTCATTCCTAGGTATGGGGCAAGCAGTGTACAGTTTGCGTATTGCGTGTGCATTGCAGAGTGGTGCAGATGTGAAGTTGCGTGATCACGAAGGCTTCAGCGCGGCGTACTATGCTCAGATGTCAGGCAGTGTTGACTGTGTTGGGCTGCTACATTCACTCGGAAGTCCACTGCACACCGTTGTGGCATCGTAACGCTGATACTGTCACTGTTACTGGCGCTGACCATCAACTGTTTCCTGGCATTATTTCTACTTTGACTGTAGCACCTCCACTGCTGCTTTCATGGATTTTATACACGTGTAGAATTGTTGCCGACTTCGTGACGTTTGCCTTTTTAGTGGAGTAATACCACATCTGATAATATAATGATTGGCAGTTGATGTGGCATTTGGTACAGTGACTGGGCATCAGTGTTTTTTTAGTCTGCCATCTCAGTTTAGTAATAGTTTTTAAGTTTTTATCCAGTCAATTTAAATTTGCAATCAGTTATTTTATTTTAGTTGAGAATGTTAATTTTAGTCATAGTTTTAGTTTCAGTGGACGATAATGTGTTCTTCACATTTTAGTCTTTTATCAGGTTTCAGTCTGCATTTCAAAACAGGACAAGTTATTCAAACAATAAATAAGCAATAATGAACCACTGCATACGGTGGACGCAGACAATATTAATGACAACAGAAACAGGTAATGTGGATTAGCATGCACAAATGTCCTCAATATTTGCCAGATGGATGCTCACGTTATGTGCCAAACTTTGTGTCAGATAATTTTTGTCTCAACTAAAATACTGTTGATGTTGATTTTGAACTCTTCTTTTGTCTTGATTTTCACTTTAGTCTCGTGAATGAGAATTTTTGAAAATTGGTCTTTTTCTTATCGTTATTGTCATCGTCAATGAAAAACGCAGCTGGGCAGCATGCCCACTTGCCTTGCTTTTTGCTGTACCAAATGTAATGAATGAGATCAGTGTACCAATCATATTATTCTACGATGGTGCTTTTCGGTGTACATTTGTACCTACTAAGACCAATGTCACACCTGCAATTTGGTTACACAACTTTGTCGTGCCACAGAGTTTCATTATGCAGCTGTGATGTCACACACTGCAAATTTATCCCACATAAACAAGAATTGACCAATCGGCATTCGGCAATCTTGTGATGGAGGGGCATAGAATAGAGCACTGCTCTATGTACAAAAGGATTTGTGTGATTGTTAAAAAGTTGTGTGACACACTATATGTCACACTTGCAATTTTGTCGCACGATAACGTTGTGTGACAAAATTGCAGGTGTGACATCGGTCTGAGGGGTTAATTTTGTCACATTGTGACTTGGCAGACAGTTACGTGATAAGAACCTGTAACATGAATACAGACGATGCTGGTCCAATACAGTATTTGTGTTTATGTTGCATCTTGTAAGTAAATTACTTACTATTGATATGTTACATGTGTTTAATGTGTTCAGTGTCCATTGTCACCATTTATGATGTATCGTAACTGTCTGTATGTTGTATGTCAAAGTATTTGCGATACAGCCTTATGTGCAGCATCTACGGTAAGTGCTGAGTGAGTATATCAGTGTTTGCTTTCTGTCTGTTGAGTTTGTGTTGAAGATTGGTGGATGATGACACGATGGTAGATGAACTTCGTAAGTTAGTTACCAGTAATAGTGCCTACAGGATAAATTGGCAGCCAATAATTTGCTCAGAGTTGATTCTTTTGTTATTGTGGTTGACTGTCCAGTTTCATATAAAGCAGTCACTAACAGTATTAACTGCCGTTTGCACTGATGTCTGTTTGCTAATCTGCAGTTGGAATAACCAAATCTGGCAGCTGATTGGTTGATTGGCAGCTCACATTCACAGTGTATTGCCCCATATGGCTCCGGGGCGGTAATGTGCCGTAATTCGTAATGTGTTGACTTCTGTGCTATATAAATTGTTTGTTTGTGTGTTTACTTAACTTCTCCTTCCAGAATATACCCGTTCCGTTTCCAGGCTGGAGGTCGTAGGAGGTGATCAAACCTGGCATCGGACAAAAAGCGTCCAATCGTTGTGTTGTTCATCGTTCATTGGCAACAGGTGCAACGACGACTTAGAATTGTATCCAAACACAATGCACCTATGAGCCATCTATACTACTCATTTAATCCGCAGAACAACACTTTTTGTTTTGTTTACAGTGAAGTGAGATGTCAAAGCTGACTTCAGCCAAGCTGGTTCTCGGCAGTTTCGATTTTAATATTTTTCAGCATCACAATTAATCGCTTAAATGAGGAAAAATATTTTCAGCATCAAAATCATCATTTAAATGAGGAAAAATATTTTTCTTTATATTTTTTTGGAATCACCGAGGAATAAGTGTATCTCTTGATGCAATTTGTTTTGAAACGTAGAAATTCGTTCGACCCCATCTTTAACTTTTCTTCCATCCACAGAGCAAACACATTGACAGCATTGTACCCATACTGTCACTGCCTCCAGGCATGTTCTGGTATCACAGCACTGTGATTCTTAATGTGCAACTTTTACACTACCTGAGCCTGCTGAATCAGGCAACTTGCACTGCTGTATTAGAAGCTAAATTCCAGACTTGTTTGGTGGTCAAGTACCATGGTCCTATATTTTGGTCCGCACACCCCTGGGATTATGGATACTGAAGTTATGAACCTCTTATCGGGCATGTGTTGATTACAGCTCAGTGGTGTGTCCTAGGCTTATTTCAGTTACTGTAAATGCTGCATTAATTAACAACTCGGTTTGTTTGTTTAACAGTTTGTATCACTGGACCACTGAAACTAGATCATTGTTACGGGCAATATATCGACTGTGATAAATAGTTCATGCTGTCTACTAACTTGCACATTGCCACTGGACTAATCAGTGCACATTTTTAGTGAACGTGAACTCACGTTCAAGTTCACTGTATGCTATCGCTCGTCCGTCTGTCTGTCATCTGTCTGTCGTCTGTAACGTTCATGCACCCTACTTAGCCAGTTGAAATCTTCTGCAATTTTTCTTTGCCGTTTGGTATGTTGGCCATCCATTGACATTCAGTGAAAATTTTACAGAGATTGTCCCACGGGAACCCCTCCATCGGGGGGTTTTAATGCAAGAGGGGTAGCCAAATACAGCGATTTTCAAAGGCTATATCTTGCAAACGGTGCAAGATAGCAGGTGAGTTAGTATTAATCACTGATAAGAAGTCTTATATGAGCTTTCGATTGGTACCAAAATCGGTGACCTTGAATGGCAAAATGGCCCTTATTTTGCGTTATTTTACCGAATTTGGTAGTTTCCGGGTCGCATTGCGTAAAAGTAGTTGTTGACAAAGCCATAACTGTGGAAAATTTATGATTACTATTTCTACTAGTAAACGTCTGCAGAGGGACCGCACAACGCTCATGGTATAAATTTCTAGCAGATTCATAAATTTAATGCACAGTACTTGCCTAGCTATTGTCTTGATAGGAAGCCATATAGGAGCTTCGATTGATACCAAAACTGATGACCTTGAACGACGAAATGGCCCTTATTTTGCGGTATTTTACCGAATTTGGCAGTTTCCGGCGCGAATTGCATAAAAGTGGTTGACAAAGCCAAGTCTAGTAGTAAACGTCTGCAGAGGGACCACGTGATGCCCACTGTATGAATATTCTATAACTGCAAAGTGGAAATTCTGTAGCAGATTCATAAATTCAAGACTTAGGCTAATATGCAGTATTTGCCTAGCTATCGTCTAATTTGTAGAATAGGTTCTCTTTTTTGTATTTTGATGTACGTGTGTGATATCATTGTAAAAAAGTTTGCATTTGCTATCTCATCTCCTGATGAGTTCTTGTCTGTATTACATCACGCCGTACGTCAGAGGCAATAATAATACCATTTTGGAAAGAGCAACTTTTCCCCGGAGTTACAGCTTGCAGAAGTGCGCCTCTACAACCTGTAACTCTGAGCAGAAATTGCTCACTTCTTGAGTAGGCAGCATTCAAGTGGTTGCAGGCCAGCCAGATAGTTTTCTGATGACAGTGCATACAGCAGTTTCATCAATACTTATACAGTGCCATTCATTTATTTTTTGTCGTGTGCCAACAAACAGTGTCCCTAGCTGTCCGTATGGTGTGCTAAGTCATACGTGTACTTCTATTTTCTTAACAGTTATTTGTAGTTTTCTGCAATTACTGACAGATATGGTTAAAGAAATTTTCTGTAGTGTACTTTCAAAAGCAGGTGATCAAATGTGTCGCAGTATTACATGGTGTTAATTGTTACTCTGTGTCACTTTGTAAGCAATTGAAAATGTGATTTGTTTTACGTTTTTTATATTTAGTTGGAAAACTTGAAGTATTTTGTTGCTCTGACAACACAAGTAGAAGTCCTTACATGTTTTCTATAGTCGTTGTGTAGTGGCATTCTGCTCATGAATCGTTTTAATAATAATAATAACTTGAATGAGATGAGATGTTTTCACTAGTGATGCTTACTGGTACTTTGCCTTATTTTAGGTTTTTGTATGTTGTCTAATTTACGGTTGAACATGATGATGACAAGTTGATACTGCTCATCCATGTCAGACTACATCTGGCTACTGCAGTTGCCAAGGCTTCAGCTGGAGCCGGCTATTTATGTCGCTGCTATGGCGACATGAATATTCACGTCCGTGTATGTTGTTTTTGATGTGTCTGTTTATTGTAGAAATAAAGCAAATGACGTTTTGTTGTCTGACTGTTATGTTTGTTTCAGTGTAAATGTCACCCATCTCTGCAACGTTGCGGTATTTTGTTGATGCCTTACGACCATTGTGATTAAAAAAACGGAAGTTACATTGTCAAAATAAAATGCAGCAATGTGTCTGGTCGTTTTTGTCTTTTCCTGGCAGTGCTAGCAATCTTCACTGTTTTTCCAAGTGAACATGGTTGAGACGGTACTTCTTGGTTATTTCTCCAGTGTTTCTGCGGGAGACCTTTTTGGGGGGAATAACTTGCCAGTGATGTCGCAGCCTATTATTTACTTCCTTGCTCGTTACTTCCAGAGTAGACACGTTCCATTTCCTGTCTTTAGTACAGCGTCATTAGGTTATAACTTCAGAGGCGCTGGGGCCAGGAAGCGTGTTAGTAAGCAGAGAAAACAGAAAGCCTAGGAGTAGAGGAATGACTTTAGTGAGAGAGTCGCTATTGAGAACAGTTTGGAGTAGCGAGTTCCAGACAGCCGAGGCTAAGCATCGGAAAGAGGCACACTTTGTACATATTGTTGTCGAAGATGGTTGACGCAGCGTCGTGGTGACCGATCGCAGGTTGTGACCGAGTTGTCAATTCTTGATTAGACAATGAAGGACATTTTGCGCTCTTTGAACGTTATCATCGCCACTTTGTAGTCGACGCTCTGCTGAACGGGCAGCCAGTGTAACATCCTCAACAACGGGATGGTGTGGGATCGTCTTGGCGCCTGGAGAATGATCCGAGTCCGAGCTGCGTTGCTCTGCACACGCTGTAATTTCTTCAAGCATGTCCGTCGTCCGCTCGCGCTCACTTCAATCATGCGCCATGAGGTTGACTGAGATTGTTGACTGTCTCAGACACGACCATGACATCCACAAAAACAGAAGTGCAACGTGCAGCTAGATATCTTGGGCACTTTATAATTGTTAAAATGTTGCTGTCGTTTCGATATCACAATAATTGGTTAATATATCGATATATCGAAATTGAAATTCTGATATCGAAGCTTCACTATTTCTGATCTTCCTTTAATGATAGATATATATTCTTTGTAGGTTGTGTTTATTAACTTTATTTTGTTACATTTATAAAATCATCTACAGACTACAGAGCACAAGAGCAGTATTACAGTAAACATGTGTGCATATTTTTCGCGTCTGTCCCGTCGATGCATATATTCGTTAAAATCTACAACCATGTTACAAAATCCTGGTGCACTGTATGGACTGGCAGAGTCTGTTCCAGGTAGTAACTGCACACATCACACTGTAAATCATAGAATTGACTATGCGTCGGGAAGCCGACGTGCAAATTGACTCACTCCACGTCGGGAACCCTACGTATAACTAATCATTCCACGTCGGGAAATGAGCAGGGCTGTGGTTCTCTGGACTTGAGTCTTGTCCTCGAGGCGTTTCGAGACTCAGATTTGGTCTTGAATGCATGAGTCTTGGTCTTGGACATCAGTCTTGGCATCAGTGCCAGTCAGTGACTCAGTGACGTCAATCAACTGTCTTCATTTTACAGTGTACAGTAACTAAGCCCAGTGCTCGAATTACGGGGTCAGGCGGGAGATTTCCCCCACTGCAGTTGTGGACTCCCGTGTAATACACGGCATTGAAGTCTTGGCGCTTTCGGCGTCGTCCCCCACTGCTACTTTCTTAGTTCGACCACTGACTAAGCCTACAGTTATCAGTCTTGAATTGTTGAATTTTGATACTAGACTTCTGTTTGGCACACGTAGTTAGGCATAAGCGATAATTGATGCCACGTACACAATTGTTGTAAAAAATATAAAGAATTAAACTTCAGTCTTGGTCTTGAGACTCCAAGACTTGGTCTTCGTCTGAGTCTTGAAGCCCTGGGTCTTGATCTTGGTTTTGAAGCAGCAAGTCTTGATAACAACGAGGCTACAGTGTGACACTTTCTGCCCATGTACCAGATGGCATCACTGTGCTTTCATATAGTCTCACTAGGATACGATACATTTGTGTGCACTCGAAAGCTGACAAAAGAGCCATCTTATTCTAGCACGTGGTACCAAAAACGTAAAATAGGGATAAAGTACTTTGTTTCTAGCCTTCTGGTGCATGTACTTTACACCCGGGAGTCATCCGTACACTCACTGCAAGCTTATATATACTCCTGGTCCTTACTACCATACCAATGTCACCAATTTGAAGGTATATGTATATACTTTGTAAGATGAAATATGGTTATTTTACAGACTTAGACTGCTGTGTATTGAATTTCAGTGAGTTGCTTAGTTTTACATTATTGTATTTGTTATTGTGTTGCTGCTTTAGGTTCATTTGTACCACAACGCAAAATACGTGGTGTGCAGAGCAAAATCATGCACAAAGATATCATCGACAGCTACCAACTCAAAAAGCGCAAGGAACTGGAGCAAAGTTTGCCTTCTGTTGAAGCTGTTGATGTTGATATGGTAAATTACCATGGATATGAGATTAATTATGTCAAGGGTTTAATGCAAAATTGATAATCATAATTAAAACATTTAAACTCCGAGCTGCCAAGATAACAATGTTAATGGATGGAGTATTGGTACCATAAGTCTAGATGAATTTTTGCAGTGCTATCCTGCATGGTGGCTGTTTGGTTCTCTAATCTGCTGTTGAAACTGTTGAACATTGTAGTGAAGTACTGTACATTTTCTGTTCCTCTGTATACCTGGACGATTACACAAAGTTATGGACAATTTTGTCAATATAGGCCTTTGGACATGAAACAGTAAGACTGTACACGTCGTTTGAATATAGGTTTATTGCTGTTACTGGGTCGGCTCTTTTGAGTCGACCTAATAAAGTGGGTCTCAAATGTCCGTCTGTCCGGGAGACTGTCCGTCTACAAAATGTTTGTTTGATTTCAATGAAATTTGTCATGTAGGTAGAGGTCGATGAGTGATACACGATGGTATGCAGTATGACCCGATCCAAAGTCAATGTCACAAGCCCTTGAAAGTTGGAAATCCTTCCATTTTCAAATGCTGTCCTCTGCCATTTACAATGGTAGCTGGCATCTGAACACTGATTCTTAAACTAGGGCACAGTTGTTGATCCTGGATTAGATGATGGAGGTACGCTGGCATGGACGTGTTGTGGACTTTGAACGTTAGCAGAGCCACTTATATTTGATCAGGCCAGATCTGTTATATTCATCCTAGTTTTTGTATCGTGTGACTTGGAACTTGGCAGAAACATCACTTGCGAATAGTCGACTGTCAGTCCAGCACAGGGCTAATTTATTATTGTTACTAACAAACTTACTATTACTATATACTGTGCCTGAATTAAAATGCATTCATGTTGTTACTTCTTCGCTGACCATAACAGTATGATGCATCATCTCATATTATGAATTTTCAGAATTTTACAGTTTTAGCGCAATGTATTGTATGACAGTACAGTACATCGCTGATCATCAGAAATTAATTACATAGCATTAACACGACAGTCATAGACATCTGGCAAACTTGTCAGCGGCTAGTGCTTGAGTGCCCCATTATGTGAAAACATGACATCATCCACAAAACCGGAATACATAATATATTGCATTGTTGTCAGAGGAGGACCAAGCCATGGCCACAATTAACATGTGCAGACAATTTTGTGAAGTTTACACACATAGTTTTTGAGATATGCGGACAGACAGACATGCAATCATACAGATTTGCTGATCGCAATACTTCACACACCTCTGCCAGGGGCAAAGTAAAAATTAAAAACTGATTAGCTTAAGACACTTGGAGAAAGGTGCTACTAGACCTGGGAGTCGCCGCCGTTAAGTCGACTTGGCTGCTCCAAGTCAAGTCATGTTGTTTCAGTTCCAAGTCGCCGCCGAAATTTTCCACTCAAGTCGCCGCTGAATTTTAGGATAAAGTCAACGACTTATGGTCAAAATACAGTGTGAACTTGCAACAGACAGCATGCGTCGCGTAGTCATACTGGTAAAACTAGTCAATTCACAGTTTACAAACAGCACTAAAATGCGATACAGGCATGCAGTATGCAGTGGTTTGCATTTAGGCTTCTTTGGGATAGAAGAAGCTCAGCTATCGCCGAGAGACCCGCGCGACGCAGTGGCTCAGAGCATGCTAAATATTCCGTGTTGCATCACATGGTAATCAAACAATTTCTTCTACTCCGCCTTGCATCATATGGTAATCAAACCATTCCTTCTACTCGGCCTGCAGCTGCAATACAGATTTCTATGGTAGGTGTCATCAACAGTTGTCGACGACCGTCAAAAAGTTTGACACTCACCAGCGAACTAAGTTGACAGCGCCTGAGACGATCAGCCATTCCAGAGATATGGTTTGTGCCCACCAAAATTAAAATGGTCCACATGACCTAACCACGCCCCTTTCAGGGATGGTTTGTCGTCCGTAGGCTGGAACTTGCTATGATCAACATGCACACCAAATTTGAACTTGAACTCTCTAGCTTAAGCCGAGGCATTTTAAAGGGGACGAAAAATTTAAAATGGATCACGTGACGTGACCACGCCCATTTCAGGGACGCTTTCTTATCTATAGCTGGGAGTTGCTATGTTTAACCCATATACCAAATTTGAAGTGTCTACGGCTACCTGCTACGAAGATGTGAAAGGCAACGCAAAATGTAAAAATTCTCGTTTTGAGCCACCCTTTGGGGGACTTAGGGGTAACGTACATGATTCATCTATGGCTCGTTGGAAAGCGCTTGGTCGACTTCCTATTAGTGCTAATTGAACGTTTGGCGCTAGCTATCACGGATGAGGCACTATGAGCGGATATTGGTCGAAATCGGTGTTCGAAATGGGGCTGGGTCACTTTCAGCGCAAATTTCAGGAGGAAAGGGGCGTCCAAGTCGCCGACTTA
>Ga0209363_1000906_pt1 | contig 13012 bp, 14 predicted proteins | sample WorMetexBAHAMAS3_FD_187385 | JGI IMG/M metagenome (GOLD analysis project Ga0209363, IMG submission 187385) | Marine gutless worms symbiont microbial communities from Max Planck institute for Marine Microbiology, Germany - Inanidrilus exumae... | ecosystem: Host-associated > Annelida > Digestive... | reverse complement strand
TATTGGTCAGCGACTTCCCGTGAACCTCCGTAAATGTTATTTTCCGTCCCTACGGAAGGAAATCAACTGTAATAATTTGCTATTTTCCGTCTCTGAGGACGGAAATTTATAAGCACATGTATGCTATTTTCCGTCCGCTGTGATGGAAATCTACGGCTAGATTTTGCTAGTTGAGCATATCAGCCAGTGGTCAGCGGTGTAATCTACTACTCCACTGGCTCCGGTGGTGACCTAATAATTCAACGACTGACGGAGCGAATTAATTCACCTCACCGGTGTCGGTTGAATATTAAACTACACCGCTTACATGACACCGGCTGTCGGTGGGCATTCTTGCGCTACAATGGCTGGGTTTGATTTAGTATAATTTGACAAATACTAATCAGAATACTCTCTGAAATTATTAAAATAATTTTATTGAAGAAAGACTGAATGAACCGAACCATTTGTGTGGATCGACGCCGATCTGGTCTACACGATTGTGTCTTTCGTATAACAATAATAAGACTTGTAGCAGTCTGTTATGTATGCATGTGTGTACTTGTATGTGTATATATACATGTATGTATGCATGCCATATGATTTTTTAAACTTGAAGTGTCTTGCTGTGTGAATGAACAGACAACAGCAGGATGTCAGGAGTGGTGGATGCTGATTTAACAGAGACTGTTTATGGTAGCCAGGATGACAGTCATGTTATGTCTGAGCGTGTTCAGTTACTGGCTGCGAACATATATCAGGAGTTTGAACGACTGATACAGAAATACGATGAAAATGTTGTCAAAGAGCTCATGCCACTTGTTGTGACCGTTCTTGAGAGTCTAGATCAGACTTTTCGAGAACGGCAGGAGATTGAGATAGAGCTCGATCTTCTTCGTGAAGATAATGATCAGCTGTTGACACAGTATGAACGAGAAAAGCAACTCAGGAAAGCAGCTGAACAGGTGCCGGTCACTGCTATTAGAATATAGTTTGCTACATTTCTTTCAACCGCTTTCAACTTCGTTGTTTTCTGTTTCTTAAAGCACATACACACTTTGGTGAGCATGTCTGCTGATCAAGTGATTTTCTGGGGATATACGTGAGCCACTGAGCCCATTGTAACATACCTGTGCATGAGAGTATTCTGCATTGTTTGCCTGCCACCACTGGCGAATGTGCCTGCCCGGCGCATGTGGCGGACGAATACTTTGGAAACTTGTTTCCTGTGGTACTGCAGTTATTCTATCAGCTGTTTGATTATATTATAAAATGCGGATAGTTTATACTGGATTTAACACGTATTGGTTTTTGACAGAAATTCCTCAAGGTTGAAGATGATGCGGAGGAAGACAGACTGCGACTGCAGGACAAACTGGAGAGTTTGGAGTCAATTGTTCGACTTTTTGAGATAAAGATGAAAAATGCCCAGGATCACAGTTAGTCATGAGTTGAAGTTGAATAATAATAACAACAGTTTTTTATTAACATAAAAAGACAAGTGTTAACTGTTAAGTTCAGGAGATCCGTATGTAAATAATGTGTAGTAATAATGGTTATAATAATTATGCATAATTTTAGTAGTTTATTATTTTTTTGCTTACACAGAAATAGTTAATGATCAGTTGTCATTGGTTGTTTGCACAGTATCAAGGCTTGAAGAAAAGGATACAGAATCAAGAAAAGAATATGGGAAACTACATGAGAGATATACTGATGTGGGTTACTTTGTGATTTGCTGTTGTCTGCAGTAATCTGTTGCCATATGTGTAGTTTTATTTATGCATTGTGCATAGGTCACTCTATAATCTTGTGTATATGGTCATCTGAGTTTAAAAAGTTGCATTGTTGATGAGTTAACTAAGACTGAATATGTTTAATGCACAGATATTACTTGATATTACTGCGATTTTACTAATCTTAATGTGATGTACAATAATGATGCAGCTTAACAGTAAAGTGTTTTGGTTGGTAGTTACCATTGGAAGCAGTGTTGAATTTTTGTGAATAATGTCATTTGTGGAGATAAGTACCATAACTTTACATACTTTAGTGTTTAGTTCCTCAAGGAATTGGGAGATTTGATAGCAGTTGAGTTCTTTGTTTCATGATTGTAATTTGTCGGTTATTTATCATGATATTGATTTGTAGCAGCTTTAAACAGTAATGTTGTTGTTGCTGCTGCTGTGGTTGAATTACTGAAGTTGCTGAAAGCACATTTAGATTACAAGGAACGGACACAGCTACTAGCAAGCTGTGATGCGGTGACTGAGAGTGCCATCACTGTTAGTGCAAGGTGAGGATAAGCAGTAACATATCAGCTCATATCACGTGCATTTTAAATTTGCATATACAATTTGATAATGAAGAATTCTTTTGTGTACATAAATTTGCATATTTGTTGTCAAAATATGTAACAGTGTGTACTCACATGTAGATGTTTCACTGTGTAGGCATTGGTAATTTTTTTGCTTTTTCAATTTTTTAATGGAGTAAACACTCAGCCATGCAGCCAGCTTTTGAGTGGATGCTAACGTTCTGTTATCATAACATACTGCATCTTCTGTATACTGTTGATACTGCTATTCTTAACTATAGTCTAATTAATGAGTGTTATATTAAGAGCATAGGTTAGACTGTCTCACCAAGGTTCTGCCTTCATAGATTGCTGCAGCAGTACGTTTTGAAGTTTGGATGCTGTCTTTTATGATACCATAGGAACAGCATCAAAACACTTGCATCCCATGTATAGAGTTGCATCCTTTGCCTCAGGAGTCAGTTAGCAAGTCAACAGTGGGTGAGTCCAGTGGGTGATATTTTTTTGCTGATTGGCATCAATGCTTTAAGTTTCTTTGGCACTTTAACACTGCTTATTGGGCATCCAGCCTGTAAAAATTCTGCATTAATTGTGCCCATACGTTTGTGTGGGGTCCTGGTCGAGACTGGAGTAACTTCAGAAAAAGCCACTTAAACAAAAACTAAAACAACTTCTAGTGTCTGCATAGTGTGCAATTGTAAAAAGTTCAATTACTTATTCTGCACTATGGTGACATATTGTACAATGCAGTAGATGTCTATGAATAGTTGTTCTTCTAACTGTTATGGATTAGACATAAAACTGGCTGTGATATTAAAATGCAAAGAACTACAAGAAGCCAGCACTCACAAGAGTGTCGTGATCCATGCTGACAATGTTTTTGCCGCTGACTTACTGCGAAAACTCCACTCACGGAGAAACCGACAGTCGGCAGCAGCATCAGCTGCAGGGAAGTTACACTGTGAAAACCCGGTGTTGCTAGCATGGCTTGTACAGCGGACTATTGCACCGGGAAAAACCCAGCATGGCTTATGTAGACAGCAGCAATATTGTGTTTTGTTTGAAAACCAACACAGGCTTGTTGTGTCTTATGACCTTGACCTTTGACCTTTTGATCCCAAATAAATTAGATTCCAAGACTCATTGTGGAACATTTCTGTGTCATGTTTGGATCCTAGCTGCATCGGTTTGTGAGATATCGTGCGAATAAACAACCATACAAACACCACTGAGCACCATACTCCTGTAAGTGCCGTCGGTGTGAGTAATTAATTTCTGATGTGTGTGACACTTGCCACTGACGCTGTGTTATAATGATTATGTGAGTTGTGCGGTATGTTTCTGTAGAAATTTGCTGAATCCAGCAACCAACACAGAGTCAGTTGAGCTGGTAGTTGGTAGATCACTGACAGAAGCTGACAGAATGGCTAATGTCAAGCAGTTTGATGAAGATGCAGAAACAGCTGCAGATTCTACCAGCATCCAGCGAGGACTGATGGGCGATGATAGATATTATAGTGACATTAAACCAGTCCATGGATGGACACCGAAGTCTTTGCTGGAAAGTTCTACACTACCACAGATTCAGGATGATGTCGTTAGCAGTGGCAGCGAAGCTACACTGACTGGTGGGTTACATTGGATGGTACACTAATGAACACTTGATAATCCTTTGGTATTTCACGCAGGTTTTTGTTATTGTTTTGCTCTAAGAAGTGCTTGAAATATGAGATAATTGATCAGTTTGCATTTGGATCAGCATATTATGTTTATTGTAACTGTTAGATTGCTGCTGTAAATGGGTTTATAGAAGTCTACCAAAACACCGGAAGTTATCTGTCAGTTCCTAAGACAATTAACATATGATCACTGTACAGTTTGCAGTGCAAGTGAGCAGAATGTGACATCATCGCTCTATGACGAGTTAGCTGTTCATGATGCTGATACAGTTGCTCATGTGGACTATGATGCACATATAGTAGGTTGGTGTGTTACCACATTGACTTTTCCATCTCATAGTTTAGTCAGTGTTAAAAGATTTTTTGCCAGTTTGATTACTATGGTAGAAATTACGCAGAACTATTGCGAGTATAATGTCTTACTCCTGACAGTTATTAATAGAAATGTTACATTTACAGAAGTCATGGTTGAATTAGCTATCAATTAATGTTTGGAACATTTGAAACTGGGGTACTTTATAAAGAGGTCTACTTTAATTATTTAAAAATAATTAAAGATGATTAGTTCATTTTGTGGTTGTTATAGACAGTGGTGTACATGTTTCTATGCCCCCATAGGGGCTGAAGGGACAGGTGTGGTATCATGGTGGGAGGTCCCCAGGATGCTTCTTATGGTATTACCTAAGAGAAGCATTCCGATGCCAGACCCACATGGACAAGATATTATACAGCATGAGTCATCATGCACTTATATGTGACAACAATTACACAAGATGTTACATGGAACTGATAAATAGGTCTTGCGGTGGTTAGTTAGTTTCCACTGTGTTGTAGGCACTAGCTTAATAACTCGAATGAGTCTCCCTATCGTTTTTCATTTTGGGTTGTCACTGACCAAAAAGGCAACGAGGTTGGGAGGTTACTGTGTTCTTGGCCATCCTTTACCTGGTGGAACTAAATCTCAACCCAAGACCTTGTCCTCGATATAGCCTATTTTTGTGCTGAAAGGGGACATTAATCTTCTAACCAACCAAACAACTTGCAAGCAAAGTGTGAATCCTTCTGCTACAAGCTAGTATAAGATGCATGCTGTCACTAAGTAGCCACATATTCATAAGCAGAGCATTGTCATCTTTCAGAAAAATATTTGCTGTGCTGGCATTTGGAATTAAGAGAAACTTTATTTGACAGGAAAATTATGTTAGCAAAGAGAAAACTTACACAGTATGTTGTATGTACTGCTCAGACTTTTTACTTACAGCGTAGTCTTTATATGGTAAAATATAGCTGTGGACATTTCTTTAAAACATTTTAGTAGTCCAATGATCCATATGGACCATGGGGTCCAGTGCAGACCTCCAGGTTCTAGACAGACGGCCAGCGAGTGGTGTTAGTCATGTACACAGATGCACACCTGGCGTCGGCTGCCAGTACTCTCCGCCAGGCCCGTGGTTACCTTCCCAGTCACTGAGTATCACCACGGTTTGGCTGGTACTCGTTGTGTTTACAACATGGAGGGATGGCGAGGCTGAGTTTACATGTGTGGCTGGTTACATACTGAGATGGCTTTTCTGCCCTGAAGTTGGTTACCCATCCATATAATAAATTAATAACCGGGCCCGTCATAGGACAACTTTGTTGATTGAGACCAGTGTGGTACCACTGTGCCATGCCACCACGAAAAATTTACCACCAAAATGTTTTGAAGTAGGTCGTTAAATTGTTGTTTGTTGTTTATTTTTGATCACATTGCAGCTGGTGTGAACTTCTTTGGTAAGTTTTATGAATGACTGCTGTGTTGTACTCACAGATATGTATAGTTAAATATTCTAAATTCACGACCTTCAGTCATAACTGCAGAAGAATGCATTGCCATCGATCGCCAACAAAATCGGAGCCAACGAATATGGCCACCAATCTCATCTATTTTTAACAACAATCAACAAAGTATTATGGGATATGTTTTGGTTGACTCAAACCAATCACAGATCACGAAGTGTGTTTACGTAATATGCATATTTGCATAATATTACGGGAATCAACATCTTCACAACTGGTTTGTTTACATCGCATAGCAACAACATTGTCAACTACAGGCATACGTTCGCATAATTTGAATCGATTTAACATTTTAATTTTCATCCAAAACAATTCACATGAACAGTTATGAGTTGTATACATGTCGAAAATGTACAATGACGATAAGATAACATGGCATCATCTTCAGTGGCATAGACTAGCTAGAGTTTAGAACGAAAGACCTTCGCCCATTATTAGTGGCCTGCATTATGACTATCTATACATTTAGTGGCGGCCATATTTATTGGTCCCCCTATTCGGTGGCTACACATTTGTTCGTGAGTGCTGGCCCTGTGGTTGTACCACTGCGTTTTATGTGCAAAAAGTTCTATAAACCGGAGACTTTTCTGTTTATCTTCTTGTGTTGTGTTGTGCTGTCTTGTGTTTCAAGCCGTGCATGTAGTGCCTTCACTGTGGGTATTGATCTGTTGCTTGGGTAGCTGTTGCAGTGTGTTGTGCTTATTTTTTTGCAGAAATGTAAATTTGTTTGTACACTGTACAGCTATATATGGTGAAGCATAATTGCCAGACCCCCTAGCGTGACATAGCAAAACTTTGTTACCATGCTGTTTTTTGGCATACCAATACTACGTATGAAATTATGCGATTAGTGCTGCATGTAATGTTATTAAATTTACCTGCCTTACTTACTGCCTTTACTGTGTATTGTCTGCTGCAGCTCGTCTGTTGTGTATGTGCCCTACCTCCAGCATCTTTAATGGTACCAGTTTGGTTTTGTCTCCCAGCATCCATTTTGTCGAGCCTGGTGTCAAAGCTAATGGTTGATATTTTTTTACCGGGAAGTCCTTTAGATGAAAAAACGTCTGCCAGATACTCGTCAGCTGTCAAGAGTTTTGCACGTTTCAACAAGGCTGCCCATAAGCTTAGTGAGACGGTTGATTTGTTGACAAAGGAGACTCCAGACTTCATTCCTGCCACGTTTTGGTAGCCATATAGCCTTGACTTTTTCATTGGGCTACAGGGTGTGGTCAATGATGCAAGAATGTCTACAAGGGGCAGATGAAGGACGTCGATGAACTGCGTTCACGTATCCTGACAGCTTGGGACGAACTGGATCAGCACGTTATTGATATGGCAGTCAGGCAGTGGCACAAAGTAAAAGTCGGCCACTTTCAACAAACTGAGCCAGTCATTTAAAATGTTGTTATTAATTATAACAGCATAGTCTACCAGATATTTCTGCTAAATGTTAACAATGTTTGTCTAGTTATTCAAAAACTACACAAAAACCAAGGTGTTCCAGTAATTGTGCCTCACCATGTATATGCACACTAATGTTGACGAACTGTTTAAATGCTCAACTTGCAAAAATATTATAGAATTTATGAAAAGTATAAAGTTGCGTGATGAGATGTAACCTGAAAGGCTCTATATAACTCATAACGTTAAATCCTTAACAACAAACAGCGGTTTATTAATGTTTTTCTCTTCATGTGTTACATTTTAATAGCATTGTCTGATTTATGGAAATAATTGGATTTAACTACTTTGGTTTCCAGTGAGCTGTGATTTCCACTGGCTTGCTTTTACTAATATGTATGTTTACGGCATTATGTCCAAAACTTGGATCCCAGCTGAAAAGCGAATTTACTTTTTATGTTAGCCTGCTGTTGACTGTTTGGAATTTGTTAAGTGGCAACAATTCCCTTTGCTTTGCTACTTTATGTGCTGTACCAGAGTTTAAACATGTGTTATTACTGTCAGGTAGTGTGTATCGCATGGAAATGAACACTGATGGAAATACCATTGATACAGTGCATGTCGTATGCTGTTTGTTTGCCTGAACTGGTAGGCATGAGTCATGAAGTGGCAAATCTTATTCAAGAAAACACAGAACTCTTGGCCACAAAGTTAGTAGATATGTGTTTTAGTTTGGCTTAAGTTACTGATTTTGTCATCATGTTTTAATGAACACTGGCACAAAGAAGAACATGATCCAGCACCATGTTACTTACCAATTTTGCTGTCTGTTGATCTGATTGCAGAAATAATGATAAATCACAAATACATGCTAGAATTTACTTAAATTCATTTGAGCAGTTGTTGTTGCAAGCTACACAGTGAGTTGGAGCAATAAATATATTAATCTTTTGCTGGACTGAGTCTGGATTTGAAAAAGTAATATGACCATGTCCACGTTTGTCATTGTCTGTTGCAGGAATGCATTGAACATTGTTAAAGATGATCTGATAGCCAGAGTTGACGAATTGACCAGGTTGGTAAATTTTGCTGTTTTAAGTCTTATTTTGATTTCCTGAAGGTCAGCATTTATTTAAGCCTATAATGCTACTGTAAGCCCTTAGTGCATGTATGTGAATATATGAAAAATTTGTCTTTAAATGTTTTTAAAACAAATTCTTTGATGTTGATAAAGATAGATAAATTTAACTATGTGGAACTGAAGCACCAGGGCGAAGTTTGCCATCTCCGACTGTATCTTGTTACAAAATTTGTTATGTTTATTGTATGTTCTTTATGTTTTTACACATATGGGATGAACGTAACGAAGAATTTTGATGTTCTCTATTCATTCTAATAATGCTGATGAATTTCCATCATGATTGTAAGATGTTGCCTGTGTTGAGAACAAAAGAAGTTTGATTGTCAGAATAGGTTACATTGCTGGAAAGGAGAAATGAGCAGTGTAAGAAACCAGTTCATGTTTAGGTCCTGGTTTGGGTGCGAGTGGAGGGAGTAGGTCTGGTGCCATCAGTGGGATGGTACTTAAAGTTTAAATGGCCTTTACAGCAGTTGAAACTTAATCTGTACATGCTGTCAGCGATGAACAACAGCTGAAACCTAGTGAGTGCTGTAAGTGGGCGTCATGATGAACTCTGGCCTCATTTGTCACTACCAGGAAATTGGCAGGCTGATTAGTTCACATGTATAATATGCAGCCCAACTTTGAGACAGGTAATTACGTTCAAAACTGCTTATTAATATTATACACAAGAGTTACGGTAGGTCTTGTGGTGGTGGGTTAGTTTTCACTCTGTTGTGGGCGTTAGTATAATAACTTAAATGAGCCTCTCCTATTTTTCCCATTTTGGGTCGTTGCTGAACAAAAAGTCAACGAGGTCATGAGGTTACTTTATTATTAGCCATCCTTAACCTGGTGGAACTAAATAACCCAAGACCTCCCAACAAACCAACCAACCATCTTGGTTTTGGCTTTGTTCTGCTGCAGTGAAAAAGACATACTGCATGAGGAAATTAATTCACTGGAAGTTGTGAAGGACAAGTTGAAGGCTCGAATAGCAGAACTCGAAGAAGAAGTGTGGACAACTCGAGAAGCCCTCAGTAAGAAGTCTGATGACAATGTTACACCGACAAAGTCTGAGGTCAGAGCATTACAAAGGGAAATGATTACTGTTTTGGTCTTGTTTACTCTGTTAACTAAGCATTTTGCAAAGCTTTCTTTTTTACATGTGGCTTGTGTGCATTATTTGTGGTTGCAGAATTATAATGATGACATCCGTCATCGTGATTTCTTAATTGCATTATAACGTTTTTCGCATGATGCTATTAGAAGGAAAAAATTACAATTTTAGACAAATATCAATCACCTTCATCTCAAAAATGATAAAAAATAAGCACATATTGCATATGGAATACTAATAGGAAGTGGGAAGTAGTGTGATCTGTCAGATGGTGATATTGCTGATGACCTTGATTGACCTTTGCTGGCCATTTCAAGTATTTAAAACTTCTTCAGGACCAGTGTCTTAAAACAGCATATGACACATTCAAAGTCAGTTACATGATCGCAAGTCGTGCAGCACAAGATATTAGTTTTCATGTCATATTTGTCAGATATGACTGTTCAGGAACATCGGTGGTCTCATAATTATTATTTTCCACATGATGCTATTACAAATCATAGTATGTACATCAAAATTCTGCATGTGTGTGATCTCATGAAAATGGTTTAATATATTATCAGCCTTTTTTACCAACCATGAGCCTCTTTATTCTGGTTTTATTCTTGCATCAGATGTCTTGGTGAAATCCCGATGTTTGTCGTACCACAGGACTGACTGTTAGTCAGTCATGGTCTTGTGTGTTCAGAATACATAAACAGATGGTAATATATTGAAAATGGTTAAAGATAGGCATCATCTTGCAATGGAAGACTAACAGGAAGTCATTTAAGCTATGTCAGATTCATGTAAATCAGTGTCTTTGAAAAGATATTACATATTGGCTATAATGTGCTTGTGGATGAAGAGGAAATCAGAAGTGGGGTATAGTTTCAACTGTTGTAAATAAACTGAACAATGACGATGATGATAACGATGATGATTGTTATTATTATTATTATTATTATTATTATTATTATTATTATTATTTGCTGTCATTGTCGTCACATATGGTGTATTTTTGAAGCAAATTTGCACTACATTTGATCACATATCTCCAAACAATTAACCAGCCACTTTCATTCTAGTACAGTTCTTTACATAACACAATTAATGCATACTCTTGATATTAGGCTTTTAAAGAAACACTCTATTCAAAACATGTATTCCTTGAAATATAATTTTCACAATGAATTATTTCTTTAAAGGCATGGTATGGCCTCGATTGTGTTGAAAGTGCCATTAAACTCTAACCAACCATCCAAGCAATTAATTTACATAACACAAATGAAAATTAATGGCAAAACATGTGTGACTAGAACGAGAGTGCAATGGGTCAGAGGAAGCGGTTCACACGCGTGGAGATGGCTCGCGTGCTGCTGGAACGCAATCAATACAAAGAGCGGCTGCTGGAGCTGCAGGAAAGTGTCCGGTGGGCGGAAATGATACGAGCATCTCGTCAGCACGCTGGTGCCATTGGTGGCAGGAAAAAGTCGTCAATATGGAACTTGTTAGTATTGGTTTGTAACTGAGTATATTGTAGTCATAATGTCTGTTCATTCCAACAGATATGTCTGGACACTTGAATGCTGTTGAGAGATAATACACATAAAACTGAGTTTGTTGTTACTTGTTAGAATATTTAGTAATTTTTGTTCAAGCTAATACATATACTAAAAAGCGTATTCGGGAGAAGGTAAACAAAAGCTGTGTGTTTTAAGAGGTTACTTTGATGCACAAACATGTTATCAACCATTGTTGAGTTAGAGATGTTGAATTGCTCACATGCATGCAGAACTTCACTTCAGCGGTGAAATGGCAGATTAATGTTGATTGCAACTTTCTTGCTGCACTGATGGATATTTTTGTGTTGCAGTTGGAGTGGTCCAATAAACACAGTTTCTGTTGTGCTTATTTGCAGTTTTAGTAAACTTTTCACCTCCTCAGACAAACCTTCAAAGAAGACGAATTCTTCACCATCTTTATCATACAAGAGCACTGTTAAACCGGAAGCAGTTCGCCCTGTTGGTGACCCAAATCGATCAAGTCGTGAAGGAACAGGTGGTCAATTGTCGAGAGCTTTTGATTTTCTTCAGGATGATCTGTACGTACATGTTTTCAACTGATGGCTATATTGCTTTTTGGTTAATAATTCTGTGTAATCTTTTGTGATATTTTGTATCTTTGCATATTGTTTTGTACTCAGAAAAATAGTGCCTTATGTACTGCAAATGTTGTATTTTTGACTTATTTTATCATCCTTTGAAACTTTCAGAATATTTCTTACTGACAGTATTGCCCTCCAATGTTATTTTTTTGGGTTAAGTGCTTCCCGGAGGCATTTTCCAGCTATAAATGTTAAATCTGGTATAGAACAGTTGTCTGTAGGCCCCAGTAATGAAATCTACCGTGCTATTGCATAATAAAATGCAAAAGACCTAAAAAACAAACATTACAATTGGAAAGTGTAAGTATTCATTTCTGATTTTACATTTGTGTGTGTATGTGTTATAATGTTTTTAGATACTTGAAATTTTATAAGAAGATATATGTTGTGATGTAATTGATGATGCCAAAAAATGAACTTCTGAAACATATTTAGAATACTGTGAATGTAGCATTAATTGTTCAGTGTTTTTCTGGAGCTGTAATTATTCATCTGTTTAATCTACAGTTGCTGTTGTAGGCAGTTGATTAAAAGAACTGTATACTCTTAAGGCAAGTATGTTGCGTTGGAAGGTTGACAGACAGGGCACGCCAGGTGCGAAAGCAAGAACGGCGCCTGCGATGTCGCCAGCAGTCACGAGCCATTGCACTGGAGCGAGATGATGGTCGCCTGCAGGCGTACGGCTGGTCGCTGCCTTCAAAGTTCTTGACGTCACCTGTCAGCAGCAGCAGTGACACTAGTTCTAGGGCGTCGTCTACACATGTGGCCGTTCCTGTGCCTGTTTATTGTCGACCTGTCTCAGATGTTGATGATGTTAAAGTAGGTTTTGCCATTGCATAACATACTATACAGCATTTTGGAAACTCGCACAAATTTCGGTTATGTTCATTTGTGTTAAACGGTATGGTTTGGTTTGATACCAGCCAAAGGGTTGTGATGCCTTGCAGCTGGAAAAAGCAACTGTAGCTGTAGCATCACAGACTCTAGCTGCTGGCTCGAGGCCTTCAAAAGTCTGATGAGCATTTCATGCATGCTTCACCAGTATGGTACTTTAACTTTATAGTTAACTTCCAAGAATTTTGACATTTGAAGGCCTATGTTGATGCATATGCAAGCAGTTACGGATGACAGAACGTAGATTATTATTTTCTGTTCTAGTTTAATTTCAAATTGAGTATGTGTGTGTGCTTTGTTGCAGCTGTTGTGTGCCGCAGCTGTCAACGTAACTGGTAGTCGAACACGAGATGGTGGAAGTATTGTTGGCACCAGCATCTTTTACTCTCAGGTGCCTGATGCCGTCACATTGACTCCGCTGCATGTCACAGATGAAGTTGAAAGACTAAACCAGGAACTACAGGTCTGACTTACTTGTTTGCCTCAAAATCATCGGTGATGGTAATTAATTAGAAGT
>Ga0209363_1000905_pt1 | contig 13018 bp, 8 predicted proteins | sample WorMetexBAHAMAS3_FD_187385 | JGI IMG/M metagenome (GOLD analysis project Ga0209363, IMG submission 187385) | Marine gutless worms symbiont microbial communities from Max Planck institute for Marine Microbiology, Germany - Inanidrilus exumae... | ecosystem: Host-associated > Annelida > Digestive... | reverse complement strand
CTCCATCAGCAGCAGCGCGGCCCGCATCAGTCGTTGTCATGGAGACGACATCATCGCATTTCCGGCGACTGCTCCTGTCGACATTCGTCTCCGCCGTCTCGTTTGCCACTCGCCGACATAGAACAGGCAGACGACCCGGCGCTGTCGGCGCGCTGCGATGCTTCTGAAGTCTAGGCGACTGGGCTACGCTGACCACAATGCGATATTTATGTAGCGGAACGGTCGTCAGTTGCATCTCTACAACGACGTTTGGCTGCTGTCTGCAAACCACAGTCAGCAGCACGTCAACTGTGTTGCCATAGCGAAGTGGCAGAGACTTTGTAATGTACGTTCTGTACGATGTCGATGCTCTGTCACTGTTTCTATTGCTAATATACCAGTCGGTACTGCATATTTAAGCCGCTACTCGACAACACTCAAAACGGCGGTGTTCAGAACTGCTCGTCTGACGCTGTCAGACGGTGACGTTTACTTAACTGACAGATCAACAGATAAGCGTGCTCTATGCACCTATGAACACTGGCTTATTCAGAGGAATGATGCCATGTTCCCGTTTGAACGTTCTGTAAAAATATTAGCTGAGAAATTGATAATTCATATTCCCCAGCAAAGGCGGATTTAGGCATGGTCAGCCGACAGGGGCCTCCTTCCTGACCCTGTTCCTAACTCTAGCGAATTCTGACCCTAACGTGAACCCTAACATACGTTGACGGTTAACCCTATTCCCTAATCCTGTCCAGAATATTCCAGAAAACTGCAGAAAGGTTGGCCTCAAAATATCAGGCTTTTACCGGCTTGCGGTAGCACTGGTATGCTTACATGTCGATGACAACTTTGTGTGAGAAGGCAGTCGGGCAACAGTATTAAGGCAGGGAAGAGCCCCCACATATTTTCTGAACAGCCCCACTTACACAAACCCGGCCCTGTTCCCCAGTCACGTTTAGTGGAGAGCCATGAGTGACAGCTTACTTTTTGAATTGGGCGGCCATTCTTTATGACGTCTGCACATCAATAAAATAAATGCTGCACTAAAATAAACGTTGACATTTAATTCTATTGCAGCATTTATTTTATTCTATGTTATTTTAGATGTGCGTATGGCATGATTTCACGTGTGACAAAACGGCTCGATTGGGCCTAAGCGAGCGAGAGAGGTCGAGATACAGATACCGATAACGTTGTGGCAAGACGAACGATCGAAATGGGACAGCAGAAGCCAATCTTATTCCGAAATGTCTGATGCGGATATGCGGAAATCTCCGCTGTCTCGTATTTAGCATATGCTACGACCACGCACTTTTTTTGCAGAGTGCGGAGGGCTGCAATGAAATAAAAGTACTGCAAGACACAGCATTAATTTTATTTCATTTTAGATGTGCGAATGGTTTTAGTGAAGTTCTAAAGGGACTAGTGCTTCTCAGCGCTTCAAATCTACACAATGTTTAAGCATGTTCTGTGGTACATTTTGCCACGTGTCAGTTTGTCTGATGCACACGCACCAAAATGTTCAAAAGTACAGGCTGTGTTTGCAAGTATTATTAGGCTGCATGCGGCGTACTGCTAAAGACGGAGTAGCATGGTCTGTCTGTCTGTTGGCGACGTTCACGAGCCCTGCGAAAACGGCTGAACCAATCGAGATGCCGATTGGAGGGTAGACTGGGTTGGACCCAAGGAACCATGTGATATTTGTAGATCGAGATCCCTCTACAAGAAAAGAATTTTGGGGTTGTCCGGCCCAATGAAAAGCATTTGAGTCACAGTCACTGCTGCGGTGTATGCAGCAAAAAAAATCAACAACGGCATCAGCGTGATTGCTGCAGCCAACTACACTGCTCCCGACTGGCTGGTGTCACATTAACGTTTCCCTCATGAAAAATCCCCCTCCTGCGATGCGGCCTCTCGTCAAAATTCTTTGACCACTTGTTATTATTACATATAATGAAATATAATAATATCTCCACAGACTAGTACCATGACCGTTTCTTCCAAGCAAATCAGTTTTCGTCTTAGTTCTTTTCTTTATTTTTTCTGTTTTAGTTCCATGTGGTAGACTAAGCTAGCTCTCCGTCAGCTTTTAAGCACATATCTAAGATTTCCTGTCGTATCATATTGTACCTTGTGTGTATAACATCCCCTAATTGGAATCCGACTATTTCTTGTGAAGACTATTTTAGCAATTGTCATCTGGCTATCTTAATACTTGACAAATTATGCAATTTCAAATGTAACAAACGTGTCTGAATCACGTTTGTGTAGCAACAACAGATGAGCAACATTTGTATCCAATCTATCAAACAAACTCGCTGTTGACACACACCAGTGTGCAGAGTGTCTGTGACCAATGCACGAACATGCTATTAGTCTTTTGTGAAGCTTCGGATGGCATGATTCGTCAGTTCTTGTGGCAAACATTCTAAATCATCGACTATGCCTTTCAATTTGGCTTTTTTTGACTTCACCTTCTGATACACTATTTCTGTTATTATTTCTAAAAATATCAGGCCACAACTGTGAGTTTAATCCACTGAGCTACACGCAACCAGTTAATATTTTAGTGTGACTGGCATTCATTGCTAATTAAGCCATTATGTAGCAGTAAAATAAAATTAAAGTTTTCTGACATACTTCGGGAAGAACTTTTATTTTTAAAATAAACAATCATTAAGTGCAATAGCAACTGTAAAAAATGAGAGAACACAATACAGTAACAGTGTCCAGCCATTAACAGCACAGTGTATAGCAATAACAGTGACCGTGGAACGTTTTGAATTATCTCCACAATGACATGACAGCAAAACGTCAAACAAGACGAGGGCAAAACACGAAGTGGCAACAAATCCTAACATAAAGTCCATCGCAGTAATCAATCATCATCCCATTCTTTGTTCTCTTTTGGTTTTGGACCACCAGCAGGTTTTGCCATTATTATCTGCAACACGTGCAATGGATAAACGTTCAAATTTCATTCAATAATAATATTATGTAATCAAGTTCAGAAAACAGAGTGGCTCAGCACTTACAATGCTGCATAAATAATCCTTCCTTCATCAAAACAATACACATAGTGACTACTCACCAGCTCCTTCCTGCAATATTTGCTAAAGCTTTGTGACTCCTAAACTACTAACTAACCAAAACAGCCGTTACTGTTACAATTGTTAAATATATTAATCATGATATAGCCCCTCACAAAATGTAAGGGTACACACAAAAAACTGGACAGATGATGCATTATGCCACACATGTATTACTGGTTGGTGGCTTGACTAATGGTAACCAGTGGTCAATGAAGTTACTCTACGCCAAGCCCAGACGGAACTTAAAAGAGTTACCATTCTGCAGGTATAAGAAGGTAAAGTTCTCCCATACTCGTTACCAAATGTTGAGCTCGGAGCTGATCCCAGTGTACAGGCAGTCAGCCCGCAGGTGACTTGAAGCCATCCACCCGGTGGTAGGCTGCTATTACTTTCCGCCAGGCCTGCGGTTACCTTCCCAACTGAATAGTGTCACCGCCCATCGGCCAGTACCAAATTATACTGCTTGGTGACAGAGGCACATGCGCGAGAGCAGCTTGCCCAAGGCTGTTACCTGGAAACGGACCAGCAGAGATTCGAACCCGCGACCTTTTGGATCGCGAGCGAACGCTCTACCATTAAGTTACGCGGATATACCATCTATCATGCCAACTCGGCTAGGACATCACTATACAGGCATGTGCAATGACTAATGGTGATGGTTTGTGGCCAGCAATAAAGAAGAAGCAGCAAGTTCTACGTAATAGCACAAATTCCCCCGACTTCTTCAGTAACACCCTTACACCCAGGAGCAACAGATGCAAGCAGATGGCACTTAAGATCACGTTGGTTTTCAAAACTATATGAACTCCATTATGGAAAGTATGAATCCGCTGTTTACTGTTTCAAATAAACAAGGTTAAGGCGATGTCGTACATAATCCAGTGCCTCCACTACAGTGACTAGCAAAACCACCCAAACACCAGCTTGCTCCAAGTATGCAAGGTCAACTAATGCAATTTTCGAGGACCAATATATTTCCCTAACATCTTTTCTAATTCCTGACCTTTCCCAACTATCTCTAATTACCTAACTTTTCCAGTTTTCCATATTTTCCGACTAATGGTCATCCGGTATCCTGTGCTCTACCCAATCCTGACTTTCTTGGCCAGTTGCAAGCTATGACTTTACAAGGTCTTCCAGTTGGATGTAACTCAGAAAAAGTGCGACAGTGAAAAAAAGTCAGCACCTGGTCAACACGGAGAACAGTACATGCCGCAGCCGTAGCAAATTTAATTGCCCAGTGCTTGGTGATATACAAGTCAACTATGTTGGACTCAACGGCATCTTTCACAGCAGGAACGCCAGCCTACAACCATCTGCCAGAGTTATTCATCATACCAAGTAGCAGAGGGTTACTGATAGTCAACTGCAATAAACTAACGTTCCAGCCTATGTGCATTGCATTATATATGAAATCATAAACTGTTGTTTATACTAAGTAAAAGCAAAAAACAAAATTAATCTTTAGTAATTCAAGAGGTTAAGCTAATGTTTACATAAAGGCACAACTGTATCACAGCTCAGGAACTAATGTACACATTTAACATCTTCACAGAAGAAAATACACAGTAGTATTTCAGTCTATACCAAAATGATCAATGACCACTACAAAGTCAATAAGCCAACCTCAACATCCACTCCGGAAGTCTTTTTGCCTTCTTGATGCGCTGCATACAGCATTGACAGAACTTCGGAACCCTGAACAACAACAAACTCACAAGTCAGTACCATCTTCAATCTATGGACACAGAGAGAGAATGTACAATTATTTAAAGACCGACTTCGGCCTAGATATGATCACCTGGTCAGGTTGCTGTGACCTAGTGGTATCATGCCCGACTCTGGCATGAGATCCCAGAACTGAAGCCTATCATGTACAGTTGTTTTTCTTCTGAAATATAAAGCTTGAGGCATGGGCCCTTACGTACATATAGGCCAACTCAACCCACAGTAGGTCATAGCTTCAGCTATGGCACCAAAAACTTAGTCAATAGTATTCTTATTATTATCAACACAGTATATGACAACCTTTATTGACGGTACAAGTAATGGATAATAGTCACCATTTAACTGCACTGTCACAAAGTAATTATTACATATAACGAGAACATCAGCAACAATATGCAGCATCTGTACCTTAACACCTGCATTGATAGAAATTGCACGTGGCAGCTGTTCCAGAGATTCAGCAAACTTCTGAATTGCATACTGAGCAAGGCCTGGACATTTCTCACCATACGATGCAATCTCCTTCGCAAGCTCAATCTCTGCAGCTCCAGCACCAGCTACAAGTCTTACATCCTGCATTGCATACACACACAATCAGTCACAGCCTCGCATGGTGGCATACTCATACTATTACATTCTGACATGTCACTTATTGACACACAGTCACATCTCACATATGGTCACACACTAAACAAAACATTTAGTGCAAAACAAGTTTTTACAAGTAGTTTGTTATTCACATCATATATCCAGTATCCTCCAGTTCTTAACTAAGGGGCGACGGATAACATTGGCTGACCAGACCTGGCTGTGAAATGGTTGCATGTATATCCAGTATGCATGTCCACAAAGGCATAAAACGTTTTTCCACACAGCATTTAATGTTTTTACAGTCACAACTAGATGGCTGTATTGTGTGGAATGCCCACAATACAGTATTCAACTCAAAACAGTCAGCTATCTGCACACAATCTGTTTACTTCCTGCATTCGATGATGCCTAGTGTCACGTGCTTATGACTGAGTGATGTCAGCGTTATCTGGCATGTTACTTATTTATAGTTTCCAATTCAGGTCTGTTTATCTTCCACTTACAGCACAGTGGCATACTTGGTTAATTAAATATCGAATATCGGATGTCGCCGAAAATTTGGGCAGGTTTCTTGTATGGTGCGTACAGGCCAGGGGAATGACTTTGAATTGATTCCAATGATAAAAATGGAAAATAGACATCCCGTAGAGGGATCATTTGGCAGTGAATTTCCGGCGACCTATAATCATTGCAGACTTATGGCGGCCTGAAGTCGCAAGAAGTCAAAAAATTTTTGAGAAACTTTTTTTGTGGAAAAACGACCCATAATAGTAAAATTTTCAAAAATTTCGTTCCAAAAGTTTCCATCGTGACACGGATCAACGTGTTGTGTTCAAATTTCGTGAAATTTGGCCGACATGAAATTAGCGAAATCGGGCACGGCTTACGTAACAGCAGTCGCTACTGGGCAGATCTGCCACGGCCAGGCCCCCACAATGTGCTCAGTGCTCCAGATGTCATCCAAATTGGTTGACTTTCGGCAGAGTTATAGCCGAACGTATGAACACTGCCAGAATGTGCCGTAAAGTGAATCCAATATTCAGATGAAGCCTAGCTTCAAGCTGAGTAATTAGGAACAGCACTGGGTGGGTCAGGAAAGTTGTTGGCTACAACTGCTTCAATGCTATTGAAAATGTACCTTCGTTACAGGTGAGCATGAACGGTGAACTGACGATGTTAAAAAGCATCTAGACTGTTCACAATATACTACTACAATTTAACTAAAATTTAACACACGTCGGCGTTCGCGTGACACAAGTACCTTGGTCAGAGCTTTGTAAGCATTCACACCATCATCAATGGCTCGCTCAATGTCATCCATTAAGTTGTCCGTTGCTCCACGAATGACTATTGTTGCTATTGGACTTTTATTGCTCTCTGCCACAGAAATGTAACATAAAGCCAGTCATCAATATGACAAACATGTGCTGGTATTTATCTTCTTATTGCTAAAAACCAATACAGTTACTCAGTCACTCATTCCACTAATATCTAACACAAATAATGCACCATTGTAGTAACAGACTATTACAGGCAATTTAGTTCTTAGATTTTGTTATATTATCAGCACTAATATTTTAGTTGTTATTTGTAAAAACAGGTGGAACTGCATAGAATTAAATGTCCAACTTGGAAACAGTCCCTTGGATATTCATTAAAGAGAAAGAGCAGACAAAAAGCTAACAACTACTGAACATAATAAATTAATTAAAACCTATCAAAGAAGTATTATTAAGTTAGGCAACAAAATGGATCAGTCCTATTCTACGCCAACTGAAGAAGTTAATAAACATGAACCTGGCAACATTCATTTGCAACAGCCATAAAAGGACAGATAATAAAACAGAAAAATAGAAACAGAAATGACAGTACCCACAAGAGCGCCATGATCATGCCGGCAATATTTGTGTCTTGTGACTTTGACCTTTTGACTGCAAAATAAATGGGTCTCCAGGACTCAGTGTGGAACATTTCTATGTCAAGTTTGGTGATCCTAGCTGCATCAGTTTTTAGTAATCATGTGGATAAAAAAACAAACAAATGCTGGTGAAAACCTGCGACTGCTTTCGGCATGGGGTAAAGATAAATATAACTCAATATCACAACGGCAGTGTTGCTGGTGATGGCAGTATTTCCATATGTACCTTGCTTGAAGATAACTACTGGTGTGTCACCAATTTCATCTACACGTACATGATGACAATAGCCAGCTTCATCAGCTGTTGGTGGCGTCTGAACACACAGTCATCACTGATATGTGCTTCAACACGAGTGCACAAATGTTTCATCACATTCAGTAACAAAACACACCATTTACCCATCTGTTAGTCCCAAAACTGTAATGATATCATATAGCCGTAGGCTTTAATTACCAACAGAGCATGTGCTAATGATACACATGTAGTGCGGAATGTGTCCGTGAGACTGGATGCATGCCAGGCCAGATGAGACCAGACTAACCCAGTCTGGACTTACCAGCGTCTACGTTGCATAATACTGCAAAAATGCTTTACAGTTTAAAATGGCCATATCATACCCGGCCTGTATGCACATTACGGTAATGCATTTTATCACACAGACAATTACATTACAATCTAAAATCAAATTAACAAAACTGCCTACATTTTGAAGGCCGTTTTCCAGGTAAATCTTCGTCCACTTGTTTTGAAAGGAAACCATTCGGAGACAAGAGGCAACGTATTTTGCAGGCCAGATGTCCTTGCACCCAAAAGAGTCAAAGCAACTTAACAAAACACAAAATATACTTCACATAAATTAGCCCCGAGCGCGACTGATGATCGACTCTTCAAAACTGACGTTTCTGCCAAGTTCGAAATCACATGACACGAAAAGCAGGACAAATATCAAAAATCCAGCCCAATCAAATTTTAGATATTGTGCCCTAGTTTATGAATCAGTGAGTGGTCAGTTGCCATCTCCCATTGTAAATGGCGGAGGAGATAGTGTTTTGAAAATGGAAGGATTTCCAACTTTCAATGGCTTGTGACCTTGACGTTGGATTGGGTCATACTGCATACCGTCATGCATCACTCATCAACCTCTACCTACATGCCAAATTTCATTAAGATCGAAAAAACTTTTTGTGGACGCACAGAGGGATGGACTTTTGACACCCACTTTATTACGTCGACTCAGAAGAGATGACCTAAAAAGCAAAGCCACCAAACAGCAAGTAGCATGCTCACCAGTCGCGGTAACGGTGTAGCGCCGATGGACTTGCACAAGCGCCGCAAGTCAAACTTGGTCAGCAGCCGGACAACCATGAGACAATATTTATTAGCATAGTGAAGGTACATTTCACCGACTTTACCACCAGTGACGACCACCTTGCACCCAGTGTCTGCGATCGCTTTCATTTGCTGTGCACACAACTGCACGGTCTCAATTCAACACAGACTGTTACTGTATTCACAGAGAAATTCCTGTACATTAGGAACAAGTACAGTGTAAAAGAAAAATGTTACACAAACCAAAATGCGTTCACACAATGTCGCATCAACCACTTTAGCACAAACAACCCGACAAACACAGAAAATGGTGCTGTTACCTGTTTACAGTTTCAAAATCAGGTCTGCTTTTTACCAGCCATGCCTTTGCCTTGTAATACGCATGCACAGCTTAAATGTTTTGCTCCTCTGAATTCACAGTGACAATGAACTCTTGACCTAAGATCCTGACCTTTGACCTACATGACTGATCGACTAAGTTAAGGTTTTACATCCCACCCGACAGGTCATTTTGGAGATGTTCTACCCAGCCAATCTCTTGGCTAAATGTAAACGCAACAAAAGCAAACATGCATCCATAATGAAATATACTATAGCACAAAATAAACACAAAAAAACTAAAATCAGGTTTGCAGTGGTGTAACTTCAAATTTTGGGCCTCCCTGCAGAAAACGGTATGTAGGCGCCATTTTTCTGGCTAGATACTCTGATAAGTTCTTTGTTGTTTACTACTTTTATTGTATTTAAACAGTGATGGGCATGACTATTTTAAATGCAGCCACAGTATTATAGTTACATTAACTACCTATAATTGTAATGATGTTCAAGTAATGAACAACAAGTATTATACATCTCATAACTCCGTTGTCATATCATTCAACTGTTTATGCAGCATTAATTGATGCCATCAAAAGAAAGCTTGCTTCGTAAACATCAGTCATCTAGATGAAGAAATTAAGCACAAAATTATGCAGTGAATGTTGGCTATCCTCAAAGTTTAAGCTTTTCAGGAACTTTGATTAAAAAGTAGTCACAAAACATAGTTAATTACTTGTAATTAATAACTACTCTTCAAAGTGGCTAAACTACTGATTACTAACTAATTTTCCAAACATAGTCAACAACTACTTATAACTACCACAAAGTAGCTGAACTACTACAATTAACTACTGATAGTGAACTACTCACTATATGTACAGGTTGACTGTTAACAAATTTGCCAGCAATCAGACGGAGGACAGTTTCACGACTCAAAACGGAAATTACTTTGGGTTGAAATTTTAAAGGCAGCGCACTTAGTCCTCACATTGTGGGCCCACTGCATTTCGGGGTTTGCAGGGGCGGTATTTATGCCCCTGCAGGTCTGGTCGCCTCTTATGATGTCTGGCCTGAAAGGAATAGGCCTAATATTAAGAAAGTAAATAAGTAAGAATGTAAGTAAATAAGTAAGCAAGCAAACAATTAATATAGCACCTGAATCAACAAATGAATCAAGGTGTATTATCGTAGATAGGATCAAGCAGAACCAGCATGCCATGTATCTAGGTCAAACGTCATTTCGTTCGAAATTTAACGTCGTCACATGCAGACACCCAACTGAGTTGGATTTCTAAAGTGGTGGTAAAAAATAAGTGGACCTGTCACACATCAAATGCCATAGCAACAAAAAGCAGTTTCACATTCAATGATACACTACGTACCTCTTCAACCTGACTTTCTTCACCACGGCTGTAGTCCATCAGTTCTGCTGCCGTTTTGATCAGAACCGTCCCCTACATGGCAATGTCATATTATGAGTTGACAATAATGAAAATAACTTCTATGTACACAGAAATAAACAACCTGAAACAACGGTGTATCAGTGTACACAGGCCAGCAGTTTGCACTTCATCCATCATATACACAAGTTAGACAGACAGATACTACCAACATCAAACATGGAGATGGTGCCGGAATTCATGCATCGTCTCCCTAATCGGAATGCACTAGCTGTCGTCATTTACCATGGGCAGTAAAACTCTGCTATAAAGAAAACCCTCCAGTTATAATTTGAGGTGCCAGCTAACACAGGCTGACTTGTTTAATGACTGTGAAACAGCTAATGTTGCAGCAAACAGTTACACTTCTTTAATTAACAGCTGACAATAAATTAGTGAATCTTCTTGTTCATAGATATTCTCTACAAAGAGCTCACTAGCATCAAATTAAACAGTTTACAAGTACAAAGGGCCTCCATTTTCATCACACATCTTTTGGTCTTTTGTAATAACCATGTACTTATTAGAATCCACGTTAATAAAAATGAAATTGTTATCAGACCTTCCTAACAGTATATCTGCCAAGAGCGGTCTGATAAAACAAAATTTTAGCACTCAAGTCGTCACCTTAGTTTCTGTCTGCATGATATCAAGTGGACATGAGTAGACGGCCACTTTGCAGTCTTCCGCCTTCGTAATTTCACCTTCAACCTGACGTTTGAAGACCATGCCAGCCACTGTCGTGGACGACTGAACTCCTTGGCCCTGCCAAGTACAGTCATCATCGCTGCAAACTCGTTATATAGCAAACACTGAAACTGACAAATCTGAACAGAATGGATAACAGTAATACACCTGTGAAATTTCAGCACTAGAATTATAAAATTACGCAATGTCAATGTTACTGAGAAGTACTAATGTTAAGTTCAAGGTAAAAACAATAATATTCAGAGCAAAATCACTACCACAATGAACTACAGATGTACAGTCTCATTATTTTCTCCAAAGATGTCAAACCAATCAATATATAATGCCCACATTCTAGCAGTGGTTGCAGATATACTAGTGCCTTGTTTCTGGGCATGAGAATTATACTTCAATGGTGCATGCATGGCACAGTGTAAGCATCTGGACAGTGAATACGCTGCCGGCAACTTCACCAGCAAGAGGACGGGCAAGTGAAGGTACAGATAGGAAAGGGAGAATATAGACATGACTGTCGGCAAGAATAAAAGAAAGAAAAAAAATGCCGAGCTGAAGAGAACTGCTGGGACTGGAACCAATCAGCCTAGTGATTAGGAACAGTACTCAGGCAGTTTGGACATACAGAAAGTAGAGATGATGCCACAGATATAATAGTTATTCTAGATTCACGACATTCAATTGTAACTGCAGAAGAATGTGTTGCCATTGATCATCTACAAAACCGGGACCAATGAATGTGGCCACAAAACTCAAATATTTTTAAAACTGTCAACACAGCATTATGGGATTTGTTTTGCTTGACTCACCAAGAATCGCAAATTGCGAAGTGTGTTTTACGTAATTTGCATAGTTGTATATTTACATATCAAATCAACATCCGGGCAACTGGTTGGTTATGTCATAGTAACAAATTTGTCAACATGAGGCAATTCCCATAATTTTCATCAATTTAACATTTTAATTTTTCTCGAAAACAATTTACATAACCAATTATTAGTTGTATACGTGTCAAAAATTTACACTAACGACAAGATAACTCGGCATTGTATTCAGTGGTGTACAATAGCTAGAATTTAGAACAAAAGACCTTTATCCATAATACTAGCCTGCAGTATAACAATTTATACATTTAGTGGTGCCATCTTCATTGGTCCTCCTATCTTGGCAACGTGTTGGTTGGCTAGTGCTGGCCCTGTGGATGATACTGACTGGATCTAACACTGTATACTGACAGAGGTAGGAGTTACAGACAGAATGACAAAGGAAAGAATGTTGGCATGATGTTGAGGAGGACATGAGAAGTTTCAGTCTGTCGAGACAGGATGCACACATTTACAACAACTGAACAAAAATGATTTAAACAATTTTCCAGGACTTTCAAGGAACAAGAATCTGAACTTCAAGGAACAATCAAAAACATGACTTATATGTAATGCTAAGTAATACTGCATATTCAAGGTTAATAACAGTGTCGTACATTAATTTATATCGAATAAAACGAAATAATCAACTGATAAGATTAATTAGCTTAGTTAGATAATTTAGATGCATTTTCCATCCTTCAGTGGCCAGGAAGGTAATCAAATATTCGACAATCGTACTGGCCATGCATTAGAGACTCAGTAGTATATCCACCTATTGGCTCAATGACTGAAGAAAACCAAACACCTCAACTATAATCCACCATGGGTATTGTGTCCTGTGTATTGTGTTGGCTTATAGCAGACAGAACTGAAGCGACTCTGAGAATGTCATAAGATTGGTTGATTGGAGTTTAATGGCGCTTTCAACACAATGTAGGTCATATTGCGCCTTTAAGGTAAGATTATATTCGAAATATTAACATTTAATGAGTATTAATTGTTGAGGAAAGATAATTGTAAAAAGAAAAAATAAGAAAAAAATATATATA
>Ga0209363_1000904_pt1 | contig 13021 bp, 6 predicted proteins | sample WorMetexBAHAMAS3_FD_187385 | JGI IMG/M metagenome (GOLD analysis project Ga0209363, IMG submission 187385) | Marine gutless worms symbiont microbial communities from Max Planck institute for Marine Microbiology, Germany - Inanidrilus exumae... | ecosystem: Host-associated > Annelida > Digestive... | reverse complement strand
ATTTGTAAACATTTTATTAACTGTATCTGTTTCACAGTGGGTGGCCCCATATGGGCTCCGAAGCTGTAGCATGCCTTGATTGATTTGTTGATTCTGGCGCTGTATAAACCATTCACTCACTTACTTTCTTACATTTTATTAACCGTGTGATATTTCTGCTTTGTGTGTAGATACTGCAAGCTGCTGGTCCAAGAATTTGCAGTGAAGGTCGACCAAGGTTTCCTCGTTGCAGTGCTGTCTATGTTCGACGTGTCAACAGCAGACAAGGAAAGTCGTCGACTTATTGCATTCCAGAGAGACTGCGAAGTCGTTGACTGGAGCTTGATGGATGATATGGTTTGCACAACTCCCGACACCATCAAGAACTTTTACGACATGCTTCACTTTTCACCACTCAAGGTCTTTGATCATCCTCTTAGATTTTTACTGCACATTTACTACTACCTACTAACTATGAACGATACAAATTAGAAACGAGATGCCTTCCAGAATCATGGGCTAAGCCGTTTAAGTGAAAATATAAAAATTATTGTTATTTTACTTATTTTTAGATGGTGATTTTACTGATTATTACTGGCCCGCCTATACACATTGTAGGGGGAACCAGACTAATAATGGTCGCTGGTGTCTGTCGATGTCATCTGTCTGGGTCTGTAACACTCCACGGTGGGTTTGCAGGTGGCTTTACCCGCGCAGGCCATGCGATGACGTCATGCGGCCTCCAGTCTAATTATAGCTTCATGGCTGCACGGCGGGCCAGTTGTGTTACGTCCTGTCAGGGCGACACCTTGTTAAATTGGTTTTGGAATTGAAATCTCTAGCTTAATGTTATTGTCTAGAACGAATACGATCATTGCTGGTGAAAGTCGCACTTCCAAGTTGTGATGCATGTTGTTGTTGAAAAATATTCAGTTTTCTGATGCTGTAATGCATGGTACGGAGACAGTGCAGGTATCGCCATTGAGAAGAACTGTAGCATCTTCTCCTTTATTTGAATGCTATGACTGCCGTCAGAAAGGGCATGCAGGCAGCAAAACATTGCTTCAACATGATCTTGTAGTTTTTAGCTTGGGTGCCAGTTAAAACAGGTTGACCTGTGTATGGCTGGTTAATGTTTTGGATGATATAATATGTTGCTGTTTCATTTTGGTGATGACAGATGCATCTGAGTTTTTCCCTGTATGGTGCTGATGAGGCTGAAAGTGGAGACAAGGGTCCTCAGATTCAGTGGCATGTTTTAAACCTGTTCTTACAGAGCATTGGCATCGTGCTCACTGATGTACAAGACGTCATTTTCAAGTATGCCTCATCACTCAGTCATCTTTTTTACTTCTGTATTGATGTATTTATGGTTGCTTGTAGCACTGCGACAGGTGAGCAACGTGCCTGGTTTTTTAAATTGACTCTTCTGAGTCGACCTAACAAAGTGCATATAAACTGTCCGTCCGTCCGTCCGTCCGTCCGTCCGTGTGTACGTGCGTACGTCCGTCCATCCACAAGACGTTTCTTCAATTTCAGTGAAATTTGACGTGTAGGTAGAGGTCGATGAGTGATGCACGACGGTATGCAGTATGATCCGATCCAAGGGCAAGGTCAAGGTCACGAGCCCTTGAAATTTGGAAATCCTTTCATTTTCAAACACTATCTCCTCTGTCATTTACAATGGGAGCTTGCAACTGACCACTGATTCCTAAATGGGAGCTTGCAACTGACCACTGATTCCTAAACTAGGGCACAGTATCAAAATTTAATTGGGTCTGATTTTTGATGTGTCCTAGTTTTTGTGTCACGTGACTTTGAACTTGGCAGAAACGTCAGTTGCGAAGAGTCAGCCGTCAGTCCTGCACGGGCTAATTTTTCTTTTCTCATTTGAACCCTGATCACAGATGAGCTACCAGCGATCAGTGCAATTGATGTGGATGCTTGTGCATTAGTGCTACTTTGGTCTTGTTTTGGGGGGTCATTAATATTTCTCTGTATTTTGTTTACTGTTCGTTGGCTAGTATGTCAGTGTGATAGTTACTAATTGCCAGCTCTTACATTGTCATTATGTTGTCTTCATTGAAGCAGTGTATGGATATGTAGTTAAGATACATACGTCTTGCCTGGATAAGAACTGTGTGAATCAGAACTGGATCGGAGATGATGAGAAACTGAGAAAGTGGCTTTGTTTAACCGCGTGAGACTGTATAGAATGGTTGTTGATTTTGATTGGTAGATTGGGATATTTTGAGCGAACGCACAAGTTTTATGACCAGAAACAACTAATGTCAGAAATCACGGGGCATTACTCACAGCAGGTGATACACACATTTATGAACTTTATTTATGTTTCTTGAGCCAGTTATGGAGTCGGTGTTGGTAGTGTCTATTCCCTAATCCAAATGTGCCTTCAGAAGTACAAATTTGCGACAGTGAAATTTACCAGTTCTTAATCGGAGTGCCGGTTAACGCAGGTTGAATGGTCTAATGACCACAAAATGGTTATTGTTATTGTTGTTTTCTAGAGCCATGCTATTGAAGCATGATAGCCATGCTGTTGAAGCATGATAAACATGATTATCAGGTCAGGAGAACACTAAGCCATGCAGTAGCATAATGTTAACGACATCTGTCGTGTTGTGGTATGTAACGTAGAAGCATAGAACAGTCTGCCACAGAATGCCTTCTCTGATTTTAACAAATGGCAAAGACAGCATCGAAATTGTAATAAATATTACTTATTACTGGCCCGCCTACACATAGTGTAGGGGCCAGACTAGTAACGGTCGTTGTCGTCTGTCGTCTGTAACGCTGCTGGCGGGCGGGCCGGCCGTCGGCGCGTGGGCCGTCGGGCGGCCGACACTGAACGGCGGGCCACTACGGTTACGTCCCATTAGGACGACATCTTGTTTTTACTACAAATAGGCACTGTTTGCATCTGTTGTTAATTTGTTATGCCTTCACTACGAAACAGTATTGGCAAGGCATTATGTTTTTAACCTGCGCCATTGCCCCTTCGTTCATCCTGCCAGATATTGTTGCCATAATATCTCATGAAAGTCTTGAACAATTTTGATAAAACTGACAGAGAATATTCACCAGCCCATGTGTGGCGATCTGGGAAACTGGCGAGTGGCCAGAGGAATGGTCGTTCTCCACGTTCATCCCACTTCCCAAGGAAGGTGATCTTAAACAGTGTTCAAGTTACAGAACAGTTGCTCTTGTCTCACATGTAAGCAAGATCCTTCTTCGGATCATACTGAAAAGGATCTGAGTGAAGACCGAAACAGAATTGGAAACCATTATGATAGTGTTTCGGCTACTTTGAGACTTCGAACTCCCATCTTCTAGGTTCTTTTGCATTTGTTTTATTGAAACTAATGCTGCAGGCAATCAAGCAGATGTATGTTTTGGTTCTTGGCCTCGACGTGCTTGGAAATCCTTTCGGCGTTCTCCGAGGTCTGGCAACGGGCATCGAGGACTTGTTCTATGAGCCGTACCAGGGTGCAATACAGGGACCAGAGGAGTTTGCCGAGGGCTTGGCACTCGGTGTCAGGAGTCTTCTCGGACATGCTGTTGGTAAGACCAGCTTGTTGGAAACTACGTTCAGTGTATGCAGGTATGGATACGGTGCAGGTGACACCGTTGAGGAGAAATCTGGCATCTTCTCCCTAGTCTTAGTTTGATAGTTGCCCTTCATCAGCAACGGCATGCAGGCAGTAAAACTTTTCTCCAACAAAATCCTCCTATTGTTATCTGGGGATACCGGCTAACACAGGTTGACCTGTAAATGTCTGTGAAGCAGTTTTGTTTTCTGTGTGTCATTTCTTTGTGTGATAGTACAGTTTGTTGTTGTACAAAACGTGTAAGGCACCAGTTTCACACCATTGGTTGGGTGCCATATTACTCCCATCCTACACTCTCTCCACTGGTTCAAAATCATTGAACGCATCGAATACAAGCTCCTCTCGCACTTACAAAGTTCTTACAATTACCCAAACTCCATACCTTCATAAGCTCATTTTTGTTTAATGTCCGTGTAGTACTCGCTCTTCATCCGTCGTTACTCTTGCTCTTGCTACATCATCCTCAAAATTACTGATCGCTTCTTTCGGTATGCTTCACTGTGTCTCTGGAATCAGCTCCCTATATGTCTTTGTCAACCTCATTCTGGTACCAGTTCCTCCAGTTCCGACTCACCTACTATTTCACCCGTCACTTCTTCTCCTCTTCTGATTGACCACTCTGCTCATCCATGACTCCCTCTTTCTTTCACTTCTGGCTTAAAACCTACCTGTTTCACAAATCCCTTCTTCCGTAGTTCCACTTCTTCCTCTGGACTGCCTTCACGGACTTTTGCCTGCACCGTTTCTTCTGAGCTAATTGGTTTTTGTTTTTAGTTTTTTCTTAAATTTTTTGTTTCTGTGCCGCACGCTACACTAAGCTGGCCATTTGGTCAGCTTTTGAGCGCACGTAAATATATCATATCGCATCGCATCGTATCGTATCGTATCGTGACATGCAGGGAAGCAATCTCAGAGGTAAATCATTGGTGATCAGCGCAGTTGTTGTGGACGTTTTTCATATTAATGCTACTTTTTAACGCTGGTATTATTTTGGGGACCTTTCCAAATATTACTGGGGCTAAAATACCAAAACTTTTTTTAGGGGACCACAAACAACGATTCTGCACAACCAGACAAGGAACTGCATCACAAATCGAAAACCTGCTTGTTTTATGGGACACTTCCCATTTATTTCAAGGGCAAAAATCGTAATTGATCCCGTTAAAATCTATGCCACTTGTCCTCAAAGATGCTGTTTCAGAACGGAGGAAGGAAGCCCAAACAACTGGCCAACCCTGTTTACCTGAAATACAGCCATTAAACGAAGTTGAAACAAGGTCGACTGTCACACAGGTGATGACGATCCAGTACTTTGTTGACTAACAGTGGCTTCATAGTGCATGAATGTGGAACTGTAGCTTGACCACAGATATAAAGGTGACACACTGATGTTGCAGACCACTGCAGACATAGCGGTGTCGTGTGGATGGAAAAGTTATTGATGTGTTTCCATGTCACGCGACAAACTTGAGGTTGAGGCATAATCTTGTTGTCTACTGAGGAGGAGAAAGGGATGAATGTGACACCTGTTTGTTGCAGAGCTGTGAGAGAACGATGCTGACTTCGTCCATATTTGGCTTACTTACTTACGTTTACTGTTGTACTTTCTTGCAGCAGCCAGGTATTATTAATGTATGCTGTGTGAATGTCGTTAATAATATATCTCGTACAGGTGGAGCAGCGGGAGCAGTGTCAAGGATTACAGGTGCACTTGGCAAAGGTATTGCAACTTTGACATTAGACGATGCGTATCAGAAAAAAAGACGTGAGGCACTCAATCGACGTCCGGCCGACTTGAAGGAAGGTCTTGCACGTGGTGGAAAAGGACTTGTTATGGTTTGTATGCTATTTTTCATACACATGCTATCTAACAGTTTGTTTCTTGTGTTATCTTTACTGTAATTTATAACTTCTTCAACCAGACGTCAGTGTACTGAATGCAGCATTAGAAACAAAACAAGATTTTAATAATACATAGGGTGAAGTGACGTCACAGTAGTCTATGGTCACAATATGATCTCGATGATGTGGGGCTTGATGTCATACTGCACAAAGTCAACTGGTGAAGATTTGTCACGTTATTTAAATAAAATTGAATCAGTAGGTTTAACAAAAGCTCAGTGCTAGCGCCAGATCAGCGATCTGACTGGAAGTGCTGCAAACTGTTTACATTTCCTTGCCCTACATCATGGCGGACAGAACAGATTGGAATGAAGAAATTACATCACTGTCATCCTGTATATAGGTGCATTAAAGACATTTTAGCATTAGTGAGCAGTGTCCAGTGTCCATGTGACTGCTCAATATTGCAGTGACTGTGAGACATGGCAGTAAAGTGTTTTTCATTAGTTGTCGTCCACTGATTGCTTCTAAGGAAATGTAGAACTGAGTTTATGTCCAATGATTTTGCAGTACTTTAAAAATTAATCTGATGCATCATTGTTGCAGTAATTACAGTCATCTCTGTTACTGTTCTATGATTACAACCATTTTTTGTTTGTTTCATTTCACTGAACGGTTTATGGATCTTGGCACAATGCTGCAAAGCATAAATTGATGACTGTCATTGCCAGTGGGAAGTACTGGGGCGTCTTTGCACTTGCTTACTGTTGAGTTTTGTTGTTGAATCGCTGGTTGCTGCTGCTGTGTGAATGAAGGGAGTCGTTCACGGCGTGACTGGCATTGTTACTCAGCCGGTGGAAGGTGCTATGCAGGAAGGTGTCAGCGGATTCTTTAAGGGTTGAGTATACTACCAATTGTTTGTTTTTCTGTGTGGCGCTAAAGTTTGATTTCATGCATTCGGCTGAAATTTTTAGGGAGCGATATTTTTAAAGTTATTTTCAATGTAGCATTTATTGTTACCGAGAATTACTAAGCGGCAACCGATTAACCCAAGTTTATCTGAAATTATGGCCATTACCAGTGACTCTAAGCATGGCATGAATTATTGTAGGGAAGGTAAAAAATAGGTAACGAAAATGGGACTGCATGCTCCTTTCTGTCAGAATTTGAGGATCAGCAGAACTTCTATAATTTGAGCATTTACTCGCCATGTTGCTTGCTATAGTAGTAATGGTACTGTTAATAGTAGTAGTAATAATAACCGTGATAACGTTTATAGTGCTTTCATCATAGCAAGTCATTACAAGAGTTAACCTGGTTCATATTATGAATGTAGACTGAGTGCCAGGCAGCCTCCAGCCCTCAGAGCAAGCCAACCGACTTGGACTGTGAGTCTGCCGATAGGCTGCAACCATCCACATCCACCATTGCCATTTAGTGTTATTGCTCACCCTGACAACTGATATACTTATTTTGCCATCCCACGAAGGGTGGAAGGCTGAGTCAACCTAGGAACTGCATTAAGGGTGTGCAGCCGTGCCGATGTGGCTGTCGTGATAAAAACTACTGTCCGAGGTGAGATTTGAACTGGAATCCTCTCGCACCACAGTCAGACACGTCACGTCACTGCCACCTGCTGTACTGCCAGTCTCACCACCTCAGCATGTCTGTCAGTCCGCCGTCACCACCTGGGTGGTCCGACAGTTTGTATAAAATGCCACTAGTTGCTGCATTACTTCAGTTGATGCTGCTGACGATGGTGAAAAGTTATGCCACTGGTTCACTGTTGATGCACAGGTGTCGGTAAAGGTCTCGTGGGTGTTATAACACGGCCTGCAAGTGGAGTTGTTGATTTTGCATCGAGCTCTTTTGAAGGAATCCGACGGTAAACGAATACTGCTCGTGTCTGCTGTTGTTAATATATACCTTGCTAGTAGTCAGATATGCACATGTTAATGATTATTTGTCAACAACCTTTCACCATTGAAAATTATAGTTGCTGAAATCAAATATGCTGCAGTTATTTTTGATATCCTTTTTAATAACAGTGGAATGAATGAAAAGCACTGTTCTCCATCACATTTGCTAGCAAGGACAGTTTGCTGTCAGTAATGCCTGTTCCGTTGTGTTCCACCTTTATTACTGGCCCGCCTACACGTTGTGTAGGGGCCAGACTAGTAATGGTCGCTGGAGTCTGTCGTCGTTGTCGTCTGTCGTCGTCATCTGTAACACTGCCGGCGGGCGCGCAGGCAGTCGGGCGGCCAACACTGCACGGCAGGCCAGTCGTGTTACGTACGTCCCAGTTAGGGCGACACCTTGTTTATCCAGGTTTTATTGCAACAATACAATTGGGTCATTGAATCCAAAATGTTAACGTGTCAGGCCAATGCCATATCTGCCACAGTGCACAATGTTTGTGTTGATGTGTGCTATTTTCAGCTTGTCAGAGATGAATGATGAAGTACAGAGGGTACGACCGTCGCGGTTTCTTCATCCAGATGGCATTGTTCGACCGTTTGTCTACCACCATGCTGAAGGAAACCAAATTCTTCAGGTATGTTTTAATAGACGTGATATAGTTCTGTGTTCCAGGCATTTTACCATGCGATGCTATGCTAGCGTGGTAAGCATTACATTAGAGTTATTTAGAGTGGCCTAAGTATAAGACTGCTAAACCACTACAGTACACGGCGTACAGAACTAGAAACGGAAAACAGTTAGTTAGGAATTGATCGGAAATGATCATATGTCCATATGCGCTGTCATCATGTGTCCGTCCGTCGTATGTCCGTCCATCTGTCACAAGTCGGAGTTCTATGAAGATGGTTAAACCTAGGATCACACAAACAATGCAATACGATAGCCCAGAGACTCTAGTTTATTGATTCCAAAGATCTCGGCAAAATTCGAACGGGGTCAGACCCAACAGGGGTGGCAAATTGACGTGGGGTAGAGGTTACAATCGACGAATTTTGACCAATATCTTGCTACATCTCAGAAACGGTGCAAGATAGGGGTATAGTTACTAACTAGTATGCATTCTATTGAATGGCGCTATTTTCAGTGACCTCGGGTGACCCCTTACTGTCTCAAACCACCCCATTTTCCACATTTTGTATCCCTTTGTGTATCTTCATAGTGGGTGGAGATAAAGACTTCAAATTTGTTGGGCAGGTTCAGGTTGATCATAGCAAGTCCTAGCCCTCAGATGACAAATCATCCCTGACGTGGTAGGTAGATTGACAGTATCAAGTGCTAGCCCAGGATGGCAAACCATCCCTGAAAGGGGCGTGGTCAGGTCATGTTAAACATTTAAATTTTGGTGGGCACCAACCATGTCTGGAATGGTGGAAGCTAGAGTGATCAAATTTTGTACACAGGTAGGCTGTATAAAGACAGACTACTCCCTAATGGACGTGGTCAGGGTCACGTGACCCGTTTTTTTAATTTTGCCCAAATCATATCTTAGGAATTGGTGAAGCTAGGCACTTCAAATTTCGTGTGCTGGATACATAGGAGTACTAGTGCAGGCATCATACATTACCCCAGAAAGGATTGTGATGTGTCACGTGATCTCCTTAAGTTTTGGGAAACAAGTGATAATATCTCATCAACGGTACAAGATAGAGACATAGTTGCAGTGGAACACTAATAGGAAATCGTATGTGGCCTATCGAATGGCACCATTGTCAATGCCCATGAGTGACCTTAATGGCCACTTTTGCTGTTTGAAACCTTCGTAACTCCCATAGTCAGCTAAGTTTCCATTGGTAGTAATAATGACAAATGCTTGTTAATGTGTGCAATGCTATTCAAGGATCTGGAGAGTGGACGTTTTGGTTCAGAACACTACGTTAGTCATCTGATGGTGTCTGATGATAGCCGTGCTGCTGTTTTAGCCACCAACAAGTAATAGTAGTTTCTTATTTTTTGTTTGTACATTGCACATTGGACGTACTCATCTAACTCATTCAATACTTGTGATGTAATACTTGTTATTATAATGTAATTATGTTATTATTGATGTAATACTTTTTATTATGTTGATGTGTCCTTGTGGTGATGTTTATCACTTAGGCCACTCTAAAAAATCAAATCACTGTAACACACATTGGCAGAATATACCTGTTAACAGTCATTCTTGACATAAATACTATTCTCACACTAACGTCGAACTCGTCAGTCACTCCATTTGCTAAAATACTATAGGTTTTATCAAAAGTATCAATTTATGTGAAAAATTATAATCCTAAAGGGTCGATATGATGTAATTTATGTTGAAAGTGCTATTTACTTCTAACCAATCAAGCAACCTCTAGTTAATACCGTCATGTACCATGTCAGACCAGGTGGCAGTGTGTGCTGGGCCTGAGCAGGCTGCTGATGTGGATCGGGTTCTGCTCCATGTTTGTTGAGATTATTTGTTGCACGTACTTTATGGCTAATTTTTTTCAGATAGGCAAGAAGATTAACAGGAACAATACAAAGGTCCAGCAGTTCGATTCCAAGTAACACAGTTGCCTTTGCATCTCAGTCAGGAATGACTGTGGAACTTGTGGAAGTAGTTAATCCATCAGTCCATTCACCGGGAAGTCTTGTAAGCTTCACGGGGACTTGTAAACCGGAAATGTGCTGACGCATTGGCATTGGTTGGAGTTGCGTGGAGCCAGTACCATTTGGATGACAAACTCTGCCTCTGTCGGAATGTAATGATTGTCCATGTCTGGCTCGCCATTGCTTTGACATTGTTGGTTTGATGCAGTGACAGGAAAGGGAATCTGGTCCATAAAAAGCTTCCAAGCATCTCAAAGGTTCTCCGTTTGGAGACCCGTCCCAACCTGGAGTCACTCGGAAAAGAAGGCTGGTTTAGCAGAAATTGAGTATTTATTATAACAACAATAACAATGTAACAATTCTTTTGCATTGTATAATATGCTTGAAAGTCGGCAAGTGAAAGATTGTGTCTTGTGACCCAGGAGAGTGATATACACGTGCAAAGGAGATATACTTGGCCACTGGGATCTAGAATGGACTTACACATGGCAACAGTTGCGTGAGCCACCCAGTCTGACGGCCAAAGGCATCCAGTTCCTTTTAAAGGTATTGTACTTGCATTTAATTGACAACCGGGACAACACATTAACCAGTTGTTCATGTTTGTAAACTACACCAGTCGTGTTACTTCTCGAATGGCCCATAATTTGCTGATGTGCTGTTCGGAAATTGCTCACTCACTGTCGTAAAATTTTAATCTTTGTAAAATTCGTTATTTGCTTTGAATTCATTTCCCATATTTTGTAAACCTAGACTACAATGTAATAAAGCAAAATGCCTGCTTGCAATAACAACATATGCACAGCTGTGTCAGTTGTTTGAGGGGCATTGTGTCCTTGGTTGAATGCATTCAGTGACATTGGGTTCATCAATTTTCTGCAGGAGAAACAACGTCGGCTGATTGGAGGTCCTTCTAGCGGCAAGGTGGTGAACATTTCTGAAAAGAGTCGACGTCAAACGCAGGTCTACAGTTTGTTGATTGCCTCATGTCTGTTGTTTGTGTTCTCACAAGTTTAGCTTTGTTTAGTATAATTTCAGTTCTGGTTTAACTGGCCTTTTCTGGAATTATGTGAGGTTTGGCTGCATCCCCAGAACATAGAACCACTAATCTCATCCCTTTTGATCCATTGGCTGACTGTGGAGGGAAGGGACGTCGCATTGTTTATGGTGGCTGTCATACGCCAATACTCTAGTAAGTTAGCAAAAACCACTCAACGGTTTTGCTGCCATAAGTACTTAAGTACAGAGTGAGTGAAAAAGTTGGTGTTAACTTTGCAGACTTTGAATCAAACATATGAGAGTTGTAGAATAAATTAGCCCTGTGCGGGACTGACGGTCGACTCTTCACAACTGACGTTTCTGCCAAGTTCAGAGTCATGCGACACAAAAACTACGACAAGTATAAAAATCCGGCCTGATCAAATTTAGATATTGTGATATTATTATTAAAGATATTATTAGATATTATTAAGAATCCTTGGTCAGTTGCCATACTCCCATTGTAAAAGGCGGATGAGATAGCTTTTGACAATGGAATGATTTCCAACTTTTAAGGGCTTGTGACCTTGACCTTGAATCCGGTCATACTACATACCATCGTGCATCACTTATCGAACTCTACCTACATGCCAAATTTCATTGAAATCAAAGAAAGTTTTGTGGACAGATGGACATATACGTACATACGGACAGACTGGTGGACATTTGAGACCCACTTTATTAGGTTGACTCAGGAGAGTTGACATAAAAACAGTTTTGGATGACATTGGGTGAATCTATTTGTGGGTGAAAGCTGATGAAGATTATTTTCGATTTCAAGATAGTGTGATTTTAATTTGTTTTAACAAAACAACACCTATCCATTGAGGTCTCAGATGCAGTAAAATGCACTGAAAATGTACAGTTGTTGCTGTTTTCAGAGATTTATTATGAAGATGCAACATGCTATGGAATCTGTTGTGAAGAAATAGAGGCTGGACGTTGCTATCAACAACTTTCTATGCTCTGTATTGCTTTGATATAAGTCGTAGTTTATTATAACCAGTCTGGATGTGTTCACAAAGACTGTGATTCTGATTGACGTCCAAATTCCAATAGACACATGATTCATGCTATGTAGTGTCAGATATGCACTTGTCCCAGTGTGTGAGATCTTATATCTTTCATATTGTAGTTATATGTAATAGCAGGGATGTTTTTTGAGGCACAGTGTATACGGCACAACCATTTTAAACAACTTCTGGTGAGAAACATTGCAGGCAAGATGGCTAACATTATCATTAAAGGATTAAATTATCCAGTTAATTAGTAATAATTCATTACTGCATGATGACAGCACCATAGACAGTATCACAGTTACTTATTATGCAATTATTGTTGCTTAATTACTATACTATTTTTATAATTCAGTTATATTATTTTATTTATTACCGACTTTCAGTTACATTAGTTTGCCATTTATTTTGTAGGGAACTGATGAAAAAGCTGTACATTTCATGAGAACTTCTGTGTAGAACATAACAGCTTGTTTTATCCGCAGACCTGTATACATATAACTCAGCAGAAGTTAGCGAAAGGTCGAGTAAAAGTGGAGCTAGGATAAATAGTCCTTTGTTTATTTGCGTGCCCTATTTCAGCACTGTGATGTAGCCAGTGTTACAATGCTTTTGCTGCTTAGGCGTTACGTGTTCCCGTGACCTACTGAATGCTTATGTATCAAGTGTCATGTAATCAATCAATTTTAGGCTATGACTATATTTTCTTCACTTATAATGGCCTCAGTTAACAATGCCATCCATTATCTTGTTATCTTCCCAAATAGTTATGGCCTGTTTTTGACAGTTTATGCTCAGTTTTTGCAACGTATTTTAGGTCAGTGTTTGTGATAAATGTGATTATACTTTTGATGAGTTTGTTGTTGCAAGGCTTCTTGGCAGCATCACTTCAAGAATCAAACCATACAAGGACCTACATGTGCAATGGCAAAATTAGCTGTGATGCACTAGCAGTGGCGTAGC
>Ga0209363_1000903_pt1 | contig 13034 bp, 8 predicted proteins | sample WorMetexBAHAMAS3_FD_187385 | JGI IMG/M metagenome (GOLD analysis project Ga0209363, IMG submission 187385) | Marine gutless worms symbiont microbial communities from Max Planck institute for Marine Microbiology, Germany - Inanidrilus exumae... | ecosystem: Host-associated > Annelida > Digestive... | reverse complement strand
TCGGCCGCGGTTTGACCGATTTTGACGAAATCTGGCACGGTGACGCAGTTCGGCCCTCCTGACTGTTTGGCCAGTTACAGAGATATAAAGAAATCCAAGATGCCGGCGGCCGGCATCCTAACAATTTAAAAATTACGATAGGTTGTTCAACGGTTTAAACAACCTAGTGACTTTTCAGTATTCACTTAATATTTTTAAGCAATAGATGTACATCACGACATCAACAGAATAGAGGATATGGTATTCTGTTACTATGCACACAGTGCAGACATGGACTTGTGAACTCGGCTATGGGGCAGATACCATGTTCCACAGAACGTATTGCTTTTTTACAATAATAAATGTAATCAATTTTTGTTATCAGCCTTTTTACCAAAAACATAATATGAATACTTTAGTTTTACACATCACTTTATAACAAAACTGGGTGTACTATCTGACAATGCAGATGAGTTTAAAACCAATGTCGAGACCAAACTGTTCTTTTAAATCAGTTTAAATCTAAGATGAGTAGTTCATTCGATGTGTGCATTAGTCTCTCTGGCTTATATAGTTATGCGAAAAAAAGAGACTTCTTCAGTGATTTTGTTAATTCTGATTTTAAACTTAGCTTAAAATTGGATTTTAAAAGGCTGCCAGTCAACTCGTCACATGACCAACTCGTCACACGTCAACTCGTCACATTGTATAAGTCAACTCGTCACACGGTTAACTCGGCATACAGTCAACTCGTCGCAGACATCGTAACTAAGCGCGCATTGCATCTTTATTATCACAGCGACGTCTACCCTACAAGCAAAGCACTAAAACAAAATACAAGAACTCGTCTTGCAGTTATAGAATATTTGTACCGTAAGCGTCGCGCGGTCCCTCTGCAGACGATTACTACTAGACATAGTAATCGTAAACAGACGACAGACGGACAGATGACAGACGGAACAGCGATAGCATAGGCCTATAGCAAACGTGAAGGCAGCCAGTCAACTAGTCACATGAGTAAGCTTATTTTGGTGTTAGCTGGAACCAACTACTCGTCCCACTAACAGTCAACTCGTCACACCCGTGTGGTCAACTCGTCACGCGCTGTGTAAAATTAAAAGGTCAACTCGTCACATGTGACGAGTTGGTCATGTGATGAGTTGACTGGCAGCCTTTTAAAACTTTTAAATTGTCTTAAAACTGAGTTAATCTAAACACTGGTTAGTTTAAGCTTCATTTCATAACTTCTGTTTAAATGGAAGACAGTCAGTTAAGGTATAAAAACAATATTACATTTACTACAATAAAGCAGCTACTACAAACTGCAACACACCTGGTGACAAATCAGCAGGATGACATATGGGAAAACCAGGTGGTGGTTTTACCTCGCCACACACTACAGCAGCTTTTGGCTACAACCCACAACAACAGGACATACGCTACAGCTTGCTTCATTGATTGTGTTAGGGTTTTATGTCCCACCCGACAAAAATAGGTCATTTCGGAGATGTTCTTCCCAGCCAAGCTTAGTACTAAAAAATTAGTCCCGTACAGAGACTGACGGTTGACTTCCGCTAGGGCAGACTAGGGCCGTCAGACGTGGTTAGGACCAAAGTTCAGAGGTCATGTGACAGAAAACGAGGATGAATTTCAAAAAATCTGACCAGTTAAATTTTAGATATAGCCCCCTAATTTCAGAATCCGTGGTCATTTGTCAGCCCCCATTATAAATGGGGGAGGAGATAGAGTTTGAAAATGGTCCAAAATGTTCGAATTTTGACTTTCATGGGCTCCTGACCTTGACCTTGGATCCGGTCATGGTCATTACCTTTTTTCATCTCTCATCGAGTACTACCTGTATACCAAATTTCATCTAAATCGGAGAAACTTTTTGTGGACGGACGGACTGACGGACGGAAATTTGCCACCCATAGTATTAGGTCAACTTCCAAAATTTGGAAGTCGACCTAAAAACGAAATCTAACACAACAAAAGCAAACATGCATCCATAACAAAATATACTATAACACAAAATAAACACAACGAACTAAAGCCAGCTCTGCTCACCTCTTAAGACCTCTTGCCTGGAAACAGAAAGGGCCCATACTTAAATAAGTAAGGAAGAAAGTAAGTAAGCAAAAGATTTATACAGTGCCAGAATCAAGAAATGAACCAGGGTGCATTACTGCCCCAGAGCCTGTATGGGGCAGCTATAGCTTGCAGCATTGTGAATCAACAGCATACAGTACAGTAATTCAATGCAAGCTCACCAGCTGCCGTCTCACGGCCGGTTATTCTCAGTACGGCAGCTTGATATATACTGGGTATTTAGAAGTTTGTAACTACTGCTGCTGCTACTGCCACCGCAGCCACCAACCACCACCATCACCAACATACCTTCAGCTTTTGAATGTATATTAAACAGGCTATTTCCATACGTTATTCTATTGTACAAGTTTTTGCCTAGTCACAGAACACTGTGTCATGCAACTCAAAATATCTGTATGCAAACAAAAACCATATCAATTGAGAGCGTTCTGCAGTTACTAAAGTATCAAATAAAGACCTCAGCAAGTCCTTCAGCTATGAGCAGATCTTTAATACTGTGATGGCCCAATATATCACTACAAAACAGCAACAGCAAGTAACAAAATTAAGTTTGACACAGAATGCTGTATTACAGCTACCATATATACAGAATGACTTAAGCTACACAAATTTGCACAAATTCCTCAATAAACTGACATATGAGTGCAGTGCAAATGCCTATCTAATACCAGGAAGCGTTTTGCTACTGCTGGCTTGACATCAAGTTTGTACCAGTTATTCCCAACATTCTGTTGTGGACATAACCCAATCCAGAGTAATTCCCGACAAGAACACAGGTAGAACAACACTATGTATGATAAAAAAGATAAGAAAACTTAACAGCTGATCATCTGCATCTGATCGCATCAACAGATGATCAGATTCAAGACCTAACACGAACTGCACATTTTCCACAGCTAGAGAGGCAACAGTGACAATAAAAAAGTCACACCCAGGTAAAATAAAAAATATTAAAATTATAAAGCATAAGCTACAATTTAAAAATCACAACTGGCTTTGCAATACTGTTACCCCCAACAGAAATGCTATCCAAACCAGACTTAACAAGAAAACAAAAACAAATCTACAACTGTTAACTATAAAAAAACTATTACAATAATATTCTGATGACGACTACTTTAATATGACCACTATTACAGTTACTTCAAATTTTTGTATAACCAGCATATTATAATATTGCAACACAGCAAAAATATGTACACTGCAACCCCATGATAATGTGCACTGTTATTAAGTGCATTCGGTTATAATGCCAGTGACATCAGTGATCCAAATTTTTCATGGATTAATCACTAATGCCTGCACTAAGGCCCGATAAACAGCCTGACCCATCCTTATAACGCCGTCACCTCTTCATGCATTACTGATCTGCATCATCTACAAGATAATCGGCAGAAGACAATCTGTTGATATTTGGTCAAAAGTTGTCGATTGTAACCTACCCCACCTCTATTTGGAGCCCTTGTTGGGGGTGACACCCCTGGAATTTTTCCAAAATCTTTGGCATCAATAAACTAGAATAAATGCCTATGCTATTGTATGGCGTTATCTGTGTGGTCCTAGGTTTAACCATCTTCGAACAACTTTGACTTGTAACAGAAGCACTAGCATAGTGTCGCGCAGTAATAAAACCGACTGAAATGTCTGGAAAGAACTGATGTTATTCACTCACTGACAATTTTGATTTATCTCTATTTAACGGTTTTGAGAACTTTGTTATTAAAAGCAAAAATGGTGTTTTAGTTTTACATCTGATGAATGGATGTGGCTCTAGTTATTGCTGAAATTGTGACCACAAATTCTCTGTGAATTCAGCGTTTATTTGCAATGAGTGGATCGCAAATTTTCCAATTTTTGGCCATGAAAAATTTAGAGCCCTAGATATGAACTACAAATATTTCAAGAAAGCATGGTGCATTGTGACTATAGTTGTTTCCATGCGCCTTTGAAGCTTACTTACTTACATATCTCGAGCTTGACTATCAGCCTCATACAAACCACAACAGTATTCCGTAATTTAATCCCAATTAACACTGTATGCATAGCATTGTGCTGCCTACTAGCCAGTGGGGAGCAGAGAAAGATGAAGATGGACGATTGGACGTGCAGCCGCTGTGAACAGATGCTCATAGACAGCATGTGAAATGACCAATGGACTGCTTCACCAACTGTCTAGTGATGCTAAATGTAGCTCATGGCATTCAGTGATAGACGTGATATAGGCACACATGGCTCATCTTGGGCTGGTAAAACAGCTAATTTCAGTATAACACTGTTCTTGATATAGCATGGACTCGCTTCTGGCGACCAAGTATGGCATAGTAACAAAGTTGCAGCATAGTAAATAGATTACCTTGCAAACATATTGACAGTACAGTATGCTGCTGGAGACGGAAGCACTTCAGCTTTCAATCTTCGATATAATACGAGACTTGCAAACTTATCTAGAGCAGCTGCTGTCCAACCACCCACTGGCTGTAGTGACAACAAATCATTATCAATACTCAAGATTATTGGTCATTTCATGCAAACGCTATATTTTTAACACTGCACTACAATGGCACACAGGTAGAGCGTTGGACTTGCGATCAACAGGTTGTGGGTTCAAATCCTACTCGGAGCAAAGCTGCGTAACAACCTTGGGCAAGTTGTTCACACCTATGTTCTGCTGTCACCAAGCAGTATAACTTGGTACCAGCCAATGGGTGATGATGCTGTGCAGATGGGAAGGTAACCGCAGGCCTGGCGGAAAGTAATGGCAGACTACCGCCGGGTCAGCAACAACTGACTATCATTTTACAGTAAATATACAGTGTAACACTAATGAAAAAAACTGTGGTGTTTTCTCCCTAATCTGAATACACCGGATGCCGCCAGCAATGTCATGTGGGCAGTGAAACGTTGCTCCAAAAATCCTCCAGTTCTTCACTGAGATGCCGGCTTACACAGGCAGACCTGTACAATGGCTGATAAATGGTGGCTGTTGATAACGGTAACTGATAATTTTCGACCGTACGCATAATTATATAGCGCCATTACGCGGAGGCTTCAGAGGCGCTGGAGAGGAGTCGATCAGTCGGCATAAAAGCAGTTGTTAAAAAGAAATGTCTTTAAATGTTTTTTAAAGCTTGATTCGCTGTTCCAAGTGACAGGTGCAGCGTATGAAAATGAACGTCTGGCAAACACAGTATTTGTTCATGGTTCACTGCGCAGCTGCAGTTAGCAACTCAGCTGCATTGAGAACTTTACGGCAGGTGTACTTTTACATGCACAAGTTGCCTATGCAGCAGGACTGTCAATGCCTTCATTTCTGCATCACGCGACTCTACGTGCCTTTGTGGCATGGCATGGCACTGGCTGCTACTGAGGCGGATGCTCATACTACTGATAGTCTCATTTGCTCACTCTCACTGCAAACTGCTGGTCCTTCAAACTCAAATTATTCATATTCAGTCTTCTTCTGACAATATTATTCGGCCGAATGCAAATACCTCATTCAGCCTACTGTTTGGTACGAGCAGAATATGAATACAGCCCTAATAACTACACTGTGCAGAATTCAACATTACAAATTTTGTCCTACCGGTAGAATGCCATGAAGTTGACAGAGATATGCAGTTTGAACTGATGACTTGAACGCTGTAGGGATATGGGTTATCACATCACTTCTAGCAACAAATTCTGTTGTTCCATAATCGCAGTATAAAACATCCACTTCATCAGAGTCATTGCTGTTCATACAACAATTTCATAGTTTTCACATGGGCAATGCTTTGCATGCAGTAATACTACAATCAAATAAATAGCATGCACACTGCATAATGAATCATTAGATACCATGACAACAGTAACATTAGTATTGTTTCACACGGTAATTACATACACAAAGTGACATCATTAAGAGACACAAATTTTAAATGTTATGTTGTGTGAAATAGGTGACTCATTGTGCCTTTGAATTTTCCGTTCAGACTTGCAGCTGTTTTGATAGTGTAACTGCGACAACTTCTCAGTGTAAAATGGCATGTATAGATGACTCTGGCTGCATCCTACAACTAATCAGCAAAATCAAAAAAAGGTGATACTTGCAGGACACCGCCATACTGTCAGTGTGCTGCTACAGATGTCATTGACTGGATCAGCCGTTCGAGACAGAAGGAACAAAATAGACAGGACATCTGGGGAAGACACTTGGTTGGAATACGAAAAATGTAGGTCTGTCCCGTCAGCATGCACAAGTTCAGAACTAGAAGAAACCGGCATTCACAAGAGTGACATGACCCACACCAGCGATGTTCTCGCCACTGGCTGACTGTCAAAAACTCCATGCACTGAAAAACTGGCGGTAGGCAGCAGCATCGGCCACCGGGAGTAATGCAGGGAAAACCCAGTGTTGCTAGCATTGCTTGTGCAGTGGGCACTGCAGCGGGAAAACCCCAATGTAGCTTAAGTACTCAGCAACCGGCAATAATGTGTTCTGTTTGTGCCTCGTGACCTTGGGTCTTATGACCCCAAAATAAATCGGTTTCCAATACTCATGGTGGAACATCTCTATGTTAAGTTTGGTGATCCTAGCAGCAGCGACTTTTGATATCGTGCAGAAAGACAGACACACGCCACTGAAATCCCTATCCCTGTGACTATCGTTGGCATAGGTGATAAGTAGAGAAAGAAAAATAAAAAATCAAAGGGGGATCAGCTAAGTAGAGATTAACCAGCAAAATGGCTATTAAAATGACTGTGTGTGTGTGTGTGTGTGTGTCTACTGAATATGCATATGAACTAATCATCTACTACTTACCACATTCTGTCCATAGAGCAACATCTAGTGTATATGATAATGCAAAACTGCATATTGCATGGAATAATAGCGCATTTACCTGTTTCCAATTACACTAGCATTACGCCACTGTCCACCATTTACACAGCTTCTTGCTATGACTTGTTGGAGTAATTCGAGTGGATCTCTGCCTGAAAGGTGCTGATGCTCTTCAGCTGACTGAATATAACTGCCATAGCTGTCAACACTGCTGACTTGTTGTTCAACTTTGTCCAAGTACTCATCTGCATGTTACACCATTTCATACAAAACCATATTTAGTATGCTGTGGTTACACACAAACTACAGTGGCCATAAAAACTGACACAACTGTATCTACTAAACTAATGAGATGAGAAAAAGCTCATAAAATCTTAATTAGCCCCAAATTATTGATTAATTTTCAAAGACTATTAAATTTTGCACTTACAGTGAGACCTGACAGGAGAAAGTTAAAGACAGTTAGACGAAACTACAATAAGCATGGTCTGACAGATATTCGGGTTTATTCTGAATGGAAGAGAAAAACGCACAGCTCAGAAAACGGTTGACATTACAAGAACTCATCAGAAGGTGAGGCAGTGAACGTGAACGTTTTACGACGACATCGTACATGTACAGGCCAGAGCCTATGCCCATTAAACTGAGTTCCTAATTTCTACTATAACTAAGCGTCAATGGTAATCTACACACCTAATCATCTATGCACCTATGCCCATCACACCGAGATATCAGAGTTTGTTTTGCCTAAATAATCGCTGAATAATTGCGCAGATGGTATTAATATGGTCATACACTTTCAAAAGTAGATTTTGAAACCGAGGTAAGCCTAACAATTGTTTTACGACGACATCGTACAAGAATTCGGTGAAATAACGCAAAATAAGGCCCATTACCAAATTCAGTAAAATAATGCAAAATAAGGGCCATTTCGCCATTCAAAGTCATTCAAGGTCACCGATTTTGATACCAATCGAAAGCTCATATGACTTCTTATCAAGACGATAGCTAGGCAAGTACTGCTCAGTAAGTCTAGAATTTATGAATCTGCTAAAAATTTATACCATGGGTGGCACGTGGTCCCTCTGCAGACGTTTACTATTAGACATAGCAATCGTAAATTGTCCACAGTTATGGCTTTGTCAACAACTTTTACGCAATGTGCCCCGGAAACTACCAAATTCAGTAAAATTATGTAAGGGCCATTTCGCCGTTCAAGGTCATTCAAGGTAACCGATTTTGGTACCAATCGAAAGCTCATATATACGACTTCCTATTAATAATTAATACTAACTAACTAACTTACCTCCTATCTTGCACCGTTTCAGAGATTCAGCATTCCAGATGTTAAAAATCACTATATTTGGCTACCCCTCTTGCGTTTAAACCCCCCCCGACGGAGAGGTTCCCCTGGGACGATCTCTTTAAAAATTTCCGTGGATGTCAATGGATGGCCAAGGTAACAAACGGTGAGAAAAGTTGCGGAAAATTTCAATCGGCTGAGTAGGGTGCACGAACGTTACAGACAGACAGACAGGCGAGTCACCTGAGGTGACACGGCGATAGCATATAGCGAACGTGAACGCGAGTTCACATTCCCTAAAAACTAGTCAGTCTGTTGATTAAGGAAGGCTAGAGTGTGATGGTTGAGATTTGTGGAATAATAGGATGATGTTGACTGGATCATACTGTGCAATGATGGTAATGAAGATCAGACAGAGGGAGAGGTGGAAGGGATGTAAGAAGAAGACTGGTCGCACAGTGAAGACATAAAATGTAATGATTTTTCCAGAGAAGATGCATATGTTTTGAATAAGTGTAGAAAGGAAACAGATTCACAGTGCTGTAACAATTTGCTGAGCACCCCCGGACGGCTGGTGCAGCACCGGTACTAAAGATGGCCCGTAGCACCCCAGTCAGCACCCCCTGCTACTGCTAGCACCCCCACTGATCTGCTAGCACACACCACGTCATCATCACTCAAAAGTATACAGCCAATATCCGTAGCACTAGCAGTTCAGTACATGGTTGTATTACATTCATTCATCTAGCATTCTAGCAATATCCACCTAATAAGTTGTTGTGTAGTAGGAAGTGCACGGCAGTTCCAGAACTGGGCTACCATGTAGGGCAGACCGGCAGACCCCACAATCTCACATTGAGTGAAACTGTTTAATCGTCCAGCACCCACAGCAATGTAGTAAGCACCCCCACCAAGAGATGGCTAGCTACGGCCCTGTTATGGTGGATCATTTCTATGCCAACTTGCCAAGTCTGGTGATCCTAGCCGCATCTGTTTTGAAATCGTGTGTGCAAAAACAGACAGATAAACAAACAAACGCCAATGATAATCGTACCCACAGACTGCCGTAAGCATCGCTAATAAAGCAGTGCACATGAGCATAACCTACTAACTTCTCAAAAATGAAGTGGAAAATTGCTCCGTCATCAACACACAGTGCATTCTTTCAAACTTGGGAGCCTGTTCATTGTTGAATGTTTTTATTAAACAGCAGCGTATGTACCTTTGTGTTTTTGAACAACAGGGAAAATCAATGAAGGTTCTCTTCAGGAACGAGTGCAGGAAGAAAACCTAGGTATCAACTAATCCAGGTTCACAGTGCTGTAACAATTTTCAACATCAAGATCGAAATCGCGATTTTGTTCTAAAATCGAATTGGAATTGCGATTTCTCACAACCACGACTTTCTTCATGAATGGACGATAATGACGCCTAGCCGCTAGCATACAGCCGACGAACTGATATGCGGATATGATAAAGTCTTCAAGCGAGGCGGTCGACGATCGTTAGTGGTGATTTGGGGGCGGGCGACAGCTTATTATGTAATTCTCCGACGGCGGCAGCATTGCATTGCAGGTGCGTTTGAGGTGGGCGCCTCAACGGATGGTAATTAGCTAACGATCGTCGTGGATTATGTAACGAAAGGTAGGTTTCCTTCGATCCTAGGAGTGCATCATAGGTTATGGGGAGGGGTGCTCCGGAAGATGGCGACGCGGATCACCGATGACGTGAAGTTGGAGCTTATGAATTACCAGTTCTTTACACTGCTGCCACCACCGATACTTAATGTTAATTGATTCAACTCACCACACTAGTTTGAGTAGATTTTACATAACGCTTGATGTTCCAGAAGCTCAATGTCCTAAAGTCATGTGAGTTTTACTCTACACTGGGGCCGACACTGCCTGCAGGCGGTGACGACGTGGGTGGTATAGTCAAAGAGTTAAGTTAAACAGGTCACATGACAGTGACCATGCCCCTTTCAGGGATAGTTTGTCGTCCGAAGGCTGGGACTTGCTATGATCAACATGCACACCAAATTTGAAGTCTCTAGCTTAAGCCGTACCAGACATATCTTAGGGGGGACTAAAAATTTAAAATGGGTCACGTGCATGGCGACAAACTCGTGCGATAAGTTTTACAAGGTAGTGTAGACACATTAGTTAGGTGATGTGGACAACTAAGCTGTCATGCGATGTCAAATTATGTGAGAAATTTTGGTGTCAAAAATTATTAAAATCAGGCAACTAGTCCTCAACTTATAGCCAATAATATGAGTGGATGTTTTTTTCTGAAACATGGTGTATACAATATATACATTAATAATATAGTACAGAGATTACATACCAGTGCCAATACGTGCATAAAAATTAAGTGGATCAATGATGTAAGTAACAAAGACTTTTGCATCAGATGACGACATACTTTGGCACATCATTTCTAAATCTGTAACATGTATTACAATTTACAAATGCATACACTATTCATGTAAACACAAACACACAAGTCATCCAACAACTATTAAACAACAAGAAGTGAATAATTTGGATTCTAATATGTAATTAACATGTGACTTGTGTTGTTGTATGTTTTGGAATAAGTGGTCTATAGTAATGGCACGATATGGCCATAGGAAAAACAATGGATACGATACGATACTGCACAAAATGTCGCGATCGATATGATACGCTGTATTTAACAGTCCAAAATTAATGTAGCGTTCTCACTTACGCCTTCGCACGCGTTCGCATACATTCGAATGCCATCCAATCCATAACCTTCGGCAGCATTTGAACGTGTATCAAAAATCTAGCATTGATAGATTTCAGTAGCGTTCAAACTGATGCGGTCAACCGCGGTCGACCGAGATTGACGGCGGTCGCACACCATCGAACACTGTCGACGATGTTCGATACATGCGAACGTGGGGACGGACTCATAGCATTGCTAGATTTCAGTGGCGTTTCCACTGACGTTCGAACGTCGTCGTCGTCGATCTAACGTCGTTAACGGCGTTCGAATGCGTCAGTGAGAAGTCCACTTAAGACTTCACTCTAGAAGGCCATCACACGCCATCACAACAGATATGTGGATGGCGTTCAGCAACTGCTTGTATATGGGTGTGACAGCACACTGGCTTGATGGCAACTCTGCTACCCACAACAAATGCCTGACAGTCACATCCGGCACTGGGCATGGGCAGCCATATTGCCGACTTCATTTGACGTAATTCAGCAACAATAATATAAACAGGTTTGGGTCTAAAGTAGCGTTCTCACTGAGGCCGTCGACGGCCGTAACACACCTGCGATCTAACGGGATTAGTTCTGACTCTTCTCTTTTTCCGACTAAGGCAAACCTAAATCTTTCAATTGATCATCTTACTTTATATTTCCAATGTCTTGCCCCAACTTCATGGTCTGCCACTGAACTTCGGCAAGCAACTTAATGTCTTTAGCCAAATAAGGATTCCATATTTCCAAGGAATATTCCAAATGTGGTCTAACAAGACATCTGCATAAGACCACGATTATTTCCTTTGATGTGTCTATAAAGTTACATTTCACGACTTCAAGTAGCGTTCTTCACTGCAGTAATGCAGTGTTTTCCCACTTTAAATCTTCACTTGCAATAAGTCCCAAATTTCTCTTTGCTAACCATTACATTTGTGTCCTGCAGTTTCTTCTTTCTTTCCTCGCCTATTCTCAGCCATTGGAAACTGGATGTCTACCATACTTCTACAAGATGTAGCTTTAGTGCGAATTTAAAATGCAGGTTTGAAATGTGCTGCAAGCAGGCCCGTTGAGAGCCAGTTTGGGGCCCGGGAGAACTACGCTGACTCACGGGGCCCGGTACAGGCTGCCTCACCCCTGAGGGATCACGGGGCCCCTCTGACACTGCAGGGCCCAGGGTAGCTTACCCCTTTTACCCCTCTCTTGACAGCCCTGGCTGCACGCAGCTCGCTGAAAATACAGGACGCAAAAAATTGCCAAAAATTTGCCATATGGGCACCATCGCACAACTTTGTGGGGCTGTACCTTCGCAACTAAAGCATGTATCGACATCGGAAAAAAATTGTTAAACAGCAGTATCTCTTCCACATGTCCTCACAATATGTTGAACTTCGGTCCATCATCGGCGGAGATCGGTTTACCAGTCTGGGGCACACAATGGGTTTTGCGTGTTGGCTTCGTTACTGCACCGACGTCACTCAACGGATGTCAACCAAACTCTACACGATGTTTGGCGGTCTCCTGGGCTGGTACACTATATATACATTTTTAGGGTTCTGTCCATCTAAGAGAATTCTGCCAGGTGCACTTTGCTTTGCCCATGTGATATTTTGGGCGACCATTTGTAAAACGGTTCGCCCTATGTTATCGGACCATTGTCTGTCTGTGTCACTGTCTCGTAACGTTGGTGTATTGTGGTCAAACAGTTGGATGGATCGAGATGCTACTTGGTACGCAAATAGGCCTCAGCCCAGGCCACATTGTGTTAGATGGGGACCCAGCTCCCCCTCACAGCCTCCCCCACTTTTTAGCCCATGTCTATCGGGGCCAAACGGCTGGATGGATCAAGATGCCACTTGGTACTGAGGTAGGCCTCAGCCTAACATGTCACTTACACTAAACTGTAAACTGGTTGAAGTTTTCGCCGCACGCTGTCTGCACTGTCTGAGACTTTGTTTTTTCATTCATTTTGTTTGTAAATCAAATATCTCGGGAACCGCTAAACGGATTAGCGCCAAATTTACAGGGAAGACGTGTTTGGTCCCGAGTTTGAATGTAGAATATGTGTTTGGTCCATAGTATAAATATAACG
>Ga0209363_1000902_pt1 | contig 13049 bp, 8 predicted proteins | sample WorMetexBAHAMAS3_FD_187385 | JGI IMG/M metagenome (GOLD analysis project Ga0209363, IMG submission 187385) | Marine gutless worms symbiont microbial communities from Max Planck institute for Marine Microbiology, Germany - Inanidrilus exumae... | ecosystem: Host-associated > Annelida > Digestive... | reverse complement strand
ATGTAAGCCACGCCCCTGGCCAGATTCACAATCCGATTATTATATATAGATTGTGTACTTACTTACTTAATATAAAAATAACATAGAACTTGGAGCTTGTCATTTTATTCATATCACTACCGTATTTACTAGTTCAAAATATCCGGTCACATGCTGATTATTATTCACTGTCAAAATCTGTGATGCACATGCATAACAGGTAACAATGCCATTGTGACAATGTTATGACCAATGAAAGCACACATTCTGTTCTCTATGAAATTTTTATCAGTTATAGTTTTTTTTCCAGTAAGAAGTGAATGACTTTGTAAGACTTTATAATGTTAACAAACAGATGGCTCGGTCAACTCTTCGCAACTGACGTCTGTGCCAACTTCAAAGTCACGTGACACAAAAATTAGGCTGAATATGAAAAATCTGGCCCGATCAATTTAGATATTGTGCCCTATTTAACAATCCGTGGTCAGTTGCCAGCTCCATTGTAAATGGCAGAGATAGCTTTCGAAAACGGACCGATTTCCAACTTTGAAAGGCTCGTGATCTTAACCTTGGATTGGGTCATAATGCATACCATCGTGCATCACTCATCAACATCTACATACACGCCAAATTTCAGTAAAATAAAAGAAACTTTTTGTGGACAAACGGACGGACGTAGGTACGTAAGCACACACGGACGGACATTTGAGACCGGCTTTATTAGTCAACCTAAAAACGAAAATAATAGTGGTTATGCATTTAGCATGGCAGCGTGGTAACATTTTTCAGGTGGGGTGAACAAATTCACAACTGTTGAAGTGAGACGTCTTCAGAATTCCACGCATGATCAGAAGTCATTAAAATCGATCTATTTTTGATGTTATACAAAGGAAGGGAAGAGAGGGTTATCCGGAACAGTGTAAAACACAATTACCTTGTCTGCAGGTTTGTATGGTCGAACTCGGTACATGTTGGCCTGTGGATCAGCTGGAAAAGGATAGAACAGCAAATCTGGACAATTCTCAAATGGCAGCATTCTCTACATCCAGAAAAATCATTACATGGAATAGAATATAAATATTCAAAGAACTTACACACATTTTTAATTTAATACATTAAACCTCTAACTGATCTGCAGTGGTATTATGCAAAAACTAACTCATGATGGTTAATTCGCATGAATTTTAAAATGTCAAATACGTTTTAGAAAAATGTTGACATTTGCACCAAAAAAAACTAGTTGTTTCAACAGCAACTGACACTAACAAACAAACTGCAAAGTATGGGCAAAGCAGACTGTCATCTTTTTCAATGCTACACTGTACCTCACACGCTGCACCTAGAATGGACTATTACGACGCAGAGAAGAGCCAACATCAAAACTCATGAATCACAAACGTTTTAAGCAATGTCCATGTTATACGAAAACCACAACAGACATTATCCATTTTATGAGCTGAAATGACTGGCAGTTGGCTCATCTCTAAACGCAATGCAGCGCTGCAGAGCTGTTAGTACTACAGACTGGTAGTTGACCACTGACACCACTGATGACAACACGTCAACTGCCAATTTGTAACATGAAAGGCAAGTAAGTCACTGACTGTTTTATGTGTTTCTCATGCACTTTGAAATCAGTTTACACCAGTTACTAAAATAATAACTGACAGCATGTCCATAACATGCCGATATTTTTGGCGTCATGGATTTACTGCAGAAATATCTTGGCGATTCACACACACACACACGAAATACAAAATAAAAAAATGAAGATAAGCTGCAAGCAACTGTCATCAATTACTGCTGTGTCACGATACCTGTATTTCGCCCAGCAGACCACCACGAAACAGCCACGGCTCTTGTTCTGTACACATAAGCTGCTCACGGTAGATCTTGTTTGCCCCTATATGATAAACAACTAATGACATCAACACAGTGCACGCATCCGTCATACGAAATCATTATGAATGTTTACATCAACACCTGAAAAATGCACCAATCACAAACATTAGAACTCAACTGAACATTCTGTTCACTATTATAAGTTGTTCTGAAAGCTAATCCATTTTAGTTGCTAAATTTTTTTTTAATTTGATAAAGTATTATGTATCCAAGATGCTAAAGCATAAAAGATATGAAAAACTGAAACTCGTTCTCATTCCAAAATATCATTTAAAGTCCCATACTATGGCGATTTTGTGTTCAGTTTAAAGTCCAGTTATGCAACAATGCAGCACATCAAATCAATAAATAATGCTGTGGCTGAAATGTTCTAATTTTATGGCAGTTTCAAGGTATTATGCCATTGTGTTCAATCAAACACAACAAAATGCAGTCACAGAAGACTTTTCAGTACCAAGCCAATTGGCTGAGAAGAACGTCTCCAAAATGGCCTATTATGTGTCGATTGGGGCATAAAACACTAACTCAATAAATCAAGTAGCTGAAGGCACTTCTCGACCTTGGTGCATCCACCTGGCAATCTCAACCAAACACGTTGTGACGTTCAACCGACTCATGCCACCATCCACGTAAGTGGATAAAATGTGTCGCCTTTGGTTCAGCCAATTCCATTCATTACATAAAAACATGACATCGTCCACAAAACCAGAAGTATCTAACGTATCATAATGCTGTCAGACGAAGACCAAGCCATGGCCACAAGTAACATGTACAGAAAATCAGTGAAATTTAGACGTGTGGTTTTTGAGATATGCCAGCAGACAGACAGACAAACAGACAGACATGCTGATAACAATACTTTGCACCCCTACTGGGAGCAAAATAATTATTTTTAGTAAGCAAGATCATAATGCAGGTCAACTTTGTTGTGTAAAACCAATGCAGATAATAAAACAAAAAACTCCAGAGTAGCTTCATATTCTAACAGTTAAATTTTAACATGTGCAGCTGAAACCGAATCACCACATTACTAAAGACTTCATTCAGAAAGTCAAAACCTCTGAGTAATAAATATGATTAAGATTCAGAAAAAACTGTTTGAAAATTTTAAATCTGCATTAAAATCTGCAAAAAGCAACGTGACATGCATAAAAAAGATAGATAGTATAACGTGGTATAAAACCATCAACCACAGCATTGTTTGACGCAAAAAAACTATCTTCGGCGAAATTCAAGACTCCTGTAAGATAAAGTACGTATAAATGCAAGACAATATATCAAGAACACAATCGCTAATATGTAGACGAACTGCAATCATACATGTAAACGGTGAGCCACAGAGACAATATCGGCTGGCTGCTGACAATTTCGCACACTCGGCTACAAAAAAAGAAAACCGTATCAATTCAAAATATGAGTTAACAATCATAAACAGCCGGAGTACTATACACAATGCCTCTTATTCTCAGACACAATAAATAGGTAGGGCTGTTACAATAACAGTACGTTAATTGGCGTGTTAAAGAAATAATCGCAATTAAAATAATTAGCCCCATGCGGGATTGACGGTCAACTCTTCACAACTGATGTTGCTGCCAAGTTCAAAGTCACGTGACACAAAAACTAGGACAAATATCATAAATCCAGCCGATCAAATTTAGATATTGTGCCCTAGTTTAAGAATCAGTGGTCAGTTGCAAGCTACCATTGTAAATGTGGCAAGGAGAAAATGAAAGGATTTCCAACTTTCAATGGCTTGTGACCTTGACCTTGGATCCGGTCATACTGCATACTATCGTGCATCACCCATCGACCTTTACCTACACGCCAAATTTAATTGAAATCGAAAAAAACTTTTTTGTGGACGGATGGACGTATGGACCGATGAACATTTGAGACCATTTTATTAGGTCAACTCAGAAGAGTCGACCTAACAATTAACGCCACTAAGCTGACCTGCACAGTGGCTGTAAAGTGGCTACTGTTGGCATTTCCACTCGACACAGACTAGTTGAGCCAAATTTCCAAATCAAAAATAATCTAAATTCGTAGTAAATTGACAAATAAACAAGCATAATTAAGTTTTTTAAAATCTATTATTACGTATACTTAGACAGTTAATAGATGGGCATGTGACAGCCGTCGATGGATGACACATACACTTACTGCAAGAAAACAAAATGTGCCACTAACATACTGTTTGAAGAATTATGACTTACCAAGCCACTGGACAAAGCATTCGAGCAGATGGACTGCTGCTTTGATGTCCCAGAGATATGGAAAGAGTTCGAACGCCAAAGCTTTGTTTGGTATGGCCAGTACGCGGTCAATGACATCGCAGATCCACCGCAGGCGAATCAGAAACGTCCGAACCAGTTCGCGCCAGTTACTCGACTTTAAATCACTGTCAAACGTTTCTGACGATGTGCTGTCAGTATCATCGCAACTGTTGCTCAGCAGCTGATCACTGCTGTCACATGTCGCCTTTTCTGCCACAGCATCTGCAGCTTGCAGTTTGATGTCGAAGAAATCCGACAACAGTCGAATGGCACGAGGTCCGTGCTCAAACGGCAAGTAAAACATGTCAACAACGGTCATAATATCATCCACGGTTACCGATGACGTGGAAATCTCAGTGTCAATCTGCATTGTTTCCGCGGACGGAGTGTTCTCGGTACTTGCGGTTTCCGAACACGTAACAACAGTATCACTGCACTCACTGTCTTCGTTTGTACTGCAAGACAAGTTCTCTGCAGCCGAATCAACTGATGCCGGCGTGGTGCCCGGTGTTACCACACAGTCCATCGGCTCAGCATCAACCACTGATGTCCAGACCGGTGACGTCTTTGTTTCAGACTCAGGAAGCTCCTGCAGACTGGACGCTGGCATGGCAGCAGGAGACGGCTGGATGTATGCACCGGCTACCTCCAACATGGCCATCTGACTGACAGCTTTGTTGCCAGCAATACACATGGAAGGCACCGCTGGTGGCATCACAGGTGGCAGAATAGCACCCGGTACAGGCTTTCTCAATGCAGGAAAGCTCGGTGCTGTTGTGATAAAGAAATCGGGTAACCAGGCAGCAACGGCCTGCCGCAGTGCCTGGCGTGGCGAGTAAGTAACGGCATTATTGTCAGCTGCCTCCGCCAACTCGTCGTCATCACCATCGTCATCAGTACTGCTACCCTCTGTCTCCAGACGTACATCTGCACTGCCCGGACAACCCTCTACAACAAGAACCATACCGTCAAATACACACATATAAATTTGGCAATAAAATCGATGTTGCTTATTGCTATACAATGGCCTGCATGTCGCATTAGACAATCACACAAACAAACAATCATTCACAAACTGAAGATGGACTTTGATACCTCAGCATCAACGTGGATGCCTTCTCCACCTTGACAGCCTGCTGTGATCTTGACCTCCAGAATCTAATCAGGTCATAAGTAGGGTACTAGTGAATATTCCCTTACGTTTTGAGACTGCTCAAGCCGTTCACGGGATATCGTGATAACAAAATATGTCCGGACAAATGAACAAACAGGCTGACAAATGAATGAACAAATGCAGCATGTAGACAGCCCGAAACACAATGTCTTTGCTGACAATGTAAAAATATGCATCAGACAACATCAAAAATTGTAAAGAATGTTTGTACAAAACAAATAAAATCCTTACAACATAAACACAAACGCCATTTCAGTTAGTTGTGGCCATGATGGACAACATGTTATGGAGCCGCCCTAGCACTGTCAAAATAACACACCCATTCAGCTGACCAGGTCTAACTTGGGCTCAATTTTGATAGGCAGTACCATATAGAACTGCAACTCTGGAATTCCGACCACCCAACTGTCACTATGACTGGGCTGGTTTTGCCAAGACGAGTGGCGGGAAGAAAAAAGGAAGGGAAGGAGAGGGATGGAGTAGTGCCTGTCCCCAATGACAACTGCACACATGACCATGGCCTCATCACTGGTCTGCCTGTATTGTATGGTATGGACAAGGTCTTTCAATTTTGGGCTTTGTAGTACCTTTCCAGTTAAGAAGCATGTGTGAGACAGACTGACAGATGGGCAAAGAAAGTGCCATCCACAATATGGCATTTATAACATATAATGAAATAAAAATCCTCAATTACCTATCACTTTCAGTTTCTACTTATCCAATTGTTTTCCAGAGTTATTCCAGGTTTAGGCTGTCTCCTAAAAGTTAACCTTAAGGATATGTGGACCAGATTTCTTTGCTGGTCAGATGCCTTTTGTCTCACTCAACCAACACCATCAACACATTAAAGGACCAGACAAAAGTAACCAGATGGACTTCAACATCCCAGCATTGACGTAAATGCCTTTGCCACCTCCAATGGCCTGCTGTAACCTTGACTTTTAACCTCTGACCTCCAGAATTGCTGATCCTTAGTATGTGCTACTGAATACTCTCCGCAAGTTTCATCGAGACTGCTCAAGCTGTTCATGAGATATCATAGTAACAAGAAAATGTCCATGCGAGTGAACGGACAGATGAATGCAGTGGATGGACAGCCAGAAAACATAATGTTGGGAGGTGAAGGCATAAAAACCACATGAAGATGAGTATTCTGTTACTCACGTAGTATGAAATCTTTTTTGCCCTGACCGTTGCTGTCATCTCTGGCACGGCTCCACTGTGCCAGAGTGTGCAACGCAATGAAGTCCGACTCAAACTCACAGTTCGGGTTCGTTAGAACACCTCGAACGTACGGTACCAGTCTTGGCGACCTGCCATCATATGGCCCGAGAAACAGCCGTTTTGAGTCGTAATCGTTTGCGTGAATATTGTCCCAGATCAGAGGTTGTCGTCGCAACACCCGTGATATTTCCTCGACAGAATGGATTGTGATCCGCTTTGAAATGACCTTTGGCCCGGTCCACATAACATCGATGTCTGGCAGCAGCTTCGTGCCAATGGTGTTCAAGTATTCCGACTGTGAGACTGACGGTATAGCTCTCGATGCACAGTATTCAGTTGGACAGAAGAAAAACTTGGATGGCTGATGAAGATGTTGGTAAACCTCATTTGTCACGGACACCTAAACAACCACAGCTATTCAACTACAGCTCGTGACATAAATATCTACATATAACAGCTTCACATTCAACGTCCAGTTATGCGAACTGCAGATTAGCAAAGCAAGAACAGAAATTGACACCACTTTCTGAATTTCATCAAGCAGCTGCAAAATCTGTATCTGTATGTATATATTTGTCGTGGATAACATATAACATACAATTTTCTACAAGTAATTTGTCGAGTTTAAAATATCCCACATAATACATGTCTTCCACTGGTGAATATTTAACTTTAACTTTTAAAATGCAGCATTAGAAAGATGCAGTCGGAGACCGCAAACTTCTCTGCGGTACCGCCCCCTGGCAGTTAGTTTGTGAAGGGATAAAAGGGGGATTGCTGCGGGCCTACACGGGGCCCGCCCCATTTTAAAACTCAACAAAACATACACGTTGTCTTTGATTCAGGCCCATTTGCCCCATTATGTGAAAACATGACATCATCCACAAATCCAAACTAGATAATGTATTGCACTGCCATCAAAGACAGACCAAGTCACAGCCACAGGTAACAACTACAGAGATTTTGGTGAAGTTTGGAAGTGCGGTATTTGAGATATGCGACTAGACAGACAGGCACACAACACACATACAGATATACTTATCATAATACTTTGCAGCCCTACAGGGGCAAAGTAAAAACATAAAATGTCATATATATAGTCTGCAGTTTCTTACATGCATTATGCAAAACATGCAATAGAATTAAAACCACAAAATATGCACAACAACAACATGTTTAATGGCCCTTTGTCGTGGACAACCTGGATCAGCCGATACCAGAAAAAAACACTCACTCACTCCCCATCTTTGTCGGTATTATACAATATCTTCAATTAACTTTCTCCATTTACTATGGTCCTCAGACTTTTTGTTCCACCTACCACAAAGTTGCCATATCTGACAGTCTTATTCTACAACCATGTCATCTCAACCTATTTTGTTGCAACACTGTAATATCATCTAGAAACGGATGACATAATTTCATCATATTATCCATTCGTGACTCAAAACATTGTGACGGCCTATCTCATCTCCTTACACGTGAACCTATCTGTTCAACATCACACATCCATCTAATCATTCTAATCTAAAGCCCCGTCCACATCAGCAACAATGTCAAAGAACGTTCAACTTCGTCAAAAGCAACATTTGACTTTGTTGCCAAAACGGCAACAACGTTAAACGAGTTCATCATTAAATTTCGTCCTTTCAACAAAGTCGAATGTTGCTTCGACACTGTTGCCGTTTTGGCAACAATGTCGAAGCAACGTTCGACTTTGTCACCGTTATTAGCAAAAATGTCAAACGAGTTTTCGTGAAATTTCGTCCTTTCAACAAAGTCGAAACATATTAAACACGCTCAATTTGTTTCAAATTTGTCGAGAGAGTGGAATTTCATTGGACATTGTTACCAAAAACGGCAACAATGTTGAAGCAACGTTCGACTTTGTCGAAGCAACATTTGACTTTGTTCAAAGAATCGTTCGACTTGTAGCATTCGACAATATTGCTTTGACATTGCTGCCGGTCTGGACGGGGCTGCCAACTTGCTCTCTTTCTTCACCTCCAAGCTTCACTGCCTATAGAAAAGATAGAAAATCAATCAACTTCAACAACATAACGGTCCATTTCAATGTGCGAAAGCATAAAACAACTACAACGTTCACATAATCTATAGATCAGCACATGCCTGTGCACTGGCAAACGACTGATACAGGGACTTGTCTGCATCACACAACTCCACATCAATGTCATCAAACAGAACTGCAAATGCCTCGCAGCCGAAGCTAGCCACTTGCTCCAACTTGTGCTTCAAGCAAGTGACATCCTTTGAACTCGAGTACGTGACATCAAGACCAGGAGATATTGCATAAACAAATTCTATGCCAGCCTCACGAGCTGCATCTATTAGAGTCGCCAGTGGTTCTACACACATCGCAAACAACACATAACCGAGTTTCATCGGCCTATCAGCTACTATATTAAATAGTTACACCCAATACAAAGCCATCATCAACAAGCATTTGGCATTCATTAACACCAAATGTTTATATGCATGTAAATGCTACTTTTAAAATGCTCTAAAATTAATGCAAGAGTTAATCCATACTCATTCTCTGCTGCCTGAACAATTCAAGTAAATACAGTTTGTCTTGTTTTTAAAATCATAGAAACCTCTTCAGATCAAAAAACCTTAAAATTCCACAATTATAGCTGTAATAAGTAATAAGAAGTTCACAATAGTAAATAAACTGATACCTGCTTCATCAACAGTGTAAAGGTCTCGCCAGTGCATCCGGTGTTTCAAATCATCTTTCGGCGCATAAATGTAAGTATTCATACCAAGTAATGTCATGCTGTATATCAAAGTAGCAACAATAAACAAAAATTTGTGTCAACCTGTTACCATGCTAATTTAAAAAAAATTAAATTATAGAGGGGCATTAACCAACCAACCGTTTACTCTTCCCCTTTATCCTTTCTTACTTGCTTCATCTTTTTTTCTTGCGTTTCCATCCCTTCCCATTCTACCAGAATAGTCCCACTCCATTTCCCAGTCAAATGTTGACTAAACCTGGCTAGTTTTTGTGTGATTTTATGTTACGTTTTTAGTTAAGGATGCATGCTTATTTTTGTAGTATCTGGTCTGTTTTTGTCTTGAGTGACAGTTGTCTCTCCTGTTGTAGGCGCTAGCGTAATAATTTTAATGAGCCTCTCGATCCCTTTCCCTTTTTTGGGTGGCCGCTGAACAAAAAGGCAGCCAGGGTTATCTCCAAGGGATTTTTGTCTGGAATGAGTAGAATGGGAAGGGATGGAAAAGCAAGAAAAAAAAATGAAGCAAGTAAGAAAGAAAAAAGTGAAAAGTAAGCAGTGTCAAGTCACTGAAAGGAAACACAAAGCAATGGCCTGGCATTATGCTTTCTACATCCATCACCGAATTCCTCTGCACCACCTCCCGGACACTTAACGTAAATGTGTAATAATAAATCAACTTGTACGATAATGCAATAAATAATAACACTACAAACAGGTGACAGTTTGGTTTAGTGTTGTGCATATCAACAAAATTATTCCACGTCTAGCTCATGTAGGACCGAGATCAGTGGAATACTCAACTCAACCAGCTAAAAAGCCCAACTCTGTCTCCAACCCGCAGCAGTATGGGAAATAAGCACTAGGTAAAGCGAAATATGGCTGTGTGGCAGGCAGCTAAAGATAGGTATGGCTCATTCCACTTCTACAACTGAGATTTGTAAATGTTGTAATTTCTTAATACTAGTAAAACTACAAACAAGGAAGTTTGTGCAATCAATGTTGTGAAAATCCAGCAACTGTCAGTATGTAAGTGCATGTCAATACTTCAATATGAAAGTTTGCAGCTGTGAAAATGTTTGAAATATGGTTACTTATAAGGTGATAATCATAAAGAATGACTCTAAATGTAACAAGTCGTGCACCCCATTCCAGACAGACAACAGCACCTCATCACTCAAATTTTACAGGCCAGACGCTCTCCTGATGACCAACCAATAGTGTCAAAGCAATGAAAGCAGAACTATAATACGTAAATGAAACCTGACAAAAAATACAACATTACAGCATGCGTGCAAACTATATATGTCAGCTTTCTTAAATACCAGTGATGTATTAGATACTTTATGAAGGCAGCAAAATGAAAAATACACTTTGCAATTTTGTGCAAGTAAGTAAGGTAACTACTAGAGATCGAACCGGAACAGTTTCTGGTACTGTTCCGGCCCGGAACAACGTCGGATCGGTCCGGTCTCGGAACATTTTTTGTTCCTGAGCCGGAACATAAGCATTCTCGTTGTTCTTAGTGCACCCCTACCGTCACGCACATACAACGTTGAGCAGTCAACACGATGCCCGCCGTTGGACAAACAATGCAGTTCGGCGATAATTATCTCAATGACGGTCATTTTCCGCCTGAAATGCCCCGAATAGACGGCCGTGACAGCTTAAATTTCATGTGACAACCGTCGCTCGCGGTGTCCTTTGAATTCATGATGCCGCCGGGACGACGTAGGTGGTCGTTCGGCCGGCGCCGCACGACCACCTACGTCGTTGTCATATGCGGCGGCTGGCTACAGCGTGAACAGGGGAATGCATGCAGAGTGGGCAAAGTACACATAAAACAATGCCGCATCTTGTGCCGCCGTTGTGACTTGTGAAACGGAATTGGGCGGCATCAAATCAAATGACCGTTGTTGCGTTAATTATCGCTGTGCTGGCGAGCGACTCGCTGCCCCGAATGCCACGGCGGTCTGTAGCGTGGGTGGTCTGCGGCGGCTAGCGCGGATCTGCGTGTGTGGTTCGGTTCCGGTCGGAACAAGTTTGTGCAGTTACTGATTCGGTCTCGGAACAGCAGCGGTCGGCGGTTCGTTCGATCTCTAGTAACTAGACTCAATGTTATGAAACTCCTACACTACTATCAATTCTTAGTAATTTTACCGTGTAAACAGTTTGCGCCGTTGCTCCATAGTCCACGGCTGGCCATAAAAGCCTACAACATGCAATGCACAACTAGATAGTTGTCAGCCAAAGGCAACTGGTTTAATATTCCACTAAATACACATTAAAACACAGGCTTCATAGTCAGTAATAACAGCACAAACAAAAACAATAAATTAGCCCTGTACGGGACTGCCAGTCAACTCCTACTTACTGACAACTTCAAAGTCACGTGACACAAAAACTAGGATAAAAATAAAAAATCCGGCCCCGTTAGCTTTAGGTATTGCCCCCTAATTTAAGAATCCGTGGTCATTTGGCAGCCCCCATTATAAATACGGGAAGAGATAGCCTTTAAAAATGGCCAAATTTGCGACTTTCAATGGCCCGTGACCTTGACCTTGGATCGGGTCATACTGCATACCGTTGTGCATCACTCGTCGACCTCTACCTACATACCAAGTTTCACTGAAATCGTCAATCGAAGAAACTTTGTGGATGGATGTACGGACATACGGACGAACGTACGGGTGGACGGACATTTGAGACACGCTTTATTAGGTCGACTCGGAGGAGTCGACCTAAAAATCAAAACTCTCTAGATATTTCACCAAAAAAATATGCTTTCAAAAAATATTCACGTCAAATACTTCACGAAGTAAACTGCAAAGTTAAACAACTGATGGCACTGCATGTGACAATGTGGAACCAGTGTGTGCTAGTCTACTAGAAGTCATTGTAAACCGTTTCGGTTGGTACTTTCAGCAGAAATGGTTTATTTTGGTGGCAACAAGCCACACAAAATTCAAACTTGCATGGATTGAGAAGAACAATGTGCAGTCAGATACTACATCAAGCTGTCTGATATGATATGGGCGGAGTAACAGAAGTTGACAATGGTTCCACTTCTATAACAGTGGCCGTCGCCACAACGTCAGCAGCTGAACAGCATGAAGAATTTTTTTCAGTTCCTGCTGAAACTGCATGAGAGCTTCAGCATCATCTTGAATTCTTGAATGTCGAGGACAAAGACCTATTAATGTTGAACCGGTAACCAGAGATCAAAAAGATCTTTCTGCAGTTCAACACAATGCTTCCTTTAAGTACACACATGGAATGACTGTTTAATACTAAAGATGAACTGATAATCGGCAGATAATCGGTATCGGTCGATTATCGGCCGTTTTGCCGATAATCGGTATTGGCCGATTAGTACGTTGGTATTGACAGATTGTCGTTTACATAACTGGTAGGGATGTTAAACAATGTTCGAATATTCAAAGCTTCGGTTTTCAACTCGGAACTCACTCGAATTTCACCAACTCTTCTGAAACATGATTCACGTAACTCGAGCCAGGGTGACAGCCAGGGCTTTAGAGTAAGGTCATATGATCTGGTGCGTCCTGGTGTAGTGCCGCCACTGGTCGGTGTCCTGTCGGCCTTATCCTTTCATCTTTACTCAGCCGCAGATATGTCGACTGCGCTGTTGAATACTCAGTAGACGTAGCTTCAAGTGCAGAACGTGTGCTCTGCGGGTGGTCGAGTGAACGAACAGAGAGAGGCCAAGAGAGTACAGTC